>Ga0194127_10000160_pt1 | contig 103351 bp, 127 predicted proteins | sample TA2KigC100mmetaG_FD_148624 | JGI IMG/M metagenome (GOLD analysis project Ga0194127, IMG submission 148624) | Freshwater microbial communities from Lake Tanganyika, Tanzania - TA2015036 Kigoma Deep Cast 100m | ecosystem: Environmental > Aquatic > Freshwater > Lake | place: Tanzania: Lake...
GACTCGAAGATGCCTGCCGCCGCGCAAGTCGGACCGCTGGCGGAGATCATGGCGTGAGGCTTTGAATCTGACCGGCCTCTGCTGAAAAATGAAATGACACCCCCTACCTCCACCTATCCCCCATATAACTCAAATCTACGCCCGTTATACCCATTAAATAATAAAAATATAAATCATTACCGTCACATATACAACATATTCACTATCTATTTAACAATCTTAGTTAAATCATCGTTTTCATATAATAATTTACCGTTTCTTATAACTAAAAAATTATCATTTTCTTCTTCAAAATATAATTAATATTCTGAATCTTTAGATTTCAATTCATCACCACTCGATGCTACCTCAAAATATTTATTATATTTTTTATTATAACCCATAACTTTATATTTGTTATTTTATCTGCTTCACCTTTTGCCCAATTAACAAATTGGTTATAATCAATCTTACCGCCAACTAATCATATGGTTCTACCTATTTGCTTAATAAACAGATATCACCGTATCTAAATCGTTACTATCCCAAAATTGGACATTCATTTTAAATTTACCCCAAAAATCATTATCTTTATCTAATAAGTTTTTTATAAGAAAAATAGACGAAATTCTGTGTGCACCATCTTGTAATTTGCCATCAACTACAATTATTGGTGGTAAATTTTTCAACGAGGTTGGGTTTTTAATCATATAATCCGCATATTCTTTCACCTTTTTAGTTACACCCCAAGAATAGCCATTGTTTTTAACATCATCCAAAACTTCTTTATAATATGGTATTCCATCAATATTATCAACTATCTGACTTATATTCATCAAATTAGTTTTGATTGGTTTTGAATTTTGTTTAAACACTGCTGGTTTACCAGAAGATTCGCCACTTTTAGGTGGCTTTTCATTCTCATTCAAATACTCTCTTAACGTAGCTCTAATAAATTGTCCCAAATCTTTCATTTGTTTTTCTTTTATATATAAATATTAAATTACTACCCACAAATTTAATAATAACCCTTTAATAATAACCCTTTAATAATAACCAAAATTTCTACGATACTGTTGATAAAATTATTCACTATCTGCCTCCCTACCTTATCTAATTCTTCTCTGCCTTTTCCTAACTAATATCTCTAACTAACTTCTAACCAACTATATCCTATATCTACCACTTCCACGATCTAAGTCAATTATTTATATGTTCTGTTAACATCTGTTTGTGTCTTGTTATGTTATTCCGCCTCGAGGGGGGGGTACCACCCCCCTCATACGTCAATATTCTCAAAACAATATTATTCATGTTTATCCATATGTTGTGTTGACAATTATGTAAAAGATAACGAATGAACCGCCTCGAGGGGGGGTACCACCCCCTCTTTTTTATATAATTGTAATGTTCACGTGTGATTTCACGTATACGTTTTAACTATAGTGTATAAATTATATATGAACCGTGTGAACGTAGTCATCTTTGTTTTATTATATAAGAATATAATAGATCTATAGAAGCATTATCAAAGCTAAGAGATACGGATGAGGTTGATAAAATAAATAAATATTGACGTTTTCCACACCCATTTTTGTATTTTTCTCCAGATTTTTTTGTATATTTTTGTTATTATATTTCGTGTTATATTTTTGTTATTATATTTTGTGATGTGATGTGATGTGATGTGTGATATGAACTGTGTGAGGTTGTGTGATGAGTGATATTATTTTTTTCATCGTATTTTCAACCCCACTTATTATATATTTGAGAAACTGATATGGTCTTGTGGTATTAGAAATGATTAAGTTGGAGAAAAGATGTTAGATATTATTATGATAGTTGATATAACGAATATGGATATGAGTATTGATATATTATTTATTTTTACCGTTGGAGTTTTCGTTTATTAAAGTTTGTTCACCGTGGGGGTTTTTGCTTATTAAAAGTCAAGGTCGACTTACTTTGTTAGTCTAGCCTAACATTTTCAGTTCAACCTCGTATTATTAGTCTAGCCTAACATTATTAGGTTAGCCTAACATTTTCAGTTCAACCTCGTATTATTAGTCTAGCCTAACATTATTAGGTTGGTCTAACATTATTAGGTTAGCGTGAGACTATTAAGGTAGTCAAATTAACATAGTTAAGTTTTTTTAATAGTGATAATTTATGAACTAATGGCGATAACGATAAAGGTATTTGCGCAGGTTTTGGTCCTCTACCCTTGGTGCCCTTTCGGGTCGACCTGTCTGGCTATTAGTGTCGCCGCCACTTGTCTATCTGGTTTTACTTACGGGTACAGTTTATACTGATTTTATAAAAAGTAAAGAGAATTTTTTATAAAAATAATTTAAGGTATGTGTTTAAGGTATTGGTTGTGGACGTTATGGTGAAGTCAGATAACGATAAAGGTATATGGGTAGGGATTGGTCCCCTACTCTTGACGCCTTGCGGTCGGTCGCATCTTTATTATGTGTACATTTTACATAGATTTTATAAAAAGTCAACATTAAAAAGAGAATGGAAATTGAATGTGGGGTAGATATTTATGGTTATGTGGAGGGTGATATTGTGGTGGCGGATGAATGGGTGATTATTTATTTATGTAACCGTTTGAGTTTTAGGAATTTATGAAAGTGGTTGACATTTTATAAAGTTGGAATAAGATATTTGAACTATGAATAACAAATTAAACACTATGAATAACAAATTGATTAACAAGGCTGGGTTTGAGGTTGTGCGTGGTCAGCAAGTGACAACCTTTCGGGGTGAGGAGGTTGAGGTGATTGATTGGAGGGCTCCTCACAAGCCATCTAGTTCTGGCAGGGTAGTGGTTAAGAATGTGAATGATAGTATTCGTGAGTATTTTCCGTCAGTGATTGGGTGTGAGATTGTGGTTGGTTAAAACATACAGTTGACAAATATAAAAAGTCGGATATTATTTATTCACTATGATTATTACAGCTAAAGACACTACTGGTTTGGTTACGAACAATCTTGGGAACGAATCTCGTAAGTTGGGGATTAAGGCGAGTGGTTGGGCGCATTTGTCCACGATTTTGCGGGACAGTTTGTATTCTGACAAGATTTTGGCACCTATACGTGAATATTCGACGAATGCTATGGATGCTCATGTTGAGGCGGGCAAGCCGACTCGTCCGATTTTGGTAAAGTTACCTAATTTGATAGTTTCTACGTTTGTGGTAAGAGATTATGGAGTTGGAATGAGTGAGCAGCGAATTTGGGAGGTATTTGCTAATTATGGTGAGTCAACCAAGCGTAGTTCTAATGAACAGACTGGTATGTTAGGGATTGGTTCAAAGAGTGCGTTTGCGTACACTGATAATTTTACGATTGTGAATTATCATCGTGGGGTTAAGAGTATTTTTATGTGTCACGTCGCTGGTAGTGCGGAGGGTGATTTGGTGCGAGTGAGTTGTGAGCCTACTGTTGAGGAAGATGGTTTGGAGATTCAGATTCCGGTGTCGAAGGGTGACGTTTCGTTGTGGGTTGACAAGGCTAAGACGTTTTTTAGTTATTGGAAAGTGACTCCTATTTTTGAGGGTAACACGGTTGTTATTGAAAAGGACAAGTCTTTATTTGAAGGTGAGACTTGGTATATGAGTGAGAAATTGTTATCTCAGTCCAAGACTAAACTTTTGATGGGCAACATTTGTTATGAGGTTGATTCGGAACAGCTTATCAACAAAGAGGATTGCACAACTTTTGCAAATTATAATAATTCTATTTACTCGTCGGGCATTGTTTTGAAGGCGGAGATTGGTGATGTGGATGTGGCCGCGAGTCGTGAGGGATTACAATATACGGCTAAGACGAAGGCATATTTTGCAAAAGTTATGCCTCAGATTTTGCAACAGTTGACTAATTTGATTCAAAAGGAAATTGATGAGTGCAAGACTAATTTTGAAAAGAAGAAATTGGTCAATCGTTTTAGTGATTATCATTCTAAGTATTATCATTTGAGGTTTGTTACGGATAATCTTATTAAGAAACTGGGTGGTAGCACTTATGATTTGAATTTGTCATCGACGGGGCCATTTGCGAGTTATGATTCTGAGAGCATTGGTCTTGCGGTTACGCGGTATAAAAAGACGCGGCGTGGGCATCGTCGAGTTCGTGCTTGTGGGCAATTTTCAACTATTGAATGTCAGGATTCCATTAAATATATTAGTGTGAACGACACTGATAAACAGATTTTGAATCGTGTGGCGGCATTGATTGAACGTGCTCCGACGACAACGCCTGTAAAGTGGGTTTATGTTTTTAAGGTATTGGACAAAGTTAAATTTAATGCATGGGTGCGTAAGGTGGGTTTTGATATTCCGTTAATTAAGTTTGATACGTTACCGATTGTAAAGACTTCAGAATTGTATCCTACATCGTCTCAGTCTTATAGTTACAATCCCAAGTCTGGCAAGAAGATGTTTTTGTTAGACCGTAAACGTGCTTCTTTGGCGAGGCATAGTTATTCTGATTATTACGTTCCGACGTTGGTTGATAAGAACGATAAACGGGTGATTTATGTAGAGATAAATCAGTGGCAGATTAACTTTAATGGGCGTGATTATTCGCCGGCGAGTTTTTTGGATTTTCTTACTTATTTGGAAACCACCTTTAATATAAAACTTCCTAAAATTATCGCGGTTAGGTCATCGGCGGTCAGCAAGTTAAAAAGTCAATTTGTGAAATTGAATGTGTATTTGAAAGAGTTATTTAGTGTGAGTCCTAATCGTGAGAAAATTGTATCGATGTTAAAAGCTGCCTGTGTCAATTACATTGAGATAGGTAGTAATTATGGTTATAATTCGGGTGACATAGCGGGTTATATGAATTCCCATAAGTTTCGGCTTTTATTCAAAAACATTCAGACGAGTGAGATTATGGATTCGGAGAGTATTTTCTCTAAACTGAGAGAGATTATTTTTAATTCTTCAGACAGTAGAGAGCTTAAAACTTATCGTGAGGTTTTGTTAAATTTTGTATCTAACATTAAAAATTGTGAAAAAGAGATTGACGATTATAAGTCTATGGTGACATCTTTATTGAAACAGTTTAACAAGCGTTATCCGGTTTTGTGTATGATTGATGACCGTTTTATTGGAAAAAATAAAGATGAATCATACAGTAAAAATTTGGTAGAATATGTGAATTTCGTGGATGGTAACGAAAAGTTAGTAGTGAGTTAATATCATAGTATAACGGCGGAGAGAGAACCATCTTTCTCTCCGCCGTTAAAAATAAGGTTGACAACGAGTAAATTTTTGATAAAGTAAAAAGTAGATTAAACATTAAACATTAAACAACAAATGAAAATTCCGTATATTATTACTTCTACGTCTATTACTGCGGTGATTAACGGTAAAACTTATGTGACGGATAAGACTCATAAGGAATATGAGGCTATTAAGGCGATGTTGGTGTCGGATTCTGTTGAAGTTGACAAGCTGGTTGAATTATTTGATATTACTTCGACGGTTAATCGTTATTGTGAAGGTAAGATTTTGGTTAAACATGGTTTGGTATCTTACAATGATGTTCCAGTGGATAATTATGTGACTAAGAAAATTCTTCAATTTATGGATGAGAAGTTGCCGGTTGAACCTATTGTGAATTTTTTGAATAGATTGATGAAGAATCCGAGTCGGCGAGCGGTTTCTGAGCTTTACACGTTTTTGGAGCATAAGAATATGCCGTTGACTCCTGATGGTTATTTTTTGGCATACAAGGGTGTGCAAACGGATTATTGGTCTAAGCACGCGAATCTTTCGACGAGAGTGATTCGTGGAAAAGTTGATAGTTCTGGTCGGCTTAACAACGCGGTGGGTGAAGTGATTGAAGTTGAACGTAACAATGTTTGTGATGATGCTTCGGTTGGTTGTGGAGAGGGCATTCACGCGGGTAGTTTGAAGTATGCTAATGATTGGGCGACTTCGGATGGGCGTTTAATGATTGTTAAGATTGACCCGGCCGATGTGGTTAGTGTGCCTACCGATTGTTCGTGTCAGAAACTTAGGACGTGTAAGTATGAAGTGGTGGCCGAACAGGTTGACAGAAGTGCGTTAAGTGATACTATGACTCCTGAAGATAAAAATCGTGTTCAGGCAACATCTAATAATGCAGAGTTCTCGACTGATGACTCATCCCTTAAATCGGAAGAATATGACCGTGGTTATTCTGCGGGTGAAAAAGACGCACAGTTGGGATTAGATTGTATTGATGAATTGTTGACGGATAGTGACTATCGAGATGGATATATTGATGGTTATAACGACTGTGATCCAATGTAGTATAAACAAAACATAATGCGAGCCTGGTGATACATGGGGAGCACATCGGTCGTCCAGATCGAAGGGGAAGGTTTAAATCCTTCGGCTCGCTCCAAAACAAAAATATATGGGAAAAAGTTATAAAGCTAATAGTAAATACGAGAAGTATAAGAAGAATGGTAGTAATAAAAAGAATAATGGAAAACGACACGAACGTGAAGAAAATGAAAAGTTCGACTGGCGTAAGTCATTAGATAATTCTCAAGACTAATTTAACATATATTTATATGGGAACACGAAGTATTACGCGGGTTTTAGATGAATCAAACAATGTGATTCTAACCATGTATCGACAAATGGATGGTTATTTAGAAGGACACGGTGTCGAACTTGTTAAATTTTTGAAAGATTTCAAGATAACCAACGGAATTGAAACCAACGTGGCGGCAAAAACTGCTAATGGAGTTGGTTGTTTAGCGGCTCAATTAGTGGGTCATTTTAAGACTGGTGTTGGCGGAATCTATCTTGTTCCGACGTCTGCCGAAGAAGAAGAATACAATTATACCATCCGAGTTTTGGATGAGATGGTGACTCTTACCTATACACGAGGAGATGAGAGTGGAACTTTACTTCCGGTCAATGCTGATAAGATTGATAACTTTCAACAAGTGGTTGAGTTTTTATATCCGGACAAATATTTTGAGAATCAATGGCGTAAAATTCTAGTTATTTCTCGTGACGATCGGCACATAACTGGATTTGATTTAAAGAATAATAATCAGGTAAAACGTTTTCTTTTAGAAAAAGTTTTTGGTGGAGAAGACAAAGTGTTTGCATCTAGTAAATAAAAGTATGATAAAGTGTAAATGTTACAAGTGTGGTAAGGAAGAAGTGTTTGAAGATCATAAACAAGCCTGGATGGCTGGTTGGGATTTTCTAAGTGATGGTAAAATGATTTGTGGCGACTGTTCGTCAATGTCTTTTTCTAAAGATAATCTTCTTTCGAAAACCGCTAATAAAAAATATGAAAACTCCGAAGAATAAATCAAATATAAATAAGATATTCGTACCTTTTACTGGTACGATAGATCAATTATTGAATCACGTTGACAAAATTGATCCTACTCAAGTTGAAAATGTAGTGGTTAATCATACTGAAGACGTTTTTTTGGATGATAAAACCGCAATTGAAATAATTAAAAGTGAATTGAACTGTGAAAAACAACAGGCGATGGAGATCTTAAATCAAATTAAACTTGAAGAAATATCTAAAACTCTTAATGATTTAGTTGAAGAAGGTTTGGTAGAAATTAGTGAGTATGACAAAAATGGCGAACCACTATATTCTTTAACTGAAGCTGGAAAGTTGTTCTCTAAAAAAAAATAATTAACAAAAATAAATATGATTGATGGAAATAATGTTACACTTGAAGTGGTAAAAGATTCTAAAACAGTTATTAAACGTGGTCCTGGCCGGCCTAAGACCAAAATGACACTTAAACGAGTAGTTTTATTGAATGGCAAACCAGTAGGGCGTGGTCGACCCGGTAAAACGAGTTGTTCTAATCGAACGGTAGTGTTTATTCCTATAAATGAAACCTATAACGAGTCTGTTCATGGTGTTGGTAAGAAGTATATTTCAGGTTTGAATCAATATACGCATCAAATTAAACGGGTTGATTTGAATAACTTTACAAAATTAACTAAAATGACAAACAAAACTATGGTCGAGGCGTAAAATCGCCAAGGAAATGGGGGAGAATTCTCACCGGTCAAAAGCCGGTGAGAATTTTTATATTAAAGTTAGATAACGATAAAGGTATTATTGCAGGATTTGGTCCCCTACTCTTGACGCCTTTCGGTCGGTCGCATCTTTACTGTAGGTACAGTTTATCTTAATTTTAAAAAAAGTCAAATGCTAATTTTTAAAAGTTGGAGGCTTGACTTTTTATAAAACCGATGTAGGATTATGTTATGACTAAAAACGAAGTTCTCTCTGTTCGTGAACAGATTCAAGAAGATTTAATTTGTCTGTTGGATTCGCAATTTGGTGAAGTCAAATATGTCGGCACGCTACGTGGTCATCCACAACGACTTCACCATTCCGCCGTTCGTCGGATTTACCACGACGATAAAGTAAAGGATTTGGCGTGTCAAATTGTGGTTGATAATTTTAATAAACTTGACCTTGATAGCCTTGATAACGTGCCGTGCACCAACGACACGTCGCCGGTCAGCCCGTCGCTCCAGGATTCTAATGACTAAAAACACCGACATTCCCAATCCCCTCACCGCTAAGCAACTCAAGGATTATGTTAAACACGGCGGGAGTTATTGCCCTGTCTGCCGTAGTGATTCGCTCGAAGGCGAATCCTACGCAAACTATGGCGTGGGCGTCGTGTATCAGCCTGTGTTGTGCCTGTCCTGTGGAGCACGGTGGACGGATGGATACACGCTGACTAGCGTTTGGCTTGACAAATAGAAAAACTCTGATAGGATTTTATTATGAATTTAGCAAAAGTTTGTATTTCTCACCACTATATTGTGGATTTGGACAATGCGGATATGGTAGAGGAAGCTAAGAATGCTCTCTACGAGGATATTATGAATAGTGTTAAATATAATGAACTATTCTCTCATATTGATGTGATAACTCAAGAAGATTCAAATAAATGGGCGGACACTGATATTCCAGAGTTTTTGAATGGAAGAGATCGTGATTGGGATGCGGCTACTTAATAAATAATACTTACGTCATTAAATAATATAAATAAAATGAAAAATATATTGTGTTTGGTTTGTTTGATTATGAGTGTTGGGTGCGTTGCTTCTAAGCCGCAGTCAAAACAATTAAAACTTAATCCGATTAAACTTCATCCGATTAGAGGAGTTGATGATGTTAGTCGCTCAAATACCGCTTTCACCCGCTCTTGGCAAACTCAAGCGCAAGGCTGGGTGTGTCCTTACTCCTCACTAGATGAGACGCATCGTAGAATCTACGACGAGAATAAAAATTCCTCGTCAAAAGAATAGTTTGATTAGTTTAAAAATAGTTTATACTGGTCTTAACATTAACCAATAAAAAATTATGGGACTCGACTCTTATCTTCATTCTGTAAAGTATGTAAGCTCCGACGCAACTGAACGGCTTTTGGGCCATCGCCCAAAGCCTGATTCTTTTGAAAAAATTCGTAAGGCGATAGATGTGCCGCTAAATCTGTTCGACCAAGATTTTCCAAGCATCGAAGTCTCTTGCAATATCGCTTACTGGCGAAAAGCGAACGCCATTCATGCGTGGTTTGTTCGTGAGTGTCAGGATGGAAATGACGATTGCCGACGCTCCCGCGTTTCTCGTGAAAAGCTAGAGACGTTGCGTGATTTGTGCGTTGAAATCACCAATCAAAAGTCTCCTGAAAAGCAGCGGAATATGGCTGAGAAAAATTTACCAACTCAATCAGGATTCTTTTTCGGTGACACAGAATATGATGAATGGTATTGGTCAAGTATAGAATATACGGCAGAAACTCTCACGAAGATTCTGGAATCGGACAAGTTGAAAGACCATGAGTTTGCTTATTCTGCGAGTTGGTAGTTGTTGGCTCTTGACAAGTTTCAAAGAACCCTCTATAGTGTTACCACAATGAACCTCACTAAAAACGACGCTGGGGAGGTGCTGCACAAGCTCGCCGCCCTCGCGGACTCGCCCGACCTCATCGAGGATTATGGGCTTACACAAGAGCAGGCTGACGCACTGCGCGACAGCGTGCCACATAACGGCGGCGAATGGACTGTTGTGCCTGAGTTTATCAATGCCGTGCGCGGCGAGATGCAAGATCACGCACGAGTCCTCCGTAATATTGCTTACGACGCACGACATGGCGGGGAGGTTGGGCAAGCACTTCAGATTGATAAGCAAGCGAAACGATTTGAGAAAATATTCAAATGATGTTGGCTCTTGACAAGTTTCAAAAAACCTGTATACTCTTAACATAATTAACCGTGTAGATTGCCACGGCGGGAAACCGAAAGAGCGTATCTAAGGAACTGCTGACAATGCGGCGGCAAAGACTCCTAAAGTTTAATCAATAAACCCGCATTTTTGATTTTTTAACTCTAACGATATGACAACCATTCACGACTTCGGATGGAGTCGAAATAATATAAATAAAATACGTTTTTATTTTTTCATATATATTTATTATCACAACTTTATATAATCCACATGAAAAAATCAGAATTAAAACAATTGATTAGAGAATGCTACAAGGAAGTCATAATAGAAAATTCAAATCCATTTTTTGACGGTAAAATTGAAGAAGAATCCAATCCATTTTTTGACAGCAAAATTGAAGACAGCAAAATTGAAAAAGAATCCAATCCATCTCACGAAACCCTCAGTGAGTATTCTGATATAAATGTGGAAGATGAGGATATCAAAGATGCTTATGATAAAATGTTCAATGATGTAAAGAAGATAGGAAAAAAATCAGACAATCAACGATCTTATGAATATCTTAGAGAGATTCCTTTATTTAGACAAATATTGGATAAAGGATACTTTAAGACTTCTGTAAGACCAGGGGATTTGACTACCTTCTTTTCACCTTATGCGAGCACGACCGTGAAATACGAAGACTATCTGGAAAATTGGAATGCTGCTGTTGAAAAATATGAAAAACGACATAAAAACCCTCTTACTGGAATAAAAGGATCCTTACCAGACGAATTTCGTCTGACAAAAAGGAAGGCCGAAAAACTATTGAATATTTTAAAAGCCAACAATGGAAAGCCCTTGGAGACATTCGAGCTTCTCACGCTTACAAGTCGCAATGGTGAAGATATGATAAAAATCAACTGTAAGGTTTCAAGTCTCGCCAAAATATTAACTTTAGGTATAGCAAAATCAGAATTTACCTACCTCTACGTAGCGGAGGCTAAAGGAACGTTTGCTGGCTTAGAAGGAAATATAGCAGACGACAAAGATGAACTAAACAAGCTAGGCAACGCGATACTTGCAAGTGTAGAGAAACAGGGGGGAACAGTCACCATGGGCGGTCGTAGAGTAGGTGAATTTGATAAATTTACAAGCATTTACGGACGCACTTGACAAGTTTCAAAAAACCCTCTATATAATCCATATGAAAAAATCAGAATTAAAACAATTGATCAGAGAATGCATAAATGAATCATTCATTAATGAAAACCTTCCTGCGGGAAAAAGTGAATTAGCTAGGAAATGCGCTTTGACATTAAATTCTATAATTTCACAAATACGCAGACCTGATTTACAAGACGAAGCGGGGCGGCACGCAGCAGGGATTATAGAATTAATTGATAAAGACAATGATTCCTAATATTTGATGTGGGATAAGATTTGTGGCGGTTATATCAATCAATTCGTTTATTTTGTGGTGTTGGCACTTGACAAGTTTCAAAAAACCCTCTATGATGTTACACAATGAAAACTTACATCGTGTATCTGAATGGCGTTGAGGTTGGGTATATTAAAGCTGCAAATCATATTCAAGCAGAAAAGAAAGCGTGGAAGAAGCATAAAGCGTGCTTTCGGGATGATGAATCAGTCTGGTCAAAGATGGCAAACGTGTGGGTGAATGACACTTCACCAGCGGTGAGCGTAGCATACACTGAACTTTAAACAACATATGAACACAAATGATTTGTTATCTTGTCGTGAACAAATTCAATCGGATTTAACGAGTCTGTTAAATTCTAGGTTTTCTTTGTATCCAAAACGAGTTAGATCAAACGAGTGGGATCTTTTCACTCGTTCAGTTAGTGGAAAAGAGTTAGAAGAAATAAAAGATTTGGCGTGTAAAATAGTTGAAAATAATTTCAATAACTTTTTTGACAAATGAAAGTTATTTATGTAAATGGAGTTCGTGTGCACGTGTTTTCTAATAGGCTTGTAAAAATTTATGGTAAAACTCAAGCGATTTCTGACGCTACGATGTCATATATTGAATCTGAATTGTTATTGGATAATTTATTTAATAAACCGTGTAGTCAACAATCACTAAATGATTCAGAGTTGAATAACGAATCTGACGAGCTTTAATTTTATTTGTTGATTGGAAAGATTTTAAAAAATAGTAACGCAAAATAAGCCATTGACTTTTTATAAAGTCGTGGTAAACTGGTTTCATAATGAAATTGAAACTGAATCCTATCTCACTCGTCAAGTTCACTCACATTAAAGAGTCGAAGACTTTTGTTTCTGAACTCAGTGAATTGACTGGCCATGATCTTTTTCATCCTCTCTACGATGATGCGTGCGATGTGGGGTTTGATCTCGTTAACCCTTCTACGGGTGTCTCTGTGACAATGGTTTATAGCGGTGAGGAACGTGACGATGTGGGTGAGTTGGTTTGTCACTTCTTCGTTCCGATTGAGGAGGCAGTTCGGAAGAATCCTCGTTTAAACGGTTATAAGTGCGTCGTTTACAACGATTAAATAACGGTCGACTTTTTATAAAAACAGTGTAAGCTGTCCTCACAATATGAAAGTCACTAAAGCATATAAGTTGGTCCGAAAAACGTGGGGGGAGTTAAATCCTGTCACTCGCGTGGTTCCTTCCAAGAAGGGATACACTCGGAAAGAGAAGTTTAGAAACGATTATTGTAAGGAATAACTAAAAGTCTTGTATTTTGAGGAATTTGGTGTATCTTTATTGAACATGAATTCTATTTCTACTTTATTGGAACCGCAAAAGCTACATGCGAAGACATTAATTGATAGTCTTTATTTGAATGGTTATGCGGTGGATAAGAGTGAGACTGGCACTGGTAAGACGTATGTGGCGTGTGCGATTGCCAATCAAATGAATTCGCCGGTGGTGGTGATTTGTCCGAAAGTGGTGATACCTGTTTGGCATAAGGTATTGAAACAATTTGGGGTGGTTGGTTCATTAGTAATTAACTATGAGAAACTGATTCGAGGAAATACGTCGTGGGTAAAGTTTGATAAAAAGAAGTATTTTAAACGTAAGAATTGGGAATCTTCAGGAATAACTTTAAATTTTCCTAAAAACAGTTTAGTAATTTTCGATGAGGTGCATAAGTGTCGTGGGTTTAACAGTATTAACTCGGATTTATTAATTGCGTGTGCGAATTATCGGTTTAAAATTTTGATGTTAAGTGCGACATTTGCAACCACGGTTTTAGAGTTAAAGGCATTGGGTTACGTGACTCAATTACATAACGGAGTTAATTTCACCAAGTTTTGTCAGTCTAAAGGTGCGGAATTCAATAAGTTTGGTGGAATTTCGATTGATATGTCGACAACTAAATCGATACGTGGAATGTTAGAAATTCATGAAGATTTATTTGTTACACAAAAAAGTGCGAGTCGGATGACAACCGATATGTTTACTGGGATTTTTCCTGAAAATCATATATTGGCAGAGGCATATGACATGGGAGACAATACTGTAAAGATAAACACGATTTATGATCAAATGCAGGTGGAGTTAGATCGTCTTAATCAACGGGCGTCCAATTATAGTGCGCATGTATTTGCGATTATGATGGAGGCGCGGCGTAGAACCGAGTTATTAAAGGTTCCGAGTTTGGTTGAACAGGTTGAGGATTGGTATGAAGAAGGTATTAGTCCGGTGGTGTTTTTGAATTTTACGGATAGTATTGAAGCATTAGAAAATCGGTTATTGAAGAATACCAAGTTAGTTAATTCAATAGGTAAGATTGTAGGTGGTCAGAGTGATAAACGACGTCAGGCTGACATCGATGAGTTTAATTTAGATCGTAAGAGAATTATGTTAGTGAATATGATGGCAGGCAATGCGGGAGTAAGCTTACATGATTTGAATGGAAAGTATCCTCGTGCGTCAATATTGATTCCAAGTTTTAGTGCAATAAATTTGTTACAAGCGTTAGGGCGAATTGCTCGTCAAGGCGGATTGACAAAGTGTTTGCAAAAGATTATCTTTAGCAGCAATACTATTGAAGAACATGCGTGTGAGAGAGTTCAGACTCGGCTCAATAATTTATCCGCGTTAAACGATGGAGATTTGAAGAGTGGTATTCATTTAGTTTAATTAAGGTCATGACAAAGATCCTACCAATTAAATATCGTTCATACATCGATCGTATTAAGTCGCCGCTTATGGATGATCATAAAACATGTGAACATGATCCTATTGAAATTTCTGATTCGGAGATTAAGGTATTTATTCAACGTTGGTTGTTTGATGAAAACTATCATTACGTTTTGATTTATTATAAAAATGAGTTGTGGTTAGTTGAGAAGGATTCTTCGACCAGTTATTGTAAAAAATTGATTAATTATCATCCTTTAGAAAACTTATTTTCAAACAAAAAAATTTAAATTTAAAAATTGTTTGACTTTTTTTAAATTTAAGATATACTTTTAAAAATGAACATCTGTGGTTGTGGAAACAAAATTTCAGAGGAACGATCTATTTTAGGATACAAGATATGTTTATCTTGTGGAGAAGAAATTGCCCGAAACAAATCACCCTATGGATACATTCATTATGGACATAAGACGGCAGGTTCAATAGTTATTACTTCTAAACGAGGATTTCAAAATTATCAAAAAGTATCTTATCGTAAGAACAAAGGCAGCAATTTAGCTTATTCTTCTAAATTAACCACTCAATTTTAATTATGAAAAAAAAATTTGTAGTCATTAAAGATGGTAAAGATCGAACATATCTTTCGATTTTAGGTTGGTCAGAAAACAAAAACTCCGCAACTTTATTTGAATTGGATGATGCCAAAAATTTGATTTTTGATAAAAAAATAGAATTTGAAAGTCCAGAGTCAAATCTGGAATCAAGTCAATTAAAAAAATAGTTTGACATTTGATAAAGTAATCAACCGTTAAATAAAAACATCTATGATCGAAAGTCTTACTTCTAAACAAATGGAAAAATTAAAGGTGTATGCGAACGAATGGATTCAAAAAGGAATCTGTTCTAAGTTTCCCTCTAAGAAACGTGTTCATCAAATTATTGATGCATTTTATAAAAACGCAGGTGAGAAGACTCCTAAAATCTACATTGTCGATTCTCCCGCCAAGGCAATCAGGTTGGCCAAAGAGATGGGTGCACTTAGATCAGAAATTAACTTCGGTTGGATGAATCACAACGTTGGCGGCGTATCATTATATGAATTCTTCCGAAAAGAAGTTAAACTCCAGAATATCACGCCCAATCAGTTTTTCGTGGATGGTATGGAACTGGGTTGGACGTTGTTTTTCGATACCGCGTGCATTGTTTGCAAGAAGCCTAAAGTTTATTTTGAACAAAACCACGAAGATATTCGCGCTGGAACAATTTCACTTCTACATCGAATGGATGGACCCGCAATTGACTTTGGTAAGGATGATGAGAGCAATGTCTATGCCATTCGAGGGGTAATTGTTGAACGATACGTGGTTGAAAATCCTGAAAAGATCACCGTCAATGACATTGAAAACGAAATAAATATTGAAGTGAGACGAGTCAAAATTGATCAGTATAGTCAAAGCCGTTACCTTAACGACAGTGGTGCAATCGTTGTGAATTCGGATGACTTTGGTGTTCTTTATCGGAAGGAACTTTTTGGCGATGAACCGCTGATGATGGTCAAGGTCGTCAATTCTACGATGGAGTCGGATGGCACCTTTAAGGATTACTTCATCCGCGTTGATCCTAACGCTTACGGTGGTCTTAAAACCGCTCGCGCAGCCGTTGCTTCAACCTGGCGCAATGAAGATGGCAGTATGATGTTTGAGACACCCGAACAATACTGTGATCAATTACAGGTTCAGACCTAATTGATACTGTTAAAGTAAGTGTGGATAAATTAATAGATTGACATTTGAAAAAAATTTGATAAATTAGTATAAAGAATTAAAAAAATGAAAAATAAACTATTCAGACAGGGAGATGTTCTTCTTATTCCAATTACATCTATTCCAAATTCATTGAAGCGAACCAAACGAGTTACTTTGGCCCTTGGTGAAGTTACCGGCCATCATCACAGTATTTTAGATGGTAACGCGGTGGGTTATGCTGATAATGAGAATTCTTTGGCCAAGTATGTCGAGGTGAATAAACCAGCAGGAGCTTCTCTCACTCATCAAGAACATGATACTATCGTGTTGCCCGAGGGAAATTATCGTGTGGTTGGTCAAGTTGAATATACCCCAGAGAGACTATCTCGTGTAACGGATTGACATTAAACCCATGAACAAGTCTATGGGTCAAGTCGATGAAAAGCTTAACTGATAAAATTTATTGGGAAGTCTATGAGCAAGTCGATGATCAAGTCGATGATCAAGTCTGGGATCAAGTCGGTAATCAAGTTGGTAGACAAATCTGGGATCAAGTCGGTAGTCAAATCTGGAATCACGTCGGTAGGCAAGTCTGGAATCAAGTCTGGAATAAAGTCGATGAAAAGCTTAACTGATAAAATTTATTGGGAAGTCTATGAGCAAGTCGATGATCAAGTCTGGGATCAAGTCGGTAATCAAGTTGGTAGACAAATCTGGGATCAAGCCGGTAGTCAAGTTAGTAGACAAATCTGGGATCAAATCGGTAGTCAAGTCGGTAGACAAATCTGGGATCAAGTCGATGAAAAGCTTAACTGATAAAATTTATTGGGAAGTCGATGATCAAGTCTGGGATCAGGTCGGTAGTCAAGTCGGTAGTCAAATCTGGGATCAAGTCGGTAGTCAAGTTGGTAGGCAAGTCTGGGATCAAGTCTGGGATCAAGTCGGTAGTCAAGTCCGGAATCAAGTTTATGGAATCAATTCGGGATTGATTCAGTTAGTTGACAATTAGGATTTTGTCATATATATTAATGGTGTTTGGAATAATGCTGTCGTGACCGGAATTGGATGAACGGCTCAGGTTTCTACCCTGAATGAGATAATATCAAACGTTGCAGGTTCGAATCCTGCCGACAGTACCACAAAATGTGAGACCTTCTCAAACGCGAGAGGTTTTAAATACAAGGCAGGGTTTATTAATTAAATTCAAATAAGTTATGGAAATAATTCATGTTTAATTTGTTTAAATACGATTGACTATAATTAGATAAATCATATATTAATACAAATTTATTTTAAGTCCGGATAGTTTAATTGGTTTAAAACAGTTCGTTTTCAGCGAGCAAGATGTGGGTTCGACTCCCATTCCGGATGCTAATATTTAAATTTAAAACAAAGATCAAACATGAAAAATTATGCAATTTATTTAAAAAAAATTAGAGTGGGATACCTTAAAGCAAAAAATTTGACGAACGCAAATAAAAAAGCTTTTAAAAAGTGGTCAACGCTGGTTAAGATAACACCTAAAGACATAAAAGTGGTTTATGTTAAAGAAATAACTTCTCCACTTATAAGGTTTAATTAGGTTCCATGATGTAATGGTAACATGACAGACTTATAATCTGTATATGCTCTAGATTGGAGCGCTATCTCGGTTCGAGTCCGGGTGGAACCACCATTTGTTAAGAAATAGTTGAGATTCCAACCATACATATATATTAAACTCCATCAGTTAGTCAACCAAATATATTTTTTTCTCTACCACGTAGAGAGGCGGTACCACCAGAGAAATTAAATGGTGGCTAAGATGGGATTCGAACCCATACTACATTCATTTTAAGTGAATTGACTCTGCCGTTGGTCTACTTAGCCATTTGAAATTTTTAAACAATAGAATTGTTTTTTAAGTAATTTTCGAGCGCAGTGTCTCCGTCAATAATATCCTCAACTGAATCCAAAGCAACTATCGCAGTCTCGATCTGTTCAATTAGCTCTTGTTTAGCATCTTCTGTTGCAAATGAACGAGTAACGTCAGCAATAGAATCTATATCACGTATAATCTGTTGAATTTTTAATTTAGCCGTTTCACTCGTCATAAATAAAGTATAGCGAATTTTTAATGTGTGTCAAGAAGCGATTCACCAGCTTAACCCCCCAGAGTGAACGCCAAAATGATTCATAATTAACTTTTCAATTTTCTTAATAGTAGAATACATTTCTGGAATTTTATCCATAGGAATAGTTGAACCTTGACCAAAATAAGTTTTATACATACCCTCATCTTCGTATCTTCTATAAACTTGGTCTGCACGAAGACGACTACGACCACCATCAGGCATAGAAAAATTAAAATAAATTACAAATGATGGAAGATGCGTCTGCTCCATAAATAAAACAACCGCTGAATCTTCCCCGTCTTTTATAGGAAATTCGCTTGTTCTTGTTCTTGAAGGAATAAAAGATGCCTCAATCGAATTGGCGTTAAGTAGTTTCGCAAATTTGTTGCTCTTAAAATAGATTTTCATACTGTGAGGACAGCTTAAACTATTTTTATAAAAAGTCAATCCCTATCTTAAATCAAGTCTTCAATTTTGATGGTTCCGGCTTTAGTTCTGCCGGCAGAAATTCTTCGTTGACATGACCACAAGATGCACATTGAAACGTAGGAATAGGCATATAAGAATCTTTTGGTGCTCCCGTCAAAATACGAGATACTCGTCGCATCATCACTACTTGTTGAAAGGTAGTGTTTTTGCATTCGTCACATTCAACCTGTTGAGTATCTCGAAGTGATACTTGAGTTTTAGCCGATGACATTGAAGCTGCGTCTATTTGATTTTGAAAATTTGATGAATTCATAATTTAAACTTTAAACGAAGAATTTGTTACGTCAACAAAAATTTCTCCGTTGCATAAAAAAATCGTACTGTAGTTGTCGGATACTTTTTCAATTTTATAAATTTGAACCACGTCGTTTGATTTATAATTTTTATAAAATGTATCTCCATAAATGTCAATTACTTGTACACACGTAGCCTTTGTAAATATAATTCTCATCTCGATTCAACACAATTTTTAAAATTTATTTAGTTTGATTATGAATGAGACTTAATCGATCGTCAATCAAAACAGTTTGTTTATTAACCTACCCGTTGGGGGGGTACCGCCAGATTAAATTTCAGGTTCTACCACAAATCCACTTTCATCTTTTTTAGCTCTACCTTTTTCGATTAAACCTACCACGACATTTTTCTCATCAGTAAAACGAAGGTCCGTCAAATCTCCGTCAACAACTTTGTAGCCTTTGTAATTTGTCGGTAACGAATTACGAAAAACTACCGCAACATTTCCACCTGACTTCAAAACCAAGTCAACTTGATTGTCGTTTGTCTCACTACGGCTAAAAGTTAGATGATAATTCTTAGGAAGAGTACCCGTAATAAATTTATTCATCCGTTCAAAAGACTTGGTATAATCGTAAAATTGAACAACTGGAAAGTGTTCCATAATGTTTTTACCATTAAGATTGATATTTTCCCATGGCAAATCACTGGTTCCATTGAGCCGGATGCATGGTATTTTACCTTGTTTATCGGCCTTTTTCAGAAGTTTTGTGATTTCAGAGGAAAGCTGACTCATCCAAATACCTTTGTTCTTGAAAAATGCCAATGTTTTAGCCACTCGTGCTTCCCTCACGTTAGACATAACGCCACGACCAGCAGTAAATAGACACGCAGATTTGCAACCAACAGAAGCGTTCTTGCACGTATTATAACCCGATTCGTCAGCGGGAGCCAAATACGAAATGCCAGTGATGTAACCGAATTTAGAACCTTTGACGGTTTTAGCGTTAGTGTCGATTCCAAGAATAGGTTGACGTTTCATAGTGAAAATAATCTATTAAATTTATAAAAAGTCAAGCTGATATATTGGTTCTTTCTGCAATCACTATAGACTTAATTTACTTTATTTTCAGTAAAGTGATTTGCGCACCCTCCGGTACCCTATCCTCGGCGCCTTGGAAGGTCTGGCCGGATCGTCCTTTAAGTGTCGGACACCACTTTCACTTACAAGGACAGTTTAGACTAAATTTATAAAAAGTCAACCGTTATTTTATAAAAAATGAAGATTGACATTTTGAACATTTATTAGTATTGTATTTTCATAATCAAAAACGACACGTTTTTCCTCAATTAAACATTCGAAATTGGTAATTTAAGATTTTACAAATGCATCCGTAGCTCAACTGGTTAGAGCAGTAGCCTTTTAAGCTATTGGTTCCGCGTTCAAGTCGCGGCGGATGCACCAGACTTGACAAATAAAAAAAACTCAGATACGATTAAAAATATGAAAAATAAAAAAGACAACATCATCGCTGCTCTTGAAAAAACTCAGATTCTTGGCATAGGAGATCGGTGGGGCGGGTCTGATTATTTGATTCACTCTTGGGATATTGGCGCGGACGAGTCAGATTTCGCGTTGGCGTTTTCTTACACCGATTATGAGGGAATGATTTACGAATTTGCATTTACTTGGGAATCAATAAACGATGCCGTTTTGTTTCCCGGTGGATTTTCTCTCAAAGATGATACAGGAGAAATGGTAGATATTCAGTTGTATGGACTAGAGGCAATAAATGTTACAGAAATATCGTGAAACTTGACAGTTCAAATAAAAGAATCTTAGTCATTTCCGACATTCATCAAGAATCTGACAAAGCGAACAAAATAATCAAAAAGGAAGATGCTGATGAAGTTGTGATTTTAGGAGATTTTTTTGATTCTTTTCAGAAAAACTCTGAGAGTGACACTGAAAAAACTTGTAATTTTTTATTAGAATGTTTTCAAACCGAAAAAATGTTTGTTTTATGGGGAAACCATGACCTTCATTATTTTCACCCCAGTCGACACACGATCTGCTCAGGATATTCTTCCATTAGACAAACCAGTATTAACACATTATTATATCCGATTAAAAATTATTTGTCAAAAAAATTTAAATGGTATATTCAAATAGATGATTTTATTTGCACTCACGCAGGACTTAGTTCATTTCATTTTTATCCTAATCTTAATCTGGAAAAAATTTCTGAATGGTTAGATCAAGAATCAGAAACTGCAACAATTAAATTGGAAACAAACGACTCGCATTGGTTCTATGGAGCAGGTAAAGCTCGTCGTGGCAAACTCGAAAAGGGCGGAATTGTTTGGCTTGATTTTAATTATGAGTTTGAACCGATAAACGGATTGAAACAGATAATGGGCCACACTTTTGAAAAAATAATTCGACCAGATTATTCGGAAAAGTCAAGCAATCCTAATGACTGGCGAAATATCTGCATTGATTGTAATTTAAATCAGTATCTTATTATTGATAACAAAAAAATAAAAGTGGTTGACTTTGTTTAACGGTTTTATAAAATTAAATGGTTTTCGGGCCCATAGCTCAATTGGTTAGAGCAAAGAACTCATAATTCTTGGGTTGTCGGTTCAAGTCCGGCTGGGCCCACCAATTTAAAAATATCACAATGCAACAAATTATTACTATTTATAAATAATATTATAGGCAAATCATATCGTGAACGGTTGGTAAAGTTTAAACTAGAAAATCAATAAAGAACTAACACTGAACACGAATCAATCAATGAACATGAACTCGCATCGTCGAACGTTTCTCAAGGGCGTCACCCTCGGAGCAGGAGCGGTAGTGCTGCAACCGGTGCTGCAGCAACTGCACGCCGAGGCCAACGGCAAAGCCGCCCCACGGAGGATTGTCTTTTTCCTCGAAGGCAACGGCATGCCCCCCGCGCACATCCAGCCGGTGGGACTGGATCGCCCGGAGGGTGCAAATAACGGGAGCGACAAACTTATCGACGAGTCCCTGGCGAAATACAAACTGCCCGATCCGATCGCGGCGCTGGCTCCCTTCCAGAACCGCATGACGATCATCCAGGGGCTTTCTCACAAGATCGCATCGGGGCGCGGTCACTCGCCGGAGTTTGGATCTCTGGGTTGCTACAGCGGCGCGGCGGGACCGATCGAGCAGACCATCGACGCGGCGCTGGCGGCCAAATTGCCGAGTGTTGTACCGCATCTGGGTTTGGCTCTGACTCCCAGCGCCGAGTCGATCGTCAGTTACTCCTGTTCGGTCACGTCCAAAGGAAAGCCGCTTCCGTTGCTTTGCAAGCCGGAACTCGCCTTCCAGTCGCTGTTCGGCAGTGCCGCCGGGGGAGAGGCCGCCAAGACTCCCTTCCTGCGACAGAAGCTGATGGATTACATGAGCGGGGATATTAAGCGAGTCCAATCGCAGTTGGCCGGACCGGAGCGAGAGAGCCTCGACCGATACCTCGAAGCGTACGAAACGATGCTCGATCGTCACCACGGCATCATCGGCATGAAGGACGCATTGAAGGCGAACATGCCTAATACCGACAAGTTCAAGAGCACGAAAGAGACCGACCGTCTCGAAGCGCAGTGCGACATGGCCGCCAGTTCGTTGCTGTCGGGCCTGACGAATGTGGTCACGATCTCTGCCTGTACGGGGAACAGCTACATGCAGTGGAACAGTCTCGGCATGACGCTTCGCACCAACGCCATCGGTCACGGTGGCGGGGAAAATGGCAAGACATCCGATGAACTGCTGAGAATTATTCGAGCGTTCCATGCCGAGCGGATCGCCGCCTTGGCGAAGAAACTGGACGCCGTCAAGGAAGGCAACGGCACGGTGCTCGACAACACGCTGATCGTTTACATGAGCGACTTCGGCGACCGTCACCATCCGTCCTACCTGCAGTGGCCGGTGGTGCTCATTGGCAACTTGGGCGGCAAGCTAAAGACCAATGGACGATTCCTGGAATATCCTCGCTACGGTGTCAAAGGACATCGAACCATCGGGACGTTGTATCAAGGCCTGCTCCACACGGTGGGCGACAACCGCGAGCAGTTCAACAACGTCGATCTGGCACTCGACAAGAGCGCCACGCAAGGACCGCTGTCCGAGATCCTGGCGTAGGAAAATAATTCGAGCAGACTGATTTATGAAAGACTCCGCTAAATATAAGCAGGCGAGCGAAATGGTCTTGAATAGTCTACCTAGTTGGAAACGTGAAGCAATAAAAGAAGATCGAATTAATGGCAATTTCGACAGTCAAATAATGAATGAATTTGCCCGCAAAGTGGTGACGCTTGTAGAACAAGAAAAAACTAAGTTCGATTGAGTTGAAATTTCTTTATTGACAAACTTTTAAAAATTTGATAGACTTTTGACGTTAAAGATTATTTATATAAATTTGGTTTCCAATTTTATTTGTCTGTTGCGCAGACGACCAGAAAAAAGTTGGCTGGTTGGAGGTTAACCAGAGAATAAAATATATTTTTTATTCTTAAAACCTCAGTTCGTTATGAAAAAACAAGTTAAAATAAATAAAACACGTAGTCGAGTTAAGAAAACAAAAACCACTACTAATTCACCATTCACACTTTTAATCGATATTGGTAGAATTACTCTAATCACACTTCTTGTGGGCATCGCAATATGGGTTTTGTTTAAGTAGAGGCTTGACTTTTTATAAAATTAGAGTATTCTATTTTTATATTTATGACACCTTGGAAACACGCTGAAACAACCGCCCATCGTTGGGGGGGTACCCCACTTGATTATATCAAAATCCATGATTGGTTTGATGAAACAAAATCATTTACTGGCGACTGGACACATCGTGCGTTAAGACACCATAGCGCGGGTATTCAGTGGGCAATCGAACATTTTGGCCACGTAGTCGTAAATAGTAAAGGTCAAAGTATTCCTGTAAAAGTTATTGCCGAACAACACGTTGAAGAAGATTGTGGTTGGATTCCTACACCTAAAGATTATCTCAAAGTATTGTCAAATAATCCCGAAAAGTGGATGCTTAAAGTAGGTAAAAAAACCGTCACTCAAAATTTGATAGTAAATTAAAATAAAGCTTGTTTATTAAAAAAAACTTGATATATTAAAAAATATGAAAATACATCCTCTAAATAAAGAAATCTATAACCTCGCCCTTAAACTTGGAGTTCAAAAAATTGAACTGAACTTTTCAGGAGGTAGCGATGAGGGTTATCTTGACGTAGTCGTTTATCCGTTCGGCACAGCTAATAAGGAAAATAATCTAACAACTAAAATTGAAGAATGGGCATGGAATGTTTATTCGTATAGCGGTGCAGGTGATGGAAATGACTACGGTGATGATGTAGTCTATGACCTAGAAAAGAAAACCGTACATAGTTCCGAATGGTCTATGGTCCGACATGATAGTGGAAATTCTAAAATTTCATTACAAGTCGATTAAATCGCACAACTAAAATTAATAACATTTGCTAAAAAGTCAAACGATAAATTTCAAATCGATGGTATTTAATTTAACGATAACGCAATGTAGGTAGGAATTGGTCCCCTACTCTTGACGCCTTTCGGTCGGTCGCATCTTTATTATGCGTACAGTCTACTAAAAATTTATAAAAAGTCAACCGTTATTTTATAAAAAATGAAGATTGACATTTTGAACTTTTATCGGTATTCTATTTTGACAGTTGAAAATTCTAAAATAAACTGATTGAAAAACTTCCTATAAATCTTATTTAATAATAATTATGACTGTATTATCTTTGGTATTCTATTTGGTTGGTGATTTTATCATTTGGATTTCTCAGATGGTTTCTAATCTCGGAAATTTACTATACTCTTTGGGAAATAAAATTTGTGAATGGGGTGATTAAAATAATATAATTAAATAATATTATTAAATAATATGTTTATTCAAGGCAAGTATATGAAAGTTATTGGAAATAATAAAGAAGGAATATGGTTCTTGGATGAGGAAGAATTGTATGAGATTTTTATTTCTTTTATTGATTTGCCTAAATATGCTGCAATTCATCCAGTTTTGGTGATGTGAGTCTTGACAAATAAAAAAACTTTGATAGGATTCTATTATGATGAACAGCGCGGCCTTCGCATGAAATACCAAACCAAATACGACAGCCTGCAAATTTGGCACCTGCACAAACTGTTTGCCGATGAAGCCTTTTCGAAGTGGGTCGTCAACGAGATCGTCAGCGGCGAAAGAGACTTGTCACCCGACGAGATTGAACTGCGTGATCAGGCGCTTAGAAACGCTGAAGTCGAACGCGCCTTCCTGCGTTCCCTCTGGTCCGCCCGCGAGGCTCGTCTGCACAACCCAAAGGAAACTTCGGCGCACTTGGATAAAGCTATGAAAGAAATAGAATTATATTATATTGCCCCAGGAATTATCAAATACAAAATCAAAAAGAAAAAATGATTACCACAAGGAATGATAGCCTTGACAAATAAAAAAACTTTGATAGGATCTTATTATGATGACCGAGTTGACTAAACGTGAGCTTGAGATTATTCGGGTTGCGCTTTCCTACATGAGCAGCAACGTTTCTGATATAAACGAGGTCGTTGGCAAAGATTTTGATTCCAATTTTACCGAAGCCGAGGTTTGTGATGTCCAGAGAAAGTTGCTCTCCGAAGATCCGCTCTTCAAAGAGCTGATGGCGGAAGGTCTGGCGATGCAGGACCGCTTCTCGGCGGAACCGGTTTACGCTAAGACCGGCAAGGACTAGCTTACGAGAACACGAGCAACTATCTGTTGCAACGATTATACAAGTCTTGACAAATAGAAAAACTTTGGTAGGATTCTATTATGAATTCTCAAAACTGCATGGCCAAATACGAAATTACCGTTGAAGAAATTTGTGAAATTCGTCACGCAATGGCAAATGCCAAAGGTGCTTTAATTGCAATCTCAAATTTTGAACAGTTAGATCACGTAAAAGATTTGATTCAATCTCACATCGAAAAGCTTGAATCCGCATTACAAACGAGTAACAAATGTTTGGACCGTCGTTCTGAAAATTAACTTTTTAAGTTGGTTTTATTTTTTATGCCTTCTAAAAAACAAAAACCCGGTTTTAGGACAAACTTAAGAAATCGTTACGAATTGGCGAGTCATTCAATTTTTAATAAACTGCCTGCGTGGAAACAATCCGCGATTAAAATTGATCGACAAACAGGTAATTTTAACAGTCATGTAATGAACGAATATGCTAAACAAGTCGAAAATCTTGTCAATGATAACACTGAAATATTTTTGACGTAAACTAACCTTTTGAGGTTGACTTATTTTAAATTACTGATATTATTTTTTCACAATGAATCAACCAATCTACCACGAAACCTCGGCTGCCATTTACTTCGATAACGGTGACGGAAGTTTAACGGTTAAACAAAAACGAAACGTCACAATAAGGAAAACCATCGCGACGTTTAAAAACGACGATCTTGGACGTTTAGCATATAAAAACTTCCGAAAAACTCTTGTTAATAAGGAAAATATCTATTGTCTTTACCGATGCCCTAATGACGGTAGAACTTATGACAAGACTGCTCCTTTTTCGACAAGTCGTTCTCGACGTGGTTCTATTCGTAAAAAATTTGCTAAAGTAATGACGGTTCTTCAATCAAATAGATAAATTCTATGAAGATGAAAACCACTAAACCAAAACTCATTTCCGAATGAAAACCATCGTCCTAGTGTTCGTTCAACAAGAAGGCGAACCGCAGTATTGCATCGGGCAAGTTGCGGTCGAAAACACGTTGCTTCGGGCCGATGAACCCGATGCCTTGCTGAAAGAACTTTGGGCGGAATGGCGGAAAGATGTTGAGGAACCCGATTCCGATTCCGAGTTCATTGATTGGCTTGTAACGAACAAGCCGGGATTTGATGCCGTTGTCATGCCAGTGACTTACACGGTTATCAAAGACTAAAAACTCATAATTCAAGAGTGAAAATATTATACAATTTGTTAAATCTTAAATAATTCCAGAGTAGCTCAATTGGTAGATTGCGTTCGGCTGTTAACCGAAATGTTGTAGGTTCGAGTCCTACCTCTGGAGCTCTTTTAATTTTGAGGCTTGACTTTTTATAAAAATCTTCTATACTTTCCTCACAATGAAAAACGAAATGAAAATATGAAACTCAATCATACATTTGAAGATTACTTTTGTCACCAAGGCCGCGAATACTATCTCTGTACGGATTACGAATTCGATCATGCCGATAGATTACAACTCGCCAACTTCGCCATGTGGAAATCCAACCATTATGGCGACAAAATTTCGCAAAAAGAATTTGAAGCAGACCAAGAGCTCTATGATACTGTCTGCGAAATTCTCGCAAATCAAAACCCGACTTGCTACGGCGGTGCGCCTTGCTAACTCGCGCAGCTTATCAATCGAAAAAGTTGTGCCAATCGTTCTTTAAAAACTTTTTGACAGCAGCATACATTGATGTATGAATACGATGAGTGAATCGTTGAAAGTATCTAGCCAACACCTAGCCGATGTTGGTCTGCTGTCATTCTTCTTTGGGTGTAGAAGTTTACACAAAGCGTTTTTTTTCAAATTGAGGCTTGACGTTTTATAAAAATCCTCTATACTGTTTTCACAATGAAAATTAAAAAACACTCAGTCGTTAAGACCCTTGTTGACCTCCCGAGCCAGAATGATGTTAAACGAATCCTCCCGGCCGGCACCGTTGCTCAAGTGAGCAAGGTTTATCGTGATGGTAATCGGAAACTGTATCTCTACTGTAATTACTATGGTTTCTTGGCTGCCGAACACGAAGTCGAACTGACGCCTGGCAATCGTCAAGTTCCCAAGGTCGGTGACGTGTTCCTGACCTCATGGGGTTACGATCAGACCAACATCGACTTTTATCAGATTACCGCCGTGAAGGGTGAGTCGGTGAAGGTTCGTCAGATTCGTGGCGAGACAGTCAACTACGCCAATATGTCAGGCGAAGTACGGGCGGTTAAGGATTCGTTCTGTGGTGAGGAAATGACCAAAAGGTTGAAATACTCCATCAAAGGCATCCCTTCCTTCAGAATTGCCAGTTACGCTAACGCTTTTCCTGATGACGGAGGCACCCACTTCTTCAGCGAGTGGCACTAACCCAACGTCTACAAGAGAATTTAGATTACATCTATGAAAGTTAATAACTAAATTTTAGCCTATCGAGGCATCCTAATCGCCTCCGAATTCATTGTCCACTCTTGTTCCGTAGTGGGGCTTACACGGAACATTTTTTTACCATGAAAATTACACCAATTAAAGATTGTGTCAATTACATCGTTGGTTGTGGCTTTACTTTCGAGGGAAAGGCGGGCAGAAACACCTACGTTTTTCGTAAAAATGTAGGAACCATGCCGAATGGGAGCGACGTGGTTTTCTTCACTCTGTCAGAACTTCGTCACGCTGAAAAGTTTGGATGGTAAAAAAACAGTCGACTTTGTATAAAAATCCTCTATACTGTTTTTACAGTGAAAATTGAAAATTACATCGGACCTAAAATGAAAGCAACCATTGCTCCTCTCGAAATCGCTGTGAACCACACTGTTCGCCCCGATGTGGGACGTGAATTTATCTCCTTCTCGATCACTGGTTGGGATGACGTTAAGAAATTAACTAAAAAGGTGCTTGTCTATGACGGACGTAAGTTTGTGTTCTCCTGCTGGGATTCCGACAGAATGGAGTGCGTGTTCTATCGCATGTTGGATGGTTCGACAATCACCGCGAAAATTGCAAAATAATCTATGAAAAGTGTTAAAATAAAAAGCAAGTGTGGCACAACAATGGAAATACTATCATTCGATCCTGTATTAGAACTATTCTATTGTTTTATGCCTGTTTTAAAGAAGACTTTTAGTATTCATTCTTCTGGCATTGACATTGATGAAGAAAAACTAGATACTCTTAAAGAGGAGATGACAAATAAAACCAACCTACAACGTCTTACTGTGGGCAGCTGTCTTGCTGTCTCAAACCTCATAGACAAGACCGTTCGTTATACGACGACTGGAAAAACTTTCTCCATCGACGTTTTAGAGAGCGATTACGGAAACAAATCGAAGGCGAATAATCTCATTACCATGCATTCTGTTAGCTGTGCTCGCAAGGCATCTTTTGACGAATTTGTGTCTATGGTAGACAATGACTACTTCGAGGAATTTGTGTATTTGTTCACCCCTGGTCGCGGCTGGACCACTCTTTACCCACTGTTGGATATGAGCGGCGGACATAAGAAATCACCAGTAACAGAATACGTTATTTCTCGCCTTAACAAGATAGCGCCAGGTTTTCTATTATTTCCAAAGGATTTTCAATGGCTTTTGGAACTAAACCGTTGCCATGGAAAGACGAAGATCACGAATGAAAGTCTAGTATCGGCAATGCGTAAGGCTCTGCCAAAGGAAACGGAAAAATACTCTAAGAAATATGATAAATTCCCCGCAATGTGCGATCCGTGGGAGCTACTGATCGAAGCGGGGATTTGTGATATACACACTATTGCGACAAAAAATTTATGAAAAGAGTAATTATTGACAATAAATACACTTATGAAACCAACATACCACGTCTTCGTGTGGGCAACAAAGTCGTCCTTCCTACGCCGTATTGGTTAAGAGATGTTCGGGGGAACACGTGGATAGGACGAATCACTTCCATGACCAGCACTTATGAGGGATATTGTGAAAAAATTATCAGTAGAGCTTGACAAATCCAACCCAATCTGTTAAAAGTAATAATAAATAGTATTCAACAATAAAACCTACTATGCCAAACTGGTGCAATAATCAAATTGAAATTACCGCAACCTCTCCACAAGAGTTTAAGAAATTCCATGAACATATGGGAGATTATTTTTCTTTTGAACGAATCGTTCCCACGCCGCTTGCTGCGGATGGTAAAGTTATAGAGAACTGGTACACTTGGCGGCTCGAACATTGGGGAACCAAGTGGGACTTGGAGAAGGAAGAATTTCTTGCTGGGAATCAAGATGCTTGGAAATTTTCTGATACGGATGATTCTGTGACTTTGAATTTCGATACCGCTTGGGGGCCACCAATCGAAGCCTTAAAAAATTTGGTGGAGAAGTTTCCTGCGCTCACGATAGACCTTAAGTATTTTGAACCGGGAATGGCTTTCGGCGGCGTGGCGAATTTTTCTGCGCGAGATGGTTTTACTGAACGATGTTACAAAAGCCATGAGCCAGAATATGCAGAGCTTGTCGAGGATTTTTCTTACCAAGACGAAAATCTTTCGCCAGATCAAGACGAAGGAAAACTTTAAGAAAATCTTTAATTCGACATCAAGGGCTTGACATTTTATAAAAAGTAGATAAACTGTTTGCACAATGAATAACGCAACCGACCCCAACAACTCTAAGCTCGACCCGCAAGATGAGGATGACTTCGCGCTGATGGTGATGGTTTTACTGATAGTGGTGGTGGTGATGTTCTGGTGACGGGTCGGGCGTGGATGACTTCGCGGAATTTCGTCATCGTGTGTATGGTGAGCCGTTGCCGGCTTGACATTTTATAAAAAGTAGATAAACTAGTCACAGTTGAGATGCGACCGACCGAAAGGCGTCAAGAGTAGGGGACCAGGGGGTGCGCAAATTACTTTACTGAAAATAAAGTAAAATAAGTCTTGTGTTTTTTTAAATATAAAATATACTGTTTGCACAATGAAAGTTACTCAAGCCTCCATCAAGAACTTCCTCAAGAACAAGTTGGCCACTGATAAGTCGTGGGCCACACGAGCTCTCGTTCGAATCCACCAACGTCAAACTCTCGCCGAACAGTCGTGCCAACACACTATCGAGGCCAACGGCGTCGGTTTCAGTGGTTGTGACGCTGAGATTTTGTCTTCTTTTGCTGATCAATTTAATAAAAGAGGTTCGCTTTCTGAGAAACAGATGAAGTTAGTGTTCAGAAAGATGCCTCGTTACTGGCAGCAAATCAAGTCGTTGATCGATCCGGCCGTCTTGGAGAAGATGGTAACGGCTTGACTTTTTTTAAAATTCATATATACTATTCTAACAATGAAACTATTCACTAAAGAAATCAACGAAAAACTCGTTAAGTGTGGATATGAAAATCGTCGTCCCATCTTCAAACTGTTCACTCCCTGGTCCAATTGTACGTGGTTGGTGACGGGTGAAGAAGACGGAAATTTAATTGGATATTGCGATCTTGGAATGGGTTGTGTGGAATTTGGTGCATTTTCAAATAGAGAAGAAATAGAGTCTATTCGTGGTCCGTTCGGACTCACCATTGAACGTGATCTTCATTGGCAAGACGATGACAAGACCGATTACGAAACACGAGAAAGTCTCATGGGAGTTTGAGGCTTGACTTTTTTTAAAATTTATCTATACTATTCTAACAATGAAACACATTCCTAAAGTTCGTAATTGGAAGGTTCGTGAGCTTGAGACTAACAAGATAGTCATCATTTCCACCATCAACAAACGTCTGGCTCGTTGGGTTGCAACAACAGTCTTCAGTTTCTACGGAACTAAGGTGGTATCTCTTTGTAAATCGAACGTTTAACCAAAAACAAATAAGAAATTGGGGCTTGACTTATTTCAAAATCCTGATATTCTATTTACACAATGAATATCTATCATGAATCAAGAAACGCCGTGTATCAAGACCACGGTGACGGTTCCCTCACTCAACTTCTCAAACGAAAGTGTTCAATCGTTTCCACCATCGGATTCTTTCGGAATGACTCTGAAGGTCAGAAACTTGCGAAGGAACTGACTAAGTTTGTCAAAGAACAGTTTGGTTGGAGCGTGTATCGTCTCTACCGTTGTCCCACGGATGGTCGAACGTATGACGCTACCACCAAGAAAAGTCAACGGAGTTCTCGTCGCGGTTCAATCAAGAAACAGGACGCAAAGGTGTTGGTTCTTCTGAAAAATTAAAGTTATACTTATGGGTTATACACATTACTGGAGAAACAAAGTTTCGTTCACCGACGCTGAATGGAATACGATGGTGGAACGGTTCAACAAAGAAGTTCTCCCCTTCTACGACATCGCCGGACCTGATTCTCACGGTGTTCCGATTGTTGACCGTAACAAAATCTTTTTCAACGGCACCGAGAAAGATGGTGCGTGTGAATCGTTAGTGTTCCACAAAAAGGCTATAGACTTCGAGTTTTGCAAGACTCGTCGACTTCCCTACGACGCTGCGGTAGTCAAGACGTTGAAAATTGCTCGTGAAGTTCACCCTCAAATTCAACTTTCCTCTGACGGTGGAACGGAAGTGTTTGAAAATTAAAGAAAATCAAATCCCCTCTTTTGAAATTAATAAAATTGAGGTTTGACTTATTTTAGAATCTTGATATTCTATCTCTACAATTTATGATGAGACAACTCAAAATCGGAGATAAAGTAGAATGTTTTGGAATTAGCTCACCAAAATGGTGGGAGTTTTGCTATCTAAAACCCAAATGGTTATGGGAAGATTTTAGTTATTGGTGCAAGAAACAATACCAAAGAATACGTTATGGCTTTCCGCTCGAAGAAAGTTGGGATTTTAGAAGTCATTGCGCCAAATGGGTTTTGCCAAGATTAAAAAAATTAAGAGAAGATACATTGAGTTATCCAAGCCGTCTATCCAATTCAGATGAGACTTCAAGGTATTTTTCAAATCAAAGATATTTTTCCTTTTACAAAGATGTTAGCAAAGACGACTCTAAAACGCAAGAATTCGGCGCACTAAAATGGAATGAGATATTGGACAAAATCATTTGGTCGTTTGAACATATAAATGATGATGTTGACCCAATTTATCCTGAGAATTATGATAGTCGTCACATTGTAGTTGACATTTCAGAAAAAGGAACTGCATTTAGACTAGCAGATGATAGAAAAATTGACTGGTCCCCAATTGAAGCCCATCAAAGACGACTTCAAGAAGGATTTGAATTATTTGGAAAACACTACGAAAATCTTTGGGAGTAATATGACTGAAAATCTATCAAAAGAAAATAAAAAATATCTCGATAGCGTAAAATTTAAAATTCAAGAGTTGCAAAGCCAACAAGATGATCTTTACAAACTTGCAATAAAAACTCTTGAAATTGAAGATACCGACGAGGTTTTTGATTACGTTTTTAACTCAAGAAATGATCAGTGATAACGTAAATCGTTACGTTAAAGTGGTTTACAACTTTCGCAATAATAATAATAAAAGGACTTGACTCTTTAGAAAAACCCTCTATACTGTTTCCACAATGAATATTGAAACTACTAATCAAACCGTTGACCAAACCATGAATACCACCGTTGACCAAACCGTTGACCAAACCACGAATACCACCGTCGAAGTGCCTGTTATGACCTATGAGGAAAAGATGAACTTTCTCCAAGCAATTCGTGTCGAAATTGGTTTGGAGAAAAATAATTCTTCTTCCGAAGAATTCGTCGACGAATCTCCAAAGGGTAAATACATCGACTTTTACAACATCGGAACCATCTAACAAACAAGAGGCTTGACAGTTTATAAAAAGTAGATAAACTGTTTGCACAATGAAAGATGAACGAACAAAATACGCCTCGTTGATTTACTTCTCCGAAGGTGTTGACCCGGAACGAATCAAACGGTGGATCAAGGCCCTCGAAGAAAAGGGCGTGATTGACGACAGCCGCACCCTCGACTACAACCCCGACCACGGCGAGCCGGTTTGGTATATCCCCTGATACATTATGAAAGTCTATTCCCTACCCAAAGACCTCCCCGCACCAGAGCCTGATTACAAGAACTGGGACTCCAAGAAGGAGCAGGCCCGTGAACAGAACCACACTGATAAACTCAAGGAACATCTGTTGAAACAAGGTTTCACCGGCAAAATGACCGGCAAAATCTATCGTGAAGGCGTCGGTGATGGATATGCGCTTTACATGGTGGCGGATGTTCCCAAGGAAGTCAAAACGTCCCAATCCTTCCTCGTCCACCTTCCTTACGGTGACGCCTATCAGTCTCGTAACGTCAGTTTCATTCCCAAGACGGAAATCTTTCGCCGGATTAAAACAAAGGAAAACTTTAAGAAAATCTTTAATTCGACACCAAGGGCTTGACATTTTATAAAAAGTAGATAAACTGTTTGCACAATGAAATCCTATCTGACCATCGAAATGGGTAACGGTGCCACCTACCGCAACAACAAGTATACCGTCTACGAGCACTCTACCTACCCCCGCAGTAGTGTGCTGTCGGGTCAACGTCGTCGTGTTTGGCTTGATGACTTTGACACTCTGTCAGAGGCTCAAGCAGCCTATCCGAACGCGGAAGTGAGCGGTGACACCTACCAAGAACCTTATTTGGAACATCTTTCCGACGATCAATAACGATAGGGCTTGACTTATTTTAATAAACTGTTATTCTATTTTCACAATGAACAACGAACTAATCACGAAAGCGCTCATCAAATTCCCCAAGGCTAAAAAGATCGCCGTTGAAAACTTCACCATGGGTTATGACAGCCTCTCCATGGAAGCTTCCATGAATTTAGAAATGGATGCCCATTGCTACAAGTGGAATACTCATACCGTTGGTGCAATTCGGTGGGTGTTGAATCGTAAACACACTTACTCAACCGTTCGTTAAAATTCCACAAACAAATTAAAAGAATAATTGGTTGACTTTCTATAAAATAAGTCCATACTGTCTGAAACATGAAAACACTCGAAACACAGTTTGTCAGCGGCGAAGGTGGATTTTCTGCCAATCCTCTAACCTATACCCAAGTTCAACGTAATGGAAAATTCGCAGTCTATGAACGTTGCTGTGACGGTAAAGTAAAAGACTACGAAACCATCGTCATTCGTACCCTCAAAGCAGGTACCAAAATCTTCAAACAAACCCTCGCCGAAGACGAAGAACGATATCCCGGAACTTCTCAATGGGGACATTATGCCTGGTCGTTCGGAAACAAATCCGCCGCAATCAATAAACTCAATCAGTTGGTCAAATCAGAATCTACACCCGTCATTCCTAAAGAACAATTCAAAGCCGTCGTTCTAACTCCCAAGAAATTCAAAGGCCGACCCAAAACAATTCGACCCACTCTATCCCTACCCACTCAACACGACGGATTTACCATGAAACAATTGCTCAAGGTCAATCCACAATGGACCCAACCACTCGCCTATATGGAAATTAAAAAACTCGTATCCACTGGTCGCATCGTCATCGCCGATCGAGTAAAATCCAAGTCAGCTCGTGGCCGAGCTTCAGTGGTTTATAAAATAATTGATTAACTCTGTATCAATTTAAAAATTGTGAAAGAAATCTTAGCGATCTTTATTATCGTAATAATCTTCGCGGTAATCCTAATCATATCTTTAGACTCAGTTGATTGAGATAATTATTATTACCCCCCACATTATAAAATATAAAAACCCTCCCACAAACTCAAACACCTATGCCCTCCTACCATAACTAACCACCCTTGTTTATTATCCCCTCCACCGCTCTTTGCCCCCAAACATTGCTATTAAGACCACCCCACCCAACAAATACCCACCGCGAGGAGCCTACCAAACATATATGCTCCCCCACCCCCTGGCCCCGAAGAATACCCCTAAAATGACGGTACCCCCCTACTTCTGAATAGGGGGTCCCCCAACCCCAACTTTGGGCCAGAGTCACCCGACACACACCGAGTATTTTTTATAAGACTTTTTTTTTATAAAAAGCGTATTTTGTTATATAGTTTTTTGTTTATTTGTTAATTTTTTGAAAAAAACCGGGGGGAAAATTTTTTATAGGGGAGATTTTAAGTTAGATATTTGTTTTATTTTTGATTTTGTGATAAAATCTGGAGATATTTTATAATTTTACGAGATAAAATAAGCGGCAGTTGGTGGAGTAAATATTTTTTTGTGAGAGGTGGTGTAAAAGGTATATTTTTTATAGATTTGGGATATATTGTAGGTGTGTGGTGGTAGATTTTTGATTATTTTATATTTTTATAAGTTATTGGTTATTAATGAGTTACAGTTTGTGATATTATTATAATTGATGTTTTTGTTATATAGGATATAGTTATCCACGATTGAAATTGAATGTGTAATTTAGTTTCGATTAAATGAAAAGGAAAAAAATATGATAAAAACAGTAAAAAATATAGTAATAATGTTGATTATGTTGACAGGTTTTAATGAACTGTCAGCTGCGTCTGCAAATGCGACTAGTAATGTGGTTGCGGATCCATTAACGGCTCGTGCGGTTGCAAAGCCAGAATTTGTAGTGACTCCTAGAGTTGCGTTTGATTCTGGTTATACGACGCGTGCGAATCATCTTGGTTTGCAATTTCAAAAGAACAGTGCGTTTGTGGCTTCCACGATTGCGTTAGAAAACTCTTTTTTGACGCCACAGTTGGGAGTTACGTATTTTATTCGTGGCGAGAACGCTGAACAGGCGGTTTTTGATGCGAATGTTTCACGTAAGCTTGGAAACGGTGCGATTGAAGTTACTGCGGTAGGTGGTGTTGAGAAGCGTATGATAGGTGGTGCGTTTAGCGATACTTTTACTGCGTATGGTGGATTTCGTTTGAACAAGTTTCCGATATTGACTACATTGGCGACTCCATATGTGAGGGTGGCGCGTGATTTTGACACGCAATTGTTTGGTGCTACCTTGGGAGTTGATCGTACTTTTACCTTGGGGCAGGTTGAGTTAACTCCTAGAGTTGAGGCATATTTGTATGACAAGCATACAAGTTACACTGCTGGTGGTACGTTAGCTTATACCGGAGTCAAGTATTTGAAGCCATATATTGATATTGGGTATGTGACGTCTGATACGGCTTTGGCTGCACGTAGGTTTGATGGAAATTTGGCTTTTACCACTGGTGTTAAAGTAAGTTTCTAAAAAGCAAGTGAAAGTTAAATAATGAGATAAACCGTTGAATTTTTTCGACGGTTTATTTTTTTTTAAAATATTTATTTAATATGAAAATGAAAATATCTGAATTAAAGTCTATTATAAGAGAATGTGTGCGTGAATATTTAACTGAGAATACTGATGAAGTAAGAAAAGGTACGGTTGAGTTAGAGGGAACTAATTATAATTACGAAGTTGTTGTGAAGGTGGATATAAATTCTATTGAACCGGCTCCGTTGGACGCTGCGGATCGTGAAGCTATATCTGATATGATTGTTGCACAAATTTTGAGAGATGGAAAAAAATAGATTTAGATTAGGCTGTTCTTTGAATTTGATGGGGATGTAATGGTTTCGACAATAGTTAGAGAGAGTATTTGGCACGTCGGGGATGATAGTTGGCCTCGTAAAGAATCTATCAAGAAGATAAACGCTAAAAACGTAATCGCATATGACTTCATTCCTGTTGAGGAAGAAGTTCTTGTTGTGGCTTAATTATAAGTCACCCATAATTAGGATGATGCACAATAGTTTTAATTATGACATTATTGTGATTGGCATTAAAAAGTGATTTAAGTTAATGTTGAAATATAAATCTTAAGATAAACAACTTTTGAGTTTTAGAATTGTTTTTACGAAAATATTAAAAACTATAAGCGTGTAGTCAGGTAATTTGTATAATTATTGGACTCGGGTTCAACTCCCGACATCTCCAGAGCACAGTAGAATATCACCTTCACGTTGGTTGTGCTTGAGTAACGCCGAGAATATTCTGTATTAGTTTAGATTTTACTTTAACGATCTTATTATTCCGTGGGCAAAGAATTTTAATTTTTGCCAATAATTTTTTTTATTTATTTTATTTAAAATAAGTTGGCAGGATATTCTTAGTATGCATATACTATGAAACAGAATGTGAAGTATTCTTCTTTTCATAGGATACTCATTCATTCTGGTATAAATATTAAAAAAGTATGAATAAGTTTATAAAATGTGAGTGTTATGGTCATTTATTGGAATTGGAATATGATCGTGAGTATAACCAGCATTATTTAACGGTTTGGAATTCTGGATTTAGTCGTAATCGATTAAGTTGGTTTAATCGTATTTGTTGGTGTTGGCAGATTTTGAAAACAGGAAATCCGTGGAATGATATGTTTATCATAAATGCGGCTGCGAAGAAAGAGATTGTGGAATTTCTTGGGCGGGATGTGAAGGATAAAATTTTATTGAAAGGTTAATTATGGATAATATTTACATGGAAGACGTTGATTATGCGATTGGTAATGAGGTTAAGTTAGAGAAGATCAAGCAATTGATTATTGCATCGGACGGTGATAAAAAAGCGTTATTATTGGCGATTGAGAAGATTGTATTTGACAAGTAGAAAGTTAATGTTAGAGTGAGGTTGTATGAGTGATACGAAAAAAAATACTAATAAAAAACAAAATCAGGGTAATAAGAGCAACGTTAATATTAAGAAGTATTGCGTTATTAGGGATGGTCATCGAGTATCTGATCGAGATTATGATACTAAAGAGTTGGCGATTTCCGAGTATGATTATTGGAATCGGCTGACTTTGAATTGGGATCCTACGTCAAAGGTTTCGATTTCTGATCGGCATAATTTAAAAAAGTAAGCAAAGTAAAATTTATTTTGAGTCCGGCCTGATTTGGGTCGGATTTTTTTTTGCAATAATTCATTTAACGTATTTTTTTTAGATATTTATTATTGGTATTCATTTTATGAATAAATTTAAATATACGCCGTTGATTTTACCATCGGATGACGAGCAGCTTCAAGCCTACATAAAAAATCATCGTTTAGTTTTATTGGAGAACGTAATTGAATCGATTAATCATTCGATTGATAAAAGTTTATCTGTCGTTGAAGTTTTCAAATTTGAGAATAGCGATTTTATTGTTACGTTAGATCGTAAGAATTTTTTATGCAATATTAAAGAGATATATGATTATTGTATTGAAAATGAGCATTATGAGTTATGCAATAAAATTAAAAAAATAAATGTAAGGTTAAACAACAAGTATGAAAAAACATAAACTTATCGATCGTAGTTCACACGTTCATCAGGATAAAAAGATTTCATTAAAAATAAACATAAAAGAACAGCAAATTTTAACTGACAAGCAGAAATTGTTTTTGGAATTGGCGTTAAATAAAGAAAGCAAGATAATTTTTGTTTCTGGTCCGGCTGGCACGAGCAAAACATATCTTGCGATATTGAGTGCGTTAAAGTTATTAAATGATCGTAAGGTTAGTGATTTGCTTTATATTAGAAGTGCGGTAGAGAGTAGTGATAGCAAGTTGGGTTTTTTACCTGGAGAAAGTCACGAAAAAATGGCGCCATATTTGCAACCATTGATTGACAAGCTTGAGGAATTTTTAAATAGAAGCGACATTGATTTTTTGCAAAAGAATGAACATATTGATTCTGTGCCGGTAGGATTTTTGCGTGGGTTGAATTGGAATGCTAAAGTTATTATTTCAGATGAGTCGCAGAACATGACTACTAAAGAATTGGTGACATTGGTAACCAGAGTTGGAGAGTTCAGCAAATTATTTATATTAGGTGATCCGGATCAATCTGATATTGGAAACAAGAGTGGGTTTAAAAAAATGATTGAATTGTTTTCGGATGAAGATAGTCGAGAAAACGGAGTATATACTTTTGAATTTACTGAGGATGACATTGTTAGGTCTAAACTGGTTAAATTTTTAATTAAAAAAATGAAAAAGATGGGTTAAAGACTATTTATCTTCTGATATATGTCTAATAAAAAAATTACTGAATTGACTCCAATGACGTCTGGAAGTCTTGATCCTCAGGACTTATTAGTGGTGGTAGATAGAAGCTTCTCTGAGACCAAAAACATGAGCATACATGAGTTTTCTGGATATTTGTCCAAAAAAGTCATACCCGAAGAAGCCGTTCACGCATTAAATGCGGAATCGGCTGAAATTTCTACTGTGTCAGAAAGAGCATTTATAGCAGACAGTGCTTTAACAGCAAACACCGCGTCTTTTTCTGATAAAGCGGAACTATCTAGTGTGGCAGAGGTCGGCGGAACTCCTTTTAATTCGTTCCTCATACGTTCTTATACAACGCAAAACAGAGACGCTTTGCAGTTCACCACCAAAAACGGAAGTATTATATATAATTCCGATACATCGGCATTTCAAGTGTTTGAAGGTGGTGTGTGGAAAAATTTAATAGTTAATTCTGCTGGAGATGGTAATTTTACCAATTTAACGGCGAGCAACATTCTTGCAATCAGTGCAATCAGTGGCAGTACGTTGCATGGCACCACATCGATCACGTCGCCGATAGGCAACTTCACCAACCTTACATCGAACAATCTTACAGCGAACAATATTACATCTCCAACCGAAGCCTACGAAGCACGTATTGGAAATCCAAACCAAATAGCTCAGTTTCTTTATAGAAAAAATCAACCAAATTTTCTTAATGATAATCAAATAAATGCACTTGATTACTCATATGCGTCAGTTGTAATAGCAGCAACTGGCTCTGAAAATCTTGGAGGATTAAATATGGCGTTGGCAATTGGCGGAACCAGACGTGCAAAAAACGTGTTTCAGACAACCGGCGAATTAGGATTTCACATATTTGATAAAGCTGATCAAAAATTATCACAAAGCTTGATTGCATCTATAGGAGCATTTGCCGAATCTACTGCTAGTGGAGACAGAGGTGGAAATTTGGCATTTTTTACGGTAAAATCTGGATCCAATAACAATTCTCCAAAAGAAGCAAGAGTCGTAATTACACATGATGGAAAATTTGGAGTGGGAATAGTTCCAACAGCGTCAATGGGCGTGTGCACAATAAGAGGAGACTCGTCCGTATTTAATGTTTTATCCAGCAGTGTGTTACACGTAATTAAACATGATGCGGAGTTGGGATTTGACGCGGGAATTTATATCTCGTCAAATCCCCATAATCAAAACGCAGGAAGAGGTGGAGGTATTACATTTCAAAATTCCGATGTTTGTACTGCAGGTATTTATGGTTTAAGAACCTGCGGGCAGACGGGTGGACCTACCAATTGTTGGGGTAGCGCATTATCATTTTACACACATAATGACGTGGACTATAACGTATTTAACAGTACATTTACTGAAAAGATGCGTATCAATCATAAGGGTGATGTTAATATTCATAGTGGAAGTCTCAATGTCAATAGTGGAAGTCTCAATGTTAATGGTCAAATTGCAGGAAAATTTTTCACCTTGCCTGGTACGTTTGGCAATGCAAGCGTAACAACCGCTTCAGTTACAGCTTCTACTAATAGTGTGTTACAAATGACTGTAAGCGGCACATTTGCTATAATGATAACTTCTTCTGCGATTCCTTCGGCTGGCTCAAATTTTACTTTAATTTTAAACCATACTAGTCCTGGTTATACTGGAGCAATTACATTTTCGGCAGGTCAATTTGCTACCGGCAGTAACTACGTTCCTACGTCAACTTTAGTCAGACGTTCTGTTTTTGTTTTCGTTTCTGATGGATCCAAGCTTCTTGAATGTTCTAGAAATACGGGTATTACTTCTTCCTGATTAAGTCTTGATAATAATTTGTATGGATTCTAACAATAAAAGTATAGATGATCTTTTAGAAGAAATTTTAAAAATTTCATTTGAGAAGGCAAAGAATGGAGACGTTGATTTTGCTAAAATTAATGAGTTGGCGTATATTATAAAGAAAAAGTTATTGTATTTAAAATAAGTTGAATAGTTATTGAATTGAGTTAATATGGGCGGATGAAAGAATATACTGAGGTTGAATTACAAACAAACTACGAAAATTTTTTATCTTTAATAAAGTCTTTATTTTCGGGAGAGAGACTTGAAAGGTTGTTATATTTATACGATGAAGATCAGTTTGGATTGCGTTTGATTACCGCGCCGGCTTCTTCAAAGTTACATTTTCACAATGCATATATTGGTGGTTATTTGGATCATATTAATAATGTATATCGGGCGTCTTTGGGGGTAAAGAAGTTGTGGGAAGTGATGGGGGCTACGATAGATTTTACGGATGAGGAGTTGGCGTTTTCGGCGTTGCATCACGATTTAGGAAAGTTGGGTGACAAGCAGCAGGGAGAGTATTATTTGCCACAGGATAACGATTGGTATATTAAAAATCGTGGTGAGGCATTTAAATTTAATTCAAATTTGCAATATATGGATGTTGCGGATAGGGCGTTATATATTTTGCAGCAATATCAAATTAAGTGTAGTTGGAGAGAAACTTTGGCTATAAAGTTGTCGGATGGTTTATATAATGAGGCGAACACTTCTTATTTAAAGAATTACAATAATGATCATGATTTAAAAAGCAATCTTCCTAGAATTATTCACCATGCGGATTATTTGGCGTGTAGGGTTGAATATGACGCGTGGAATTCTGTTAAAAATTCTTGATATAATATTATTTTGGTATATATGTATATATGTCAACACCTATGTTGGGTTGGCACAGATGTATATCCATGTGGAGTACATAAATAGAAAGATAAAATATGAATATTATAAAAAACAATCCGTTATTTCGTTACACATCTCGCGATGAATTTTTGACACCCTTTGATAAAATCTTTGATGATTTTTATAAAGCTACTTCTCCGAATTTTGGCAAGGAATTTGGGGTAGATTTTTTTGAAAAGGGTGCATATCCTAAGATAAATGTGACCGAGTACGAAAATTTGGTGATTATAGAGGCTGGTATTCCTGGTTTGACTAAAGCTGATATTAATGTGGAGATAGAAACGGGAGTGTTAACTATTACAGGAAATAAAGTTTCAAAAAATAACACAAACGATGTAATATGTAATTCGTATCGTGAATTAAAGCATAGTAGTTTTGTTCGTAGTTTTAGTTTGAGTGAAAATATTGATACTGATACAGTTGATGCGAAAGTTGAAAATGGGTTATTAACTATTGTGTTAAAAAAGTTAAAACCGACTAATATTTCCAACAAGAAAAAGGTTAATATTAGTTAAAAATAAAGGTTATATTTGACCTTTAACCCTCGATCAAATCGAGGGTTTTTTTATTTTTACACTATTTATAAAATATGAATAAGTTTAATTTTAAAAATTTGGTAGGAATTACTTCATTATTTATTGCTGCGTGTGCGGCATATTTTTCTATAATTGGAATTGCGATGTTATTTTCTGGTTCTAAACAATCGGCTATAATCATGGCATTTTCGTTAGAGTTAGGTAAATTAGTAGCGACGAGTTATTTATTTAGATATTGGCAAGACACACGCCGGCTTTTAAAGTTTTATTTAACACTGAGTGTTATTGTATTAATGTTTATAACGTCATTGGGTATCTTTGGTTATTTAAGTGCATCGTATCAACGGTCTTCGTTGGCAGATAAGGCTAACGAGGAAAAAATTCAAATATATGAATCTAAGAAAACCTCATATGTTGATAAAATTTCACAATCGAAATCGAGAATAAAAAGTCTTGAAGATTTGCGGATCTCACAGGAACGTAGATTGAGTGAGGCGATGACGAATATATTTATAGCTAGAAATCCTATTCAGCTACAGGAGATACAGTCTCAAACGGTGGAGTTAATTTCTAGCAACGAAAAAAGTATTGAGGGAGAAAACAAAAAAATTCAAGATGCCAACGATGAAATTTTTAAGTTAAATGAGACTATTAATCAGTTTAAATTATCGGGAAGAGAACAAAGTGATATAATTACCTTTAAATTTGTGGCAGATGAATTTAATTTAACGATGGATAGAGTAGTAAAGTGGTTTATTTCTATATTAATATCAGTTTTTGATCCGTTGGCTATTTGTTTGTTATTGGCGTATAACAACATTATATTTTTGGAAGACAAAAAAAAAATAATATAGTTGGAGAGAAAATTATTGACAATAAAAGTTTACATAATACTGTAGGAAGAAATCTGAATGCGTCTAATGCTAAATATAAAAACGTTAGAAAGCATGATATTTTTTCTAGATTGTTTAGAAATAATTGATTTTGGAAAAAGATTTTAATATATAGTTTATATTATGGGTGATGAAAATATAACTGAGGTTTTAAGATTATTAAAGAAATCAATCAAAACAAAAGATTGGGAGTATGTTTTGGAGTCGATAGACTATCTAGAAGAATATGTCGAAGACGATTCAGACGATGAAAAATACTAATTTAAATGGATCATATTTTACTTATATTGTTTATAATTTCTTTAATTGGAAATATTATATTATTTAAGTTATTTCGTATAAATTTAACTAAAGTGGATATTTACGAAGCTTGGATTTTAGGATATAAAAATCAAATTGAAGAAACGTATCAGGCGTTAAAATTTGTAGATGAAAAACAAATATTTGAAAAAGATGATGAAGTTGGTTTTGTATTTTCTGACATATTGAAAATTATCAAAGATTTAAGGACTAAAATTTATGAAGAAGAAACTACTAAAGAAGAATAAAATGCGAAAAGTGCGTAAAATAAGTAAACCCAAGTCTTTTTTAAAATCAAAAAAGTTTTTTAAAAAACAAAATAAAATAAAAAAAATTAAGGTGATAAATATAACCGACTCAGTTAGTTCTAACAATATTAAGCCGGTCGAAGTTGTTAGAAAACGTTCAGGAAAAGGAAAAATGTATTTTACAAAAGAAACTGAGGATGCAATTATTTCTTACAACAACGAGGTTGACGATCTTATAAAAAATCAAATTTTTGAGACTAAGATAAAATTTGCTTTGGAAAAATTGGTAGAGAATATATTTAATACTTTTAAATTTACGTATTTTGATGTAGGTCCGTTAGAAGTACAAAAAGAAACTTTATCTCATCTTGTAGCAAATCTGCATAAGTATGAATCTGGAAAAGGAAAAGCTTTTGCATATTTTAGTATAATAGCAAAAAACTATTTAATTTTTCATAATAATACCAATTACAAGCGATATAATCAACATGTAGATATTAGCGAAGAAAATGAAGAAAACACGGTAAGATTACAATCTGAAGATTCTCACTATAAAAATGTAGAGACACAACAGTTTATAAAGATGATGGTAGAATATTGGGAAAAAAATTTAAATGATATTTTTTCTAAAAAAAGAGATTTGAAAATTGCGGAAGCCGTTGTGGAGTTATTTAGAAATAGTGATCGAATAGATTATTTCAATAAAAAAGCATTATATCTTTATATTAGAGAAATTTCTTCTTGCAAAACGCAGCAGATAACCAAAGTAATTAATAAAATGAAAGAGTATCAAGATAAAATAACGAGGTTATATATGGAACATGGAAAAATTTGATAATAAGTATTACGCTTATCAACTTGTCGATTCTTCTGACGGCAAGACTTTTTATGTTGGTAAAGGTTGTAAGAACCGAATGTATAAACATGAAAAGGATGTTAGATTAGGAAAAATTCCCAATAAAACAAATTATAAATTATATTATAAAATAAAAAAATTAATTGACGAAAACATTCCTATATTGTACGAAAAATTAACCGAAAATGTTAATGAGTTAGAAGCTTTAGCCTTAGAATCTGCATTTATAGAATATTATGGAATAGAGAATTTATGTAATTATTTCAAAAGTTGGTCAGGAAAATCTTTCAGAAGCGAACAGACTAGAAAAAAACAAAGTTTGGCGAATAAAGGACCAAACTCTTATATGTATGGCAAACCCAAAACGGCGGATCAAACTTTAAAAAATAAAATTGCTCACTTGGGAAAGAATAACTATAGATATATACATAAAAAGTATACATTTTATAATAAAAATCTTGATATATTAGAGACTTTAACTCCTTACGATTTTAGAAAAAAATATAACATAGATAGTGGCGGGTTACATTTATTTTTGAAAGGAAAACGTTTTTCTATAAAAGGCTGGACGTTAGGAATTCCACTGGAAGATATTGAAAAAAACCGAAGATCCAAAATAAGTAAAAAATTAAAAGGAAAGGCTAAAACTATAACCCACCGTAAAAACTTATGGAAAAATCGAAAAAAAACTTGATAATGTGATATATTTATAAACATCATGGATTTACAAGATATTGAAATATATAAAGGAAAGTCATTTTCTTCTTTATGTAAAGAGATTGTGGTTAATCAAAACGAAAAAAAGGACCAGTTAGACGTATTAATTAGCGAACTGCGGGCTTTAATTAAGACGGTTAATGATGCTATGATTATAGTTCCTTTAATTAAGGACTATATGGATGTGGGTGTAAAAAATGACGAACAGTTAGTTAAACTGGCGGCAGTTATTCAAAGAATATTATTAAGGCAAAATGAAAGTGGCGATGGATCAGTAGCCATGATAACTGATGCAGAAAGAGAAGAATTAATGCGAGAAGTGGAAAATATTAAAGCCGGACATAATAGTTCTATAAAAATTAAGGATATATCATGAGTTATACTGTAAATAATAACGTAGTTAATACGGCAAACGAAGATTATAACTTATTGTATACTCGTAGAGATGCTAAAAATCTTGTTGAAAATGTTTTTAGTTATCAGTTTGAACCGGGTTTGGTATTAGATGTTCTTTTAAACGATTCTCATCCCAAGTTTAAAAATGAAAAAATGGGAAAAATGAACGATCCACAAGATCGTCCTATTAATTATAATGGAGAAGAAGCAAAAACTACAGATAACTCTTATTTTGTTATTGGCAGCGTTTTAGTAAGATTGTGTTATTCTCAACAAAAAAAAGATCAATCTGAATTAATTTGGGCCTGTCCGTTAGACAATTCATTTTCTACATTTCCACTTCTAAATGAAATAGTACACGTCGTAAAAATATTTGACACTTATTATTATACTAATAAAGTAAATACTAGAAATTTTTCTAATACATCTGCGGATTTTAGATATGAACAAACTTACGGAAAAAGATCTAGAAATACGTCTTACGAAGAAGTGACGTTAACCGGACCAGAATCAAAGCTAGATTCTACTAAAAATTCTAATCAGAACAGTTTTAACGGAATTTTAGGTAATTATTTTTGGTTTAATTCAAGAATAAGAAATTTAAGAAGATTCGAGGGTGACAGTGTATTTGAAAGTAGATTTGGACAAAGCATCAGGATGGGATCTTATGATGATAACAGAAGCAATGACAAGGGAAACTATACTGATTACAAAAGTGGTAAAGATACACATGGTGGCGGAAATCCGATGATATTAATCCGAAATCGTCAACGTCCATTAACGCAAGATAAAAAACAGACGTTGCATCCACTTTTAAATACCATATCGGATATTTCTTCTTCATTAAATGAAAAAAATGTGGGCGGATACATGATTGAAGATATTAATAACGATGGTTCATCAATTCATATAACTAGCGGACTTACTGTTTCAAAGTTTAGAACCACTTGTTATAAAAAATATTTTTCAACAGATAAACAAGAAGAACAGTTAAAGTTTATTCCGTCGGAAGCTACAAAATTTAAAACTCCGGTCTTTAATAAAGATCAAATTGTGATTCATAGTGATAGATTAATTTTTGCTTCTAGGTTTAACGAAACCATGCATTTTTCAAAGAAAAGATATATGATAACCACGGATAGTGAATACACCGTGGACGCGCACGATCAAATTGTATTGACTACAAATCAAAAAACTGTGATAAATTCGCCCGCGATTTATTTAGGCGAATATAATAATACCAATGAACCAGCGTTATTAGGTCAAACAACGGTGGATTGGTTATATGATTTATGTTGTTGGTTAGAAGAACACGTTCATCACTATGAACATTCGCATTCTCATTCTGGTGAAGCGTCTCCATCAGACACTCAAGTTCCTGTTCAATTAACAGAACTCCGTGCGTTGCGTGATCGATTACATACCTGTTTAAGCCGAAGAGTATTTTTAACAGGAGGTGGATATGCGACAGGAGCAAATGGAAAGTCTATAACCGATGGAGTAAATCCTGTTTCAATAGAAAATATTGACAGTGAGATCGGGGTTTCAGGAATTCCTGGCGGTTGGACAGGTCGTAGCAGAAGATTAGATGCTGTATTTGATGACGAAACTGTGAGTGCAGCAGAATCTCAAATAGAGTCTTCTATGAACGATATATTAGAGGAATTTGGAGAGACATTATCTCCTGCCGAATTGACCGTTTTATTGTCTGACGTAATAGATCAATCTTTAGCAGAATAAAAAATATGCCTACATATACAAATTTACCATCAACGCCAAGTTTACCATCGATACCAAGTTTACCATCGATACCAAGTTTACCATCGATACCAAGTTTACCATCGATACCAAGTTTACCATCGATACCAAGTTTACCATCGATACCAAGTTTGCCATCGATACCAAGTTTACCATCGATACCAAGTTTACCATCGATACCAAGTTTGCCATCGATACCCGAATTTAAGGTTCCTAACATATCAGGCAATCTCAAATCTATAGCAGATAAAATTGATATTTCTAAAATAAAAATACCCAACGTATCTAAACTTTTAAATTCATTACCTAGTGTTTCTATAAAATCTCCAATTCCACGATTGCCATCTTTTACGTTGCCAAAATTATCGGCAAAGTTACCAGTTTTGAAATTATCTATACCCAAACTACCTTCAATACCAAATTTACCATCGATACCAAGTTTACCATCGATACCAGGTTTACCATCGATACCAGGTTTACCATCGATACCAAGTTTACCGCCGATACCAAGTTTACCGCCGATACCAAGTTTACCGCCGATACCAAAAGTCAACTTGCCAAACTTTAATAAAATGAAAAATACGATAGCTTCAAATTTAAAATCTAAAATTCCTAAAATGATTAACAATTTTAAATTAAACTCTAGCTTGCCTTCGCTTCCGAGCTTGCCTTCGCTTCCGAGCTTGCCTTCGGTTCCGAGTTTGCCTTCGGTTCCGAGTTTGCCTTCGGTTCCGAGTTTGCCTTCGGTTCCGAGTTTGCCTTCGGTTCCGAGTTTGCCTTCGGTTCCGAACATCTCTAGAATTGTTTAATAGTTTATTTAAATAAGTTTATATTTATAATATATGAATACTGAGACATTTAAGAAAATGATAAAAGAAACTGTAAATGAGGAATTAAAAGTTGTATTGCCGCAAATACTAAATGAGTTCTTTTCAAGAAACCTATCTTTACCTAAAAATAACGAGGGAAGTCTTAAAAAGATATTAGATGCTTCAAAAGGTGTAAAAGAAACAAAGACAAATTTAGAAAAAAAGACGTATATCAAAAATAATTCGGTGTTGAATGATATTTTGAATGAAACGGTTGTCAAAATTCCTAACGATAATGAAATATCTCCCATAACAAATTCCACGCCGTCAGTCTTAAATAATACTGAAAACTTGCCTGATACGTTGTCTTCTGTTTTTACAAAAAATTACTCTTCTTTGTTAAAAGCTGTAGATGAGAAAGTCAAAGAAAAAAGATTATAAATGACTATAACTTCCTCATATTCTCCTATCGGATTAGAAGTGCCTTTTACAAGAGGTAATAATGGTTATTTTCAACAAACGTTCGATACTAACAGTCAAGTAAAACAAAATCTTTTAAATTTTTTAAAAACTAAAAAAGGAGAAAGACGAATGTTTCCTCAATTCGGCACTAAATTATATGATGTAGCATTTGAACAAATTGATGAAACTACAATCGAAATAACAAAAAATATAATAAATGAAGAAATAAAATATTGGGTACCAGAGGTCACGATAGAGAAAATTATAATTTCTGACAAATCTGATAGGGAAAATACTGACGGATATAAAATATACATTTCTTTAGATTTTATTATAAATAAAACTAATGAATCGGATAATTTAGTGTTGGAATTACAATCTAATAGAATTTAATTATGGCAACTATATTAGATAAAAATTTTAAACCTCAGGCAAGAGAAGTAAAATATCTCGGTCGAGATTTTAATCAAATTAAACAAAATTTAATAAATTTTGCAAAACAATATTATCCTAAATCGTATAAAGATTTTAGTGAAGCTTCTCCTGGAATGATGTTTATAGACATGGCATCATATGTCGGAGACGTTCTTTCTTTTTATATTGATTATCAGTTCAAAGAAGGACTTATAGAATTTTCAGAAGAACGAAAGAATGTAATAAATTTGGCAAAATATTTAGGATATACTACAAAACCATCTAAACCATCAATTACTACTTTAGATTTATACATGATCGCTCCAGCCAAAAGAAATTTGGACGGAAAGTTTTCGCCCGACGAAAGATACATGGTAAGTATTTCGGAGGGAATGGAGGTTGTTTCTTCGACAGGAGTTTCATTTTTAACAACCGACGAGGTGAATTTTTCTTTAAAAAGTGAACTTTTTCCTAGAACCGATGAAGTATTTTCTAGAAATGATGTCGGTGAGCCTGAATTTTATTTATTAAAAAAGTCTGTTCAAGCTTATAGTGGTAAAAAAATAACTAAATCTGTTATAGTGGGATCTGACGAACCAAATTTAAGAATTGAATTCACTGAGAATAATATTATTAAAATTTTAAATGTAAAAGATGCGGATAATAATACGTGGTATCAAGTAGATTATCTGGCTCAGGATTTAATTTCGTTATCGGTTGAAAATAACCAATACGATTTTGAAAAATTTTCAAAGTTTAAATCTACCGTTCCTAATATTATAAGATTCTTACGGACCAATAGAAGATTTACAGTGAATGTAGATGAAAACAATAAAACGTTTTTACAATTTGGTCCATCTACAGATAGTATAGAAGAAGAACTTTTGGTGCCAAATTCCGACAACATAGGAGTTGGTTTTTCAAATATAAGTAAATATAATTTGACACTAGACCCTACTTCTTTTTTGAAGTCTAATGCATACGGATTGTCGCCGTTTAACACTACGTTAGAAATAACATATGTTGTTGGGGGTGGAATAGAATCTAATGTAAACGTCGGCGATATTACAAAAGTAAGTAAAATAGAATTTATAGATTTACATGAATATTTACCGACCGAAGCGGCATTAATAGGCACTATAAAAAATAGTTTAAAAGTTGAAAATTCAATTTCTGCTATAGGAGGTTCTGGACCCGAAACTATAGAAGAAATAAAAAATAATGCCATTTTTAATTTTGCTGCACAAGATAGAATAGTTACTAAAGAAGACTATATTGCTAGAGTTTTTAGTATGTCGCCTGAGTATGGAAAAATTGCTAAAGCATATGTTACAACGGAAAACGATTTATATACTAATAATACATCTTTTATTACAGGATTAATAGACAAAAATAATAACATAATTGTCGACGAAAAAAATAAAGATTTTAGAAAAATTAATTTAGATGGTGTTAATCCGAATGCTATAAATTTATATGTATTAACATATAATGAAAATAAAAACTTAGAAGTAGCAAATGAAGCACTGACATACAATCTTAGAAATTATCTATCTAGATATAGAATGTTATCTGATAGAATTAATATTATCGACGCGTTTATTATTAATATAGGAGTAAATTTTACATTGTTAACATATTCTAATTATAATAAAAAAGAAGTATTAAATAACTGTATCGATGCAATAAAGAATTTTTTTAATATTGATTTGTGGCAAATTTCTCAACCAATAAATATAAATCAGTTGGAGTTGGAAATTGCAAAAATAGAAGGAGTTCAATCTGTGGCAGATATAGAGATTGTTAATATAATCGATTCCGGCTATTCAATTTGTGAATACGATTTGAAATCCGCCACTAAAAATAAAATAATATATCCTCCTATTGATCCTGCTATTTTTGAGATTAAAAATCCAGACATAGATATCAAGGGAAGGACATTATAATGCATAAATTTATACATTGTTCTTCAGACTTTTTTATTTGGAATGATGGGGATTATATCTTGAAAAATTTTGGTCGAGACGAGATTTTAGAAGTTGAATCTGTTCATAGACCTATTAGAACATTTGTATATACCTCTTCAGCACAAATATCTTCTACGCGAGAACGAATAGGACTTTCTGTTTTAAATTTTTATGGATACATTAACGGATGTATTACAGGATCCGGATTTGTTTCTGGAAGTGTATCTGGCAGTGGGATGTATATAGAGGATGTTCATACGTGTTAAATATATGCACCATTTTATTTTTTGTAAAAAAGACACGCTTATATTAAACGATGAAGTTTTGTTTGATAAAAACTTTTCATTGGATAAATTTTTGGAAATTGGAGCGGTAAGCAAATTGGATTTTAATTATGAAAAGTCTAATTTACAATCAATTTTTTCAAATAAATTAATTTCAGAAAATTTAATCAATTTTACTGGAAATTTTACAGGAAGTATTCACTGTGCGTCTGGTTCCGTAAGTGGTATAATAAATTGTGTATCTATCAATCAACCCGGCGGAATTTGTGAGCCGGTTAATTCGGTTGACGATAATGGAAATATTATTGTCGATGAAAATGGTAATATAATTATACTTACTGGTCCTGAGGACTTCTATTATTTTCAATAAAATATAGATTAAATTTTATACTTATAAATATGGCATTAACTTTTACAGTAGATAGTTTTACAGGCGTGACAGGAAGTGCGTGTGTTTCAGGAACTTTATCAGGTTCTTTTACAGGTTCTGCGTGTGGATACACTGGAAGTTTAGTAAATTTTTCAGGAATTCTTACAGGATATATTTCAGGAACTTATTATGAAGTTGTAAACAGATATTTGACAAGTTTTAAATCTTTTTTAAAAAGGTCTATTTTAAAATTTGATTTAAGTTCTATAAGTGCTTCTATTTCTTCAGGATATATATCTAACCCTCGATTTATTTTAAATTTAAAAACTATTGAATCTACGGAGGTTCCGTTGGATTATAAAATCTATGCGTTCCCTATAAGTCAAAGTTGGGATATGGGAATAGGCACTTTTGCGGCAGGCGGTGGAAATTCAGGAGTCAATTGGAAATATAGAAAATATCCGGACACTTCAAGTGTTTGGTATTCAAATATTGATATGGAGTCGGATATTTCGGGAATAGATTATTTAAACTCCGCTTCTACCGCACCATTTACTAAAGGTGGTGGAACATGGTATTATTCTGCGCCCACCGACATAGTTAATAATTCACAAAGTTTTTGTGCAAATATTTCTGGAGCTAGTTATATTTGTACACAGTCATTTGAATATTCAAAATCTGATATTCAATTGGATATAACAAAAATATGTCAAGCGTGGATATGTGGATGTATACCTAATGAGGGACTTATAATTTTAACTTCGGATGAGCTAAACCCCAAAGCAACTAGCAATTTAAAGTTTTTTAGCAGAGAAAGTAATACGATATACTCTCCATACATAGACGTCCAATGGTCGGATTTTACTTTTGACACAGGTAGTTTATCTCCTATCACATCTAGCTTGGGAATTTCGGTTTCAATAAAAGGATTAAGAAAAGAATATAAAGGCGGATCAAAAGTGAAATTTACCGTTTTTGCACGTGAACAAAATCCAAAAAAACAATTTACTTCTTTTCAAACTTCATATTTAACACCAAAATATTTACCGACATCTAGCTTCTATTCTATAAAAGATAATGAAAGCGAAGAATCAATTATTGATTTTGATACTTATACTAAGTTAAGTTGCGACGAAAATGGAAATTATTTTTACTTAGATACCACGGGACTTCCGCAAGAAAGATATTACAGAATATTAATAAAAACTGAACTTTCTGACGGATCGATTCAGATATTCGATAACGGAGACATTTTTAAAATTGTGAGATGATATGGCCGATATAAATAAATTTGGAAACGATATTCAAACGTTTAGAAACGGATTATTGAATTATACGCATAGTTTTAATTCTGTGGATAATTTATTTTTTAAATCTAACTCCTCAAAATTAAACCAACAGTTTCTGAAAGTGGACATAAAAAATTTAGAATATGATAACAAAAAAATATTGAAATTTTTTCCTATAGAATTTGAAGAATTTGTCACACGTGAACAAACAGATTCATCGAACACTACTTTAGCTGCCCAAAATGAAAAAATTACTGATTTGGAAAATCAGGTTGTGGACTTACAAACCCAATTAGAAGTTGCAAATCAATCGACGGCGGAAAAAGATGCAAAAAACGCAGAAAAACTAGCTATAAAAGATGTTATAATTGAATTAAGAATTTTAAACGGCGAAGGTAAAAGTGCAACGGATTTTAGCGAAGATTTTCCGTATGTTTCTTTAGAAACTCCAGAATAATACCAAAAATATTAAATATATTTAATAGTTATTAATATGTTGAGTATTATTACACAGTCATCCGATAAAATCAATCAGATAAGTTTTTTATCTCTAAAAGATTCGGAATTGTTATCTCTGAGTTCTTCTAGGGAATACTTCTTTGGAGAACAAGACACGGATTTAATTTCGGTGGGCATTTTTGATTCTCAAAAACAGTTGATTTCTTCAGGAGAAATAACGGGATCGTCATCTAACTTAAAGGTATATTATGATTATGAAGACGTCGATGGAAATATATTTAAGGATTATTATTTTCCCATCAAATCAAATTTAATTCAAGATTTAAACAAAAATATATTGATTTCGATAGAAGATATTATAGATTCACAGTCTGTTACAAATAATAATTTTTATCTATCGATTACGCCGACGTCTCCGTTTTTTTCTCAAAAAAATCCATTAATCATCAAAGAAATAAGTAATTCTAGAAAAGAAATAAAATTCATAAAAAACTTCGCAGATGAAAGTGTGATAAATGATATATCTGTTACGTTTAATGGTAATCAAATATTGCTTAATGGTAATCAAGAGATAAAAATAAAAAAAGGAACCGTTTATAACTTAAATTTTACTAATCAAGATATAAATATAGTTAGATTTAGTAAAACTAAAGATGGAAAATTTTTTAGTGGTGGTTCAGATTATGTTAAAAATATATTATATAAACAATCCACAAAACAAATTATTTTAGACGCTACGGAAGATATTCCCAACACTTTATTTGTATACAATAGAAATTTTAAAGATAATAACGCCATTATACAGTTTGAAGGAGAAGTTGATAGTAAAATTTTTAAATTAAATACCGAATTTTTAGCGTTAGAACAAAAAAGTTTTATAAATAAAAAATTATGCAGCGAGTTTGAATATTATTTGAATTCATTTAGTTTATCAGAGATTTTTTCAAAAACAAAAGACAACTATGAAACTGAGATAAATTCTTTGAAATTTTTATTTTCCTTAGTCGACGATGATGGTGTAATGGGAATACTACGTTCGATCTATTATGGAGAAAGTTATTATGATGCTACATTAAGAAAACAAAAAAAATTATTAGGTATTAAAGACTATATAATAAATTATCTCAAATTTAATTACGAATTTATCAATACATTTGATTATACACGAACAATTTTTTCTAACATTAATAATTTTACCTGTAATAAAAGATTATTATTTTTTAATCCAAATGTTAACATATCAAAACAATCCAAACAACAGTATGTTGATTCTTTTAGATATGTGTCAACTGTAATGTCAGAATTCTTAACATATGTAATAAATTCAATCGAATTACAATATTTATCAAAATTTAAATCGCCACTAAAAAATACAATAAAATTTAAAGAAAATGAATTATTTTTTATTTTGAATTCGAAAATTCAAAATGATGAGTTTTTAGTAAAATTAAAAGATCCTATTCCAGATAACTATAACGCAGGAGATTTTTGTGAAATTTCAAATAATTCATATACCCCCTTCTTTCAAATAATTAATTTTGAAACTGATTCGATTAAATCAACTATAAAACTGACTCGGCCAAATTTTAATATAGACATAAATGAGCCGTCAACTAGAACTATCGGTTCTCAATATTTTAATAATAACGAGTTAAAATTAAACAGAATTGATAACAATAAAATTAACGCGGATAAAAAAATTAAAAATATAAATGTTGATTATACAAATTTTAGCAATTTTGTGGTGTTTTCTTCGGCAAATTTACGTATTAAAATATTTCAAAATAAAATAATAAAAGAAACTTTGTTGGATGAAGAAAATCAAAAATTGAAATCGTTAGATTCCAGTGGATCATCCGTAAATGATAAATTTAACGTTCATAAAAAAATTGAAGACAATAATAAAGAGATCGATGAAATATATTCTGGATTTGATGGATACGAATCATATCTTTATAATACAAATAAATTTATATATAATTCGACTTTAAAAAAGTTTACGGAATCTAAAACAAATAAATCTTCTTCCGATTTCGTGGATCAATTATTAAACGATTCAACGTATTATGATAAAAATAATAGAGACTCACTCATAAATAATACTCCTGAATATGTCTACCTAAATGAAAATAATGACGAATACTTGAAGTTTTTAAGTATGATAGGACATACTTTTGATAACATTTATTTATACATATCATCCATAGGGATTTATAAAAAAGTTGGTGAAGATTATTCGACGGGAATTTCATCCGATTTTATAAATCATATTCTTTCTAGCTTTGGGTTTGATACGCCTCCAAATGTAAGTGGGATATTAGAAAATGCATCGATTGAAGAATGTTATTTGGACAAATTTAAAAAGGCCGATTTAAAAAATTCTATATCTTTAGATAAAAAAACTAAAATTATATGGAAAAGAATATTAAATAATTTACCATCGATTTACAAAACTAAAGGAACTGAAGAATGTCTTAGACAGATATTTTCAATTTATGGAATACCAAATAATATGATTTTGGTAAAAGAATTTGGCGGCGGTTATACAAAAAATGAAATAAGTTCTTCATATTTGGTAGATGAAAAAGAGTATTTGTTGGAGTTTGTTGGTGGAGACGACGAGTATGTTGAAATTAAAAATTTAACTCCCTATAAATCTATAGATTTTAAACTTTTTATTGATAAAGAAAAATATAAAAATTTAAACAGACTGATTGTTCCTATTCACGGAACTTTCAACGATCTCGGTGATCCGGTTTACTCTTTAGGGTTCATAAAATTTACCGAGAAGTTAGGCAGTTTATACTTCATAATAAAAAACGAAAATTTCTTGCCTGTCGTGTATATAACCTCTCCATTTTATATGTTTAACGGAGAAGTAATGAACATTTTATTAAGAAAAAACGAGGCTTCAAAAAAATTTGAGCATCCTATAGATGAAAATATATTACCTATTCAGTATGATATAGTCATACATCAAAATGAATTTTGCGTCGATCCAATTGACAAAAAATTTAGTTTTTATTTATCAGGATCATATAATGAAAAATTTAATAGTTTAGGTGCAATTACGGCTTTTGGAAATCCAAACGAAAAAATAGATTTAATTTCAGAACTTAGTAACATACCGATCGTTAGTAGAGAGGCCATTTTACAAGGGGTAATTTCTGAGAGTTTTGGTAACGTTGGTGATATAACCGATTTAGTTACAGAATTTGATTATAATGATTTCTTTAGATTTACGGAGTTGCAACAATATTCACTCAGTAAGTTTTATGGTTGTTTGGATAAAATTACCATACAAAAAACCCCGATTTCAGACGAGAACTTTTATACAAAATGTAAAAATTTTAATTCTTATTATCAGGGCCAACCGTCTTCGAGTTACGACGATATTTTGTTTAGATTTAATTTAGGCGTTCCGATAGATATTATTTCTGGTTCTTTTTTAGAAGACGGATATAAGGTAAATAATGTAAATCCACGTTATAATAACATATATGCAGCCGTTCATAATGTAGTGGGAAATAATTATTACAATCGTTTTAATACGTCAAGTTGTGTAAGCGAATCATATTCTATATTTCCGCATCAGACTCGTGAATTTAATATTAGGAACGAATATTTTACAGCAGAAATAGGTCCTAGTAGATTCGAAAATGATAAAGTAAATAAAAGTGTGAGATATACATACGATGGCACTCTTTCTCCATTGAAATCTCAAACTTATAAAAATAAGAATGAATACTATGTAGATACTAATAAAATTGGGGTGTTTTTATCTCCCATTCATGAGCGAAATAAATCTATATTAGATTTTTTTGGAAATTATGAAATTGTTTCTTCAATTTCAGATCCAAGAGAACGTTTTGGAAGAAAATATTTAGGGCTTGAGAAATTAAGAGAATATTATTATGGAGAAAATTACATAAATAAAATTTTATTTAACGAATTATTTACAATTTATAAAACGTATGTTGACGGAAGTATTTTTGATACTCTTAAAAACTTATTACCCGCTAGAAATAAAGTTTATACCGGGCTGTTAATAGAACCTACAATTTTAGAAAGAAATAGGATTGAAGAAAAACCTGTCAATATAACCAATTTACACGTTTTAACTGCCAGTATTCAATTATCTAATATCTTAGGTGACGTAGATAGTTCTACTATTAGTTATCTCACAAATTCTATTGTCGACTTAAAATTATATAAAAACAGTTTTGTGTTTGGTGATTATTCGTTTGAAGGATACAAATCTATAACTGATGTTCCTGATTTGTATATGAATAATATATTTGTCGACCATAATGGATTGGCTGACGTAGATGGAAAAAAATATTTTGCATATAGTAAAATTAATAAAAAAACTGTGACTTATTCTTCGGATAATATTACGTCTTCAAATGTTACTAAAGATTTTATTTCTGTAGAATTAATTAATAGCGGCAGTTCGTTTACAACATCTTCTGCACATAATATACTTTCTGATCTGCGAAATTTTCCACATATAAGTAGAAAAAATTTATCGCTTAGAAAAGAACTGTATTATGTTACAGGCAGTCTTGCTGACGTAGATTTACCTCCGAGTTATTTCGGTAAAGGTAGACAAAATAGATTTACAACAATTAATGAATCTGGAAACGATAACCGAGAACCAATAATTAGAATTGATACTAGCCAAGCGGTGATAGGAACTCCGATCACCTCTTCAATATCTAGATTACAACTTCTACCTTGGTTTGGAAATCTAAGAAAACTACCGAGATTTGCTTCGCCATACCTTGGATCTGTAATAGACATAGAAACCAAAAATAGATTTAATACGGCTAAATTGTATATATCGAGTGGAGAAATAATCTTAAACGGCTCTCAATTAATAAATGAAAATTCCACCACGACTATAAAACAATATACTAAATATAGAATTCCAGAAGATTTTCAACCAAATGTGTTATTTGGTGGGAGAGGATTGTAAATAAAAAATAATAAAAAATAAAATTTTGAACTATTTATTAATTAAAATATGGCATACTTAGACAACAAATCCATCGTAGTTGATGCAGTTTTAACAAAAAAAGGTAGAGAACTTCTAGCCAAAAATGGAAGCTTACAAATAACATCGTTTGCATTAGCCGACGACGAAATAAATTATGGACTTTATAACGAAAACGCGGCATCCGAGGACCTAAAGGAGATTGCTCTAATAAACACTCCTATTTTTGAACCTACGGTCGATGACACACAGACGATGAAATATAAGTTAGTTACCTTAGATCAGGGAACTACATTTATTCCTACTGTTACAATCGCACAATCTTCAATTAGTGTGGTATCTACATATAACGGTCGTATCGTAATATCGCCATCGACCACACCATCAAATTATAATGCTAATGGAGGATATACTGCGATATTGGGAAATTCTAAAGTTGGAACGTTGATTGTCACGATTGAAGCTCCCATAACCACCAACGTAGGTACAGTAACGGCGTTCGCTGGTGATCAATCTTCGGAAAATTCACAAGCTTTGGTAGGATTAGAATTTGCATTTACACCTTCTGCAAAATTATCACAGACCACCACTACCACACTAACTATCATAGGAAACGAAAGTGGCGGTGGTGTAAGTATTCCTGTAACTATAACCGTCGAATAACTTTATGGCAAATTTTAAAATTTATCAACCATTTGAATCGACTGACATAATTTCAGGAAAAACCACAGGAGTTTCTAGCGGTTATTTTCCTGGAGGTGACATTAGTATTTCACAGTCTTTTTTTCTAACTTCAAGTGCTCAGACAAAATTAATAGGTTCAAATGGTAGTTATGATGTGTTAAATGGATTGTATTATACTAATGTATATAATAACAGTATAAGTAATCCACAACTATTATTTTCGATTGCATATGGTTCTACAAGTGGCGGAGGAACAAGTACTGCCAACTCGGTATTTTCTAGTTCGGCCGCAATTTACAATCAATATAAAAACATATTATTAGGAATTTCAGATTTAGATGGAAAATTTAGTTTTAAAACAGGTAGTATAGGTTCTTCTACTTTTATCACGAGTTCGGAAGTGTTTATAATTGCATTTAGTTCGGATTTGATGAAGGATCAAATTGATAGAGGTCAGTGGTCGTTTACTATTTCAGGTTCTTTTGGTTCTAGTAGTTTATCTTTAATTGATGAATATCCTATTCTATCTTCAACGGAACAAAAGGAACAACGGTTGGTATATCAAGTTATTACTGGAAGTTATAACGCAGCTACAGGACAGAATGGAACAATTTCTTCCCGCGAATATCATGGTTTGGGATTGTTTTATCCTAAAAACGGAATCATTGTTTTAAACGCAAACAAATTAGCACAATACGCCGGTCATGTTTTTGATAACACGACCGCCTCATCGATAATAAATCATCAAGAACTATTCAAAAAATTAAAAGGCGCGACTAATTCTGTAATGCGTGTAAGAAAAACTGAGGCGGTCCCATCAACACACTATTTTATTAGAGTTAAAAATCAAGACTATAATTTCTCAAATAATCCATCTTTTATTCATCAAACGACAGATGCAAATACTACAAAGGGAGATATAATTAATGGTCTCCAAACTGAGCCCAAGACTTTTGTGACTACGGTGGGTTTGTATAACGACCTGAATGAATTGGTTGCAGTAGCTAAATTAAGTAGACCAACGAAAAAAGACTTTACCACGGAATTGTTGATTAGAGTGAGATTAGATTTCTAAAATTACAATTCGATTGATATTTATGGTAGAATGATTAAAAGTCTAAATAAAGATGACATAAATTCAGTTCCATTTGTTGTATCAAAAAGATGGAGAGCCACAAGCAAATCTAATATAAATTTATTGGGGGATGTGGATTTCGAGTATCTATTTACTGACGCCAATTTTGTTTCAGAGTCTAAAACTCATAAATTTATATCAGAATCTAAATCTTTTACAAATAAGTTTGTTGCTGAAAATACGGTTCAGTCAGTTGGTTTGCTTTCAACAAAGCCGTTTGCTATAGAATATCTTGATTATGGTGATGGTTGGCAATTTGGTTGCACTTCTTCTTTGGTCGCCGAACCAACATATTCAATAATAATGGAAGATACAAGTAGTGGTCAAGTGGATTTGCATGTGCAGGGATCTTCGGATTATTGGTTACTCGAATCATATGCAGATATAAGTAACAGCAAATCTCCATACAACGGACCTTCGTATAGATTTGATTTGGCTATGGATGTGCCGTTTACAAATTCTATATGTAATCTTTGTTTAGAACAAACGGAAGATAATTTTTTAACTATAGAAGATGGAATAAAGACTGAACAATTTATAAAATTCGATCCAGACATCGAGGTTCAAAATTTGAGTGATACATATAAAAGAATAATATACGATCAGACTAAAAATTTATTTTATAACGATTCTAAAGATCCAACTAAGTTATTGGGATTAGAAAATTTAGACGTGATTTTGGACGGAAAAAAAAGAGTTATATATGACAGAATTAAAGTAGTAACTATCCCACAAGCTTATTTTGGTGATAAAATAATGGAAAATAGCGTGGAAATAATAGAAAATTCTAGCGATCAAACTTACACAGTAGTGGATGATGGCAAAGGCAATTTACATGTAAAAGAAAAAGTATTCGGCGTAATTACATCGGATCAAAATAAAGATATAAACCATTTTAATTCTTGTTCTTGTGTAAATTTTGATGGGGTCGAATTCTTTTTAAACGAAGATTCTGTGACGGAATTAAATTGGCAATATTACAAAAATAATATTCTTTTTGTCGATAGAAACTTCGCACACGATTTTTACATTTATGGATATGATACTACAAATAAAATAAAACCAAAAGAAGTAGAGTCTTATCTAATGTATATTGGAGATGCTGGTTTTGACGTTGGCGGTGGAATACAACACAGCGAAAACTCTGATAGTGCTTCGGTTATGGCTATGGCTATACAAACCGATGACAAAGTGCTTATCGGCGGAAGATTCACCAGTTACAACAATACACCAAGCTCTATTCTCGCTCGAATAAACATTGACGGTACTTTGGATGGACCCTTCAACAACAATCTTAATCTTTCCTTCAGAGGTAACGTATATAACTATGTTACATCTATTTTGATTTATCCGACGAGCAGTAATAATTCAGGCAAAATTCTTATCGGCGGCAATTTCATTTATTCCGGAAAGCAAGGAATTGTTCGAATTAACTCCAATGGTACGCTTGATGAGACATTCAACGGTGTAGGTGTTGGATTTAATAACGTAGTGACTGATATCGCATTACAGTCTGATGAAAAAATCATTGCGGTTGGGAGTTTCACCAGTTACAATGGTTACACCGTTCCTTCAATAGTTAGATTGAATAAAAATGGCGAAATCGACACCACGTTTACATCTTCTGGCTACTGGACAAATCAACCCAATCCACCTACTCCAGCCTTGAATATTCTGAACAAGGTAATTGTCTATCCCACGGGAAATAATACAGACAAAATTTTGATCGGTGGAGAGTTTATTGCTCTTACATCATCGGGCGGGCCTGTTAACCGCGATCGGTATCTTATACGACTCAAAAAAGACGGTGAGTTTGACAACGACTTCGGATATTACAACCACGCGGGTGGAATTAATGATATGGTATTATTACCAGATGAAAAAATAATTATTGCCGGCAGTTTCGGTTCTAATCCACACGGAATTCAACGACTTAAACCGCCGACGACGAACATAACGGTTAGCCGTGATGAAACCTTTAACATTCCACCGACACAGACTGGCACTGAAGCTTATCCTTCAAGATCATTTTCTGTTGCTTTACAGTCGGACGGTAAAATACTTCTCGGCGGCATTTTCAATAGATATGATAACACACCAGAACAACATAGTATCCTTCGTCTAAACTCTGATGGTGAGCTCGACACTACCTTTAGGAGCGGGTTGCCGCTCGCCGAGGGGCTGCTTAAAGCTGTTGATTCCATCAAACCACTGTCAGATGGTAGAATAATGATAGGCGGAAAGTTTTCCACATATGATGGTCAGAGTGTCAATAATATTGCTCGGCTTAATAACAACGGAAGGCTTCAAACTACGCAGTCGGTTTCGTTAACTAAAATACCTCACGATGAACTTTTGGGTAATTTTAGAAAAATAGAGTGTGGAGATAATTTTGCCGCAATTTTAAAAACAAACGGTCAGTTAGTTGTTTGGGGAGAAAGTGAGGTGTCTAAATCTGTTCCAATTTTTGGTGGCCTACTTATTGATATATCGGCGGGAGATCATCATATGATTGCTTTAGATGAAAACGGTAAAGTTTATGTTTGGGGAAATTCGTTGTATACTGGTTCTATACCAACTTTTGTCGATAATAATTACTCTTATATAAAAGCAGGTCCAAGTGGAAGTGTGATTATTCATAAAAACGGATCAATTTATGGATTTGGACACAACAGTTTAACAAGTTCATTTTTTACCGCATCAAAAATTCCACAAAAATCTAATGTTAAAAAAATATCATTTGGAAAATCGCATGGAATGATTTTAGATAATGATGGTAATTTGTATTCTTGGGGGGCGAACGATACATACAGTCAATCAAAAATTCCAAATTTAGAAAATGTCAACATATCGGATGTTCAATGTGGAGATGATCATACTATTATTTTAAAAAATAATGGTGAGTGTGTGGCGTGGGGAAAAAATGATTATTCACAATCTTTTATACCGTTTGGACAAAATATTAATTCGTCGTGGTCTAATCCTCCTCCGCCAACGTCGGTCGCGACAAAGGGTTTAATTGATGGAGTTTCGATTGACGCTAAAGCCGACAGAAGTGCGGTTTATATAAAAAAATATACAGATGTTAGTCTGTTGCAATCTGAATTTGGACATGCATTTAAATTTGGATTTTCTTGGGGTGAACATCCTTTTGTAACAAAATACATGTTTAAAAGTATTGGTTTGGGTAGAAATTTTACTTTTTTAGACCCAAATATAAGATATCAAAAATTTATTTATAATAATGATTATACTTCGCCTAAAGTGATGAAAGGAACTTTTGATTTTTTTACCGACGTCAATTTTACTATAAATTTAAATACTACAAAACAATATAATTTAACCAACTATGACGTTAAAATTCTACCCACGCACGAACCGCATGGAACTCGACTATTTTCAGGATTAGAAATTTTAACTAAAAAATATAATAATAAAGAAAAATATTCATATATTGCTTCAAATAAAGCACAATCTAATTTTGAAAATGAGATACCAAATATAAATAACATTTCTATGTCAGTGGGTGTCAAGGAATTTTATTTAAATACAGGATCTTTGAATTTAGCGGATTTACATTATGGTGGTTATAGAAACGTTCCCGTTTATATTACACAACTAACAAGTGACATTTCAATGGGACAAACAGGTTCTAGAAATTATAATGTAACTATGACAGGAAAGTTTTTAAATTATAATAAATCTCAGAATAAATTAACTGTATATATTGATTCGGCGACAGACAACTTGGTTCATAACAATTGGGCAATAGATTTTGAAAAAATTAACGTATATGAAATTATAGATGAACTTGATTTATCCAATTCTAAATTTGATAAATTTTATTTTAATGAAATATTTTTATATACAACGTCATCTAATATGAATTCCATAATAAATGATGAACAATTTTTTATTAAATATATAAAGAATAATACAAGTGATAATGTATATGCATAAAAATATTTACATAGATAAAAAAGATTTTGGTTATTCGGTAGCTATAAGCGACGTATACGCTTTAATAGGAAATCCATCTTTTGAGTCTTTTAACAGTTCATCTGCAAATCCAATTTTAGAAGAGGGTTCGGTGGATGTGTATAAATATAATTCTAATACTAGTTCAACTTTTATATATGATAGAACAATAAAATTATCTTCTTTGAAAGAAGATTATTATGCGTTATATACAGAAAATTATACCACAAGCTCAAACTCTATTGCGTCACTATCGGGAAGTTATTCGTTATCGACAGAAACGAACACTTCAGGTTCTAATTCTGGATCTGTTGCCATATTTAACAACTATGAATTTTTATTAGCAAACTCAGAAGACATGTTTACATTATCATCTGACTTTGGTAGAAGTTTAGATATATATGAAAATTTATGTGCGATAGGTTGTACTAGAATGACTTATACGTTTTTAAACATGGATGAAGTAATTAGAAACGAAGAAGGTTGCATAGAAATTCACGATCTTTCAAAAGAAAAATCAAAGACTCAAACTATATTTGCTCCTATCAATTCGTCGTTTTTAAATTTTACATCTATAGATACAGGATCAAATTCATTTGGATGGTCAGTATCTATCAATAAAGATTTTCTTGTGGTGGGAAGTCCTTATACAAAGAATAGTGGGTCGGTTTTTATATTTAAACGTGACTCGGACGAATATACCTATCATAGTTACATTACTTCTAGCGGACAAAACTTGTTTGGTTCTTGTTTGAAATTAGACAAAAACTTTAATAAGTTGATAGTAGGAAATGGAAGTATTATCGATAATAATTCAAAAGCTTATTTATATGAATATGTATTAACCACAGATAAATGGGAGTTAATTCAAGAATTTACATCTAATAAAACCGTCGAAAATCTAAAAATTTTACCCGTACCACAACACGATCCTGTAATTGCTCTTCCTGACGGATATGGCAATTCAGTATCTATTTACTGTTCTTCTTCTACAGATGTGGCGGTCGCGGTTGGTGCGCCATACGACAGAATTTATAAAGAATTTAGTGGTTCAAATTGTTATCGAGATGGTTGTGTATATGTTTACAATTCAAAAAATTGTATATTGCCAAGCGGAAAGTGCGAATCTACTATTGTCGGATCAAATATAGTTAAGGGGTTATTTCATTTTCCAAATGTGTTTCATAGTGCGAGAGCCGTTCTTGTTCAGCCAGATGATTCGATATTTATTGGTGGAGAATTCATATATTATAATGCTGAATCTAACTTTCGTAATCGACTGGTAAAACTTTCTAAAGACGGCGAACTTACATCTTTAACCGCTTCACTTTTCGGTAGCACCGTGCGCGACCTGATTAAAACCGGTAGTAAAATAATTACAAGAGGTATACATCCTCGTTTGGGTCGGTTTAATTCTAGCGACGGTAGCACCGATAACGATGATAATACGTTTTTTAATAATGTCGAGTCTGTTATAGCTGACGGTAACGGTTTGAGCTGTGTCGCGGTTACCGCTGACAATAAGATTTTAATTAGTGGAAATTTTACTAGAGGTGTGAAAGAAATCACAGCAGGTTTTTATCACACCGTGGTTATAAAACGAGATAACACCGTAGCGGCGTGGGGATTAAACAACGAGGGCCAAACCACCGGCACACCAACAACCGCCCCGCCTCACATCGAGACGGGAAATCCGGTCACATTGAGCGGCCAGGTTTTGAGAAACGTGGTGGCCATCGCGGCGGGTTGGGCTCACACCGTGGCCTTGAAGTCGGATGGCACCGTGGTGGCGTGGGGAAGCAACGACTATGGCCAAACCACCGTGCCCTTCAACCTGAGCGGCGTGGTGGCCATCGCGGCGGGTGAGAATCACACCGTGGCCTTGAAGTCGGATGGCACCGTGGTGGCGTGGGGAAACAACTACTTTGGCCAAACTACCGGCACACCAACAACCGCCGCTCCTTACACCGCGACGGCAAATCCGGTCACATTGAACGGCCAGATTTTGAGCGACGTGGTGGCCATCGCGGGGGGTTTGTATAACACCGTGGCCTTGAAGTTGGATGGCACCGTGGTGGCGTGGGGCTCTGGCCAAACCACCGTGCCCGCCGGCCTGAGCGGCGTGGTGGCCATCGCGGCGGGTGAGGAGCACACCGTGGCCTTGAAATCGAATGGCACCGTGGTGGCGTGGGGAGCCAACTACGCTGGCCAAACCACCGTGCCCGACGGACTGAGCGGCGTGGTGGCCATCGCGGGGGGTGAGCGTCACACCGTGGCCTTGAAGTCGGATGGCACCGTGGTGGCGTGGGGAGGGAACGACTTTAGCCAAAGCACCGTGCCGTCAGTCATCAACAACACTACTACAGGAAGCAATTACATATCTAGAATAAACGGCACCACGGGTGAAATTGACCCTACATTTTCACATACAGGTTCAGGACCATTTAGGCCTGCGCAGCGTCGGCCTGTCCCCGCCCCGGCAATTAGTGCTATTCTTCCGTTATCAAACAATAAAATACTTGTCGGAGGTCATTTACCGTTTTACGACAATGTAACGACGGACCATATCGTTCGGCTCAACTCGGACGGCACCCTCGACCAAACTTTTACGGCAAAATGTAAAGGAGGCATAGTAAACACAATAGTCGGACAAATCGATAATAAAATACTTGTCGGAGGAAGTTTCACTTCTGTTAGTATCGATGGGGTTAACTATTCCAAAAGAGGAATATTTCGACTTAATGAAAACGGCACGTTTGACACTTCTTTCGTCGGGTCAGGAATAGGTGCTGGTCAAGATATTCATAAAATTTTTACTGTTCCATCCTCCGGTAAAATTATGATTATTGGCTCCTTCACCACATTCAACGGCATATCAATTAATAAGATCGCGCGACTACACAACAATGGTGATCTTGATACTAGTTTTAATCCTGGCGAATCAACAAACGCAATCATTCTTGATCTTGATTTTCAAAGTGATGGTAAAATGGTTCTTGTCGGAGATTTTTCTAAGTATAATGGAAAAAATTGTAATCGAGTAGTTAGAATCACTCGTAACGGTGATTTTGATAGTTCGTTTTTAGAAACTTTTTTATATAATACTCCGTCGACCTGTTCAGTTAATGAGTTGGGTTGGAAAGAGACAAAATTATTTGGTGATGTAGATTCGTTTAAGTTTAATAGATTTGGTCATTCGGTAGACATCTCCGAAGACAAACTTTTAATTTCTTGTCCCAAGTTTTTATCTGAATTTTCATCTTCTTACGTACAAAATACTTTATTTAAATCAGTCGATTGTGATGATCTTACCGAAAATGATTATTTGGGAATGTTTTATATATATGATAAACAAGAAGAAAATTGGAACAATATATATGCTAAATTTAAACCTAGAAAAAGATTTGGTTATCCGTTTAACTTTTTTGCACATGATGTTTCTATACATAAAAAAAACTTGATTGTGGGATCTCCCATAGCTTTGACCGACTCGAATAGAATCATTGAAATAGTTGAAGATAAAGAAAACGTCGCGGAAAATTTACATGGAAATTTTTCTATTTTTAATTTAAATGAATTTGAATCACACCATCATGTGGGAAATGTGTTTTATAGAAATGGTAAAATGGTATTTTCAAATTCGGCGTCTGTATTTGATAATATGTTTAATAACGATGTAAACGATGAACCAGTTTATGATATTTCATATAACAGCAAAACTTCTTTGTATGAAAAACAAATAATTTGTACGGTGAGTCCAGGCGAGTTTAATTATTCTACAAATCCGACTGCCCATGTTCCAAGTTTGATTCAATTGGATTTGAACAAAAACGGAAAATTTGATTTTCAAGACTGCGACAAAATTTTGAGGGGTATATATAAAAAGTTCAACGGAAATGAACAGTGGTGGAATTTGTTACAATTGGAATATCCAATTGGGTTTGAAAATGTTGTAGAAAAGAGTAAATTTGAATATTATCTAACACAATCAATAAAGAACGAAACTTTGTATAATTTAACAGATTCTATACTTACTACCGAAGAATATAATTATATTGTTAATAATTTAGATAGCACTTTGGATATAAACCAAGATGGTTTGACTGATAATATGGATTTAACTATACTGTGGAAATATTTCGCAGATACTTTGACCGCTGATAACTATGAAATGTTCACTACTAGTAAATCTACGAGCTCACGGAGTATATATTCAGTGGCTAGGGACTATTTGGATACAATTACTGGCAAAAGTCATAAACATCTAATCAAAGATGTATTTCATCGTCGATATGTTACAAGTTCAAATTTTACTACACAGTCATTTTTATCTCCATATATTACCACTATAGGATTATATAATAACTTAGATTTGATTGGCGTGGTAAAGTTAGGGACGCCTATAAAAAACGAAGGAAAATTTCCTTTAAATTTTATAATACGTTTTGATATTTAAATGATATTTATAATATATGGCAAATACACCTATAGAGAGAAAATCAATAGACACACCACTGGAAAAAAGATACCTATCGGATACGACTGGTGGAGCATATGATGCTAAAACCGCCGGCGCGTCGACAATTCCAACGAGTCTTCAAGAAAAAACATTCACCTCGGCTGAAGGATTCAAAACTAAGGCTCCGTTAAATCAAAGCGAATTCAAAGATGCGCAAGGAACAAAATCTAAAGAACTATCTTCTTTTATAAAAGGGTTCTCTAATAAAAAATATAAACCCTAAAAATAATACTATATATCTTATATGGTATTAGGTTTTGATGCTTCAACGTCAACCGTTGGTTGGGCGTTTTCTGAAAATAAAAATATTGTGGATGCTGGATTTATAAATATAAAATCTGGCCTCACATATAAAGATAAATCATTTTTGGTAATAAATCACATAGAAAAAAATAAAAATTTTTCAGCCGTAAATAAAATTTACTTGGAATCGGCTTTAAGTGGTTTTGCGGGTGGATTTACTTCTCAACAAGTTATAATAACTCTATCAAGATTTAACGCGGTATTTGAATATATTTTGACTGAACGTTGGAACGTTGATTTAGAACTATTAAATGTCAATACGGCTAGAAAAAAAGTGATAGGAAAGTGTCGTGAAAAAGGAATGAAATCTAAAGAGTTTGTAAAAACATATTTGGAGAAAATTCATCCGATTCATGACTTTGACGTTTTAAACGCTAAAGGAAGTTGGGATAAAAGAAATGCGGACATGTATGATGCTATGGTGTTGTCTTTATTTTAAATTGACGAATTTAGTTTCGAGTTTATGTTATAACGTATGTTGCTTCAGAATGAGATTGTAGGCATTTTAAATAAAGCTTTAAATCAAAAAGCTAAAATTAGAAAAGGAACCGATGCGGTTTATTTTTGTCCAAGTTGTAAACATTATAAAAGAAAATTAGAAATAAATTTGCTTACGGGAAAATATAACTGCTGGGTTTGTAATTTTTCAGGAACAAGTTTTAAAAGTTTATTTAAAAAACTAAATCTATCTTGCGAGTTATATAATTTAATAAAACCAAATTCACGTTCAGACAATCTGTCTTCAAATGACGCAATCGATCTCGATAATTTATTCAAAGAACACGTTGAGAGTTCTACGGAAATACAAAAACTGCCTACAGAATATATTCCTTTATATGAATATAGAAATTCTATAGAATATAAAAATGCAATAAAATATTTATTGTCTAGAAACGTAACTAAACACGATATATATCGTTATCAAATTGGCTATTGTGAAAGTGGAATTTTTAGACAAAGAATTATTGTTCCGTCTTTTGATAAAGATAATCTTTTAAATTTCTTTATAGGTAGAAGTTACTATGAAGACGTGAATTTTAAATATAATAATTGTGAATTTAGCAAAAATATTATAGGATTTGAATCGTTGGTAGATTTTTCTCAAGAAATTACTTTGGTGGAAGGTGTATTTGACGCTTTTGCTGTGAGATATAATTGCATTCCTTTATTTGGAAAAACGTTGTCAAAAAAATTAAAAGAATCGTTAATTATAAATAAAGTTTTGACTGTAAATTTATTACTAGATAACGACGCTGTAAAAGAATCTATTAAAATTTTAGAATTTTTAATAAAAAACGATATTAAAACTAAATTTGTGACATTAAATGGCAAAGACCCGTCTGAAATCGGATTTGAGAAAACTTGGGAAGCAATTAAATCGGCAAAAATTGTAAGCTTCGATGAGTTGTTAAAATTGAAATTAACTTATGAACGTAACTAAATTAAATTGTGATGTAAAAAATTTTATAGGAATATTACACGTCGCAGATATACATATTAGATTAACAAAACGACATGAAGAATATCTGTCTGTATTTAAAAAGCTATATGATGTAGCGCATAAAACTCCTCCTAACACCTGTATTGCGGTTTTGGGTGATGTATTTCATTCTAAATCGGATTTAAGTCCTGAATGCGTTAAGCTGGCCTCAGATTTTTTAAAAAGTCTGGCTGATATTCGTCCCACCGTGGTCATAGCAGGCAATCACGATGCTACATTAAACAATAAAAACAGACTCGATAGCCTGAGTCCAATTATTGATGCGTTACAACATAAAAATTTGTTTTATTTAAAAGATACTGGCCTCTTTATTTTAGGAGACATATTGTTTAATCACATGTCTGTATTTGATACGATGGAAAATTATATAAAATCTTCGGACATCCCAAGTATTTATAAAAATGATACTAAATATTTAATTGGATTATTTCACGGATCTATTCACATGGCAATAACTGATATGGGATATTATGTGAGTAACAGTTTGATAAAGCCTGAGTTATTTGATGGCCACGATTTGGTGTTGGTTGGAGATATTCACAAACATCAGGTGTTGGAAACTCCAAATACCAAAACCAAAATTGTATATCCAGGCAGTTTAATTCAACAAAATCACGGTGAAGAATTATTGGGACACGGATATGTGATGTGGAATTTAAATCAAAAAACTTTTAAACAATTGGACATTGAAAATGAATATGGTTTTTATACTGTGGATGTTAATAAAGGAAAATTGGTCACCGATCTATCCAATTTGCCTAAAAAAGCAAGACTAAGGGTTAAATGTTTTGAATCGGTTTCGTCGGAAGTAAAGTCGATAGTTTCTAAGATAAAAGAAAATTATGATATAGCTGAATTAACGTATGTAAGAGTTGACGTGGATCAACATTTATCAAAAAATATAGTAAATTCTACCTCTTTAAAATTAACTGATTTATCGTCGGCGGATTATCAAAACCAGCTTATTAAATCTTATTTAAATAAACAATTACCTAACCAAAAATTATCCGAAGAAATGTTTGAAAATATATTTGAAATAAATAAACACTATAATCAAAACATTGACAGAGATAAATTAACCAGAAATATTCGATGGAAACCTAAAAAATTTGAGTTTAGCAATATGTTTAGTTACGGTGAAAATAATGTAATTGACTTTTCAAAGATGAAAGATACCGTGGGATTATTTGCTTCAAATGCATCAGGAAAATCTTCTATATTATCGGCGTTGAGTTTTTGTATATTTGACAAATGTGACAGAGCCTTTAAGGCTTCTCACATATTAAATTCACAAAAGGTAGGTTTTAATTGTAAATTTAATTTTGAAATAGATAAGGTTGATTATTTTATAGAAAGATCGGGCAAATCAGATAAAAAAGGAAATGTGAAAGTTGATGTGAAATTTTGGAAAGAAGAAGACAAAAAAATTATAGAATTAAATGGAGAAGCTCGCAGAAGTACTAACGATATGATTCGTGACTATTTGGGATCTTATGAAGATTTTATTTTAACAGTACTGTCTATTCAAAACAATAAAAGCGGAACTTTTGTAGATATGGGACAAACAGAACGTAAAGATTTGATTTCTCAGTTTATGGGAATAAATATTTTTGACATGTTGTATCAAAAATCATCCGACGCATTGAAGGAACTATCAATCGAATTAAAATCTTTAAATAAAGATATCGATCAAAATATTATTGCCGATATGGAAGTTGATTTAGAAAATTTAAAAACAAATTTAGTCTCGATCCGAAAAAAACTTGATGAGTTTAATAAAACAAAACAAAATGAAGATGAAAATCTATTGGAAGAAACTAAGAAGTTAGTTAAATTAGATTCGTCTATCGCCACCAATCTAATCAAAATGCAGTCTGAAAGTCAAACCTTGAATTCAGACATTTCAAAATTGAAATCTACAAAAAATTTACAAGAAAATAAATTTGTTGAGTTAATGTCGGAAAAAGAAAAATTAGATTTAGAAATTAAACAAATAGAGTCTTCTGATGTAACAGTAAAACATCAACAACTTATAGAATTAAAAAACAAACTTTCTAATTTAAAACACGAGATTGAAAAGAAAAAAATTTTCATAACATCTAAGGTAGATAAAATACATAAATTAAAATCACATCAATATGATCCGAATTGCAAATATTGTATTAATAATAGTTTTGTAAAAGATGCAATTGAAGCTCAAAATTCTTTGGGTCAAGATAAAATTGAAGCGGACCAAATTATTAAAGATTACAACGAACTAAATATTCAAATTCAAGAATTAAATGATGTCTCGGAGTTATATAACAAATATGAGTTATTAAAAAATAGCAAATTAAAAACAGAAACCGAGTGTGGTGTATTAACTAATAATATTTTGAAATTAGATAATAATATACAAATAATCGGATCTAAATTAGAAAAGGTTGAAATTGATCTTAAAAACTACTTTGAACAAGAATCAAATATAAAACACAATCAACTGATAGATAAAAACATGCGAGATATTCAAGGGAAAATTAAAACGTTGGGAATAGATATAAAAAGAAATACAGATGAACTTGTTTTTTTATCTTCAAAAATTACAGCTATAGAAAAAGATTTGTTATATAAAAAATCTGCCATAGAAAAAATAAAAACAATTCAGAAAAAAATAGATGCATATACGTTGTATGTTCAGTCAGTTTCTCGTGACGGCATCCCATTTGAATTGATTACCAATATAGTACCTGTTATAGAAAAAGAAGTAAACTCGATATTAAATCAGATAGTAGAATTTTCTGTTAATATACAAACCGATGGAAAAAATGTTATGACATATTTGGTTTACAATGATAAAAAGTGGGCGTTAGAGTTATCTAGTGGTTTAGAAAAATTTTTAACATCTTTAGCGATAAGAGTTGCATTGATAAATGTATCAAATTTACCCAGGCCGAACTTTATAGCCGTCGATGAGGGGTGGGGAACAATGGATGGAACAAATCTTTCGGCGGTTAGCCCTCTATTTTCTATATTAAAAAATAGTTTTGATTTTATTTTAGTGATCTCACATATAGACTCAATGAAAGATGCAGTAGATAATCATTTAGAAATAAACAAAATAGATGGATTTTCTTCCGTTAAATTCATATGATTGATACCTATTTATAGGTATTATAAAATATGCATGGTGGTAACAAAAAGGGAACAGTATACAATTTATTAAGTCGTGATGTGGATATCATCGACAAATCTTATAGATCCGACTATTTTATTGTGTCGGACTTGGGTTATACATTGACATCAGGAAAAAACTTTTTTACTATAAATGGTTCGAATAAATTAAAACCTAACGCGGCAATATTATTAGAAATTGTCGACTCTGAAAATAACGTTTTATATTATGAAACTGCAAAAAGTGGTTATTTCAAATATTTAGATACTACAGATTTGATCGTTGGCGTACATGTATATGAATCTACGCCTATTGGGTTTGGCACAGTAACATTACTTGGAACAACGGTAGATGGGAAGTCAGTTCGATGGTCTACAAATATAAAAATAAACTCTAAATTAGAAAACTCTTCTAGAGTAGTGTTTTTCCAGGATCCAAAAATTGAGATTTCTGAATTTTTGTCATTTATTTTAAATCAAAATATCTCTCAACAGCAACAATTTATTAATGAAATTTCAGGAAATATATATTGTTATAGTAATTTTCCAAAAGCATATTCAGATATTAAATCTATAGATTTTACTAAATTTGATTCCGATTATCGATTACGTTATATAGATACTTCTTCTGTGAATTTTTTAAACTTATTTTCTAAAGATAATATAAATAATGAAATAATTCTTAATATAAAAGAAATAGCTTATTTAGATAATAATGTATTAAAAACAGCTTCGTTAAATATCACAGAGTCTTTTAATGTAAAAAACGTAATAAATAATTTTGAATTGCAATTAGATAGACCATTTATATATAAAATAAACACCGTTAATCAAGTTGTGCCAATTATTTCCGCGTCTTTTAATCATAAATTCTTTTCGAATATATATATCACTTCATCGGGTCTTACAGGAAGTGGAGATGGAACTCCTGCTCCGACTGTTTTTTTAAATCAACAAATAGAAGGTGAAACTAAATTTTTAAAAGAATCATTTTTAGATGTAACTTATAAAAATTTAAAAACTCTTACAGGAAAAGTTCATCGTCACAAAATTTATAGACGAAGTTTAAATAAAGCCTCTGATTTTGAATGTATTGCGGATGAACCGTTGTTGGAAAAAGAATTTATAGCCGATACCTCCACGATCAACCGATTTTATTCAAATATAGGAGAATTTTATAATTTAGACCACATAAATAGATATTATTATACAAGTTCTTCAGATTTATCACTGTCACACAGTTCGGTTGAAGTTTTAAATTCTCTTGTGTGTAATATAAAAGATTTGAATCTTGACCAATCTAGATACATCATCATAAAAAATGACACGTCTTTGAAAACTAAAAATGAACATTCTTCATCATATATAGACTATGACGATGCATCATTTTTAATTCAAACAGGATCATCATATGATTCTAATTTTATAAAATTATATAAAAATGCTGATTATTTATTCTCGGCTAATTTAGAAATTGAAAAAATCTCTGCATCTTTAGAAAGTAAGCTATTATTTTATTTTACTGGCTCCTACAACACTTCATCTGCGATAGTAGAAAAAAATTATTCGGTGGATAAAGGATTAATTTTACATCAATATGTTTTACCAATAGGAACTAATTTTAAAAGATTTACTAAAAAAGATTTTAACGAATTGTATTTTTTAAACGATTATGTTGGTACTATCGTAATTGTTCCTGTAAACATTAAAAAATTTAGATTGGATAATCTTTCTTTGAAGTCTCATGCAGAACGTGGATTTTCTACTGATTCTTTTTTTACAAGAATTTCCTGTCCCGTCACAATTAAAAACGAACAATTTGAAATAAAATCGGAGTTGTTGGATATTAATAATAATTCTATATATTCCGATTTAAACAAGATTATAGCCGTGGATAAATCCGGCGAAACTTTATTTAGAAATATCTCGGGCGTTGTTAATGCAAATGCTGAAACTGTACTCAATCTTATCGGATCCGGATCAGGAAAAATAAGTTTTAGCGCATCTCGCGATGGCCAAGCGGCAACTTTATCTGTTATAGAAAGCTTTGATGTGATAATGGGCAGCCTTAATGGGGCTAGATTTTTTCAAGTGGAAAAATCGGGAAATGAAACTTATATGAAGTTGTCTGGATCTTTTTATTTAACAGGTTCTCAATATATAAAAGATGGAGGCATCAGTGCTAGCGGTGCAATCAGTGGTAGCACGTTACATGGCACCACATTAATTACGTCGCCGATAGGCAACTTCATCAATTTAACAGCAAGCAACATCAGTGCCAGTAACTTAATCAGTGGTAGCACGTTACATGGCACCACATTAATTACGTCGCCGATAGGCAACTTCATCAATTTAACAGCAAGCAACATCAGTGCCAGTAACTTAATCAGTGGTAGCAAGTTACATGGCACCACATTAATTACGTCGCCGATAGGCAACTTCATCAATTTAACAGCAAGCAACATCAGTGCCAGTAACTTAATCAGTGGTAGCACGTTATATGGCACCACATTAATTACGTCGCCGATAGGCAACTTCATCAATTTAACAGCAAGCAACATCAGTGCCAGTAACTTAATCAGTGGTAGCAAGTTACATGGCACCACATTAATTACGTCGCCGATAGGCAACTTCATCAATTTAACAGCAAGCAACATCAGTGCCAGTAACTCAATTAGCGGAAATTTATTTGGAACAAGTAGTTATGCTAAAACCAGCAGTCTCGGTTATTTTGTGTTTAATCATGGGCATAATAATAATTTTACCGCTTCTAATTTCGGTCAGTCTGCCAGAACTGCGTCTGGATATATTAGAGCGAATGTAAATGGATCAGATATTTATATACCGTATTATTCAAATATATAATATATATACATATGTCGCACATAAGTTTAATTAATCTTATAAAAGAAACCAGATTGGCATCTAACCCTAAAGATCTGGAAAAAAATTCTGATAGATTAGAAACTTCTATAAATTTTCTTAAAAGCAAAAATAAAGTGTTGATTTTAGCCACGTCAAATCGATGGGAAGGGCACAAAGATGACGAAGCGAAATCTACGGTTTTAGCTAAAATTGTTCATGATAGATTGGGGTCTGATAAATCCACATTTATTGATGTTTCTAAATTAAATATTTTTGTTTGCGAAGGAAATGTTTCTACAAAGTGGGGTAACAATTGTGGGGTCAAAGAATCGATTTTAAAAGATAAAGATAAAAATCCTACTGGACAATTAAGATGCTGGGCTAGTGTTAATAATAAATCAGATGAGCTTTGGAAAATTTCAAAGGTGTTATTTGAGAGCGACTGCATTCTTTTTTTCACTTCAATTCGGTGGGGGCAAACTAACAGCATATATCAAAAATTAATAGAGAGATTGACGTGGTTAGAAAATCGACACACTACGTTAGGCGAGTCTAATATATTAAAAGATAAAGATGCGGGTATGATTGCTATAGGTCAAAACTGGAACGGTAGTCGGGTAATAGATACTCAAAAAGATATTTTTAATCATTTCGGATTTAATGTTCCTGCGGAAATTTCTTGGAACTGGCAGTATACGGAAGATAAATATGATGAAACTAAAAATTCATATAAAAAAGCAATAACTACATTTAATGACACGTTTAAATCGCATGAAAAATAAATACTATGAAATTTTAAAATCTGAAATTGATGAAATAGTTGAAGAATACATACAACATATTTTGTCAGAAAGTTTAGACGTTAGTATTAAACATTTAAATAAAGAAATAGACACAATTCAAAAAGCGTCTAACTTTATCAGTAAAAAGTTACATGTAGAAGAAAAAATAGATGGTACAAAACTAATTTTAGTAAGAAAAAATACAGATTCTTCAAATTATTCGGATAATTGGATTGTATCTTATAAAGGAAATATTTTGCATCCTGAAGAATTTGAACATTTTAATGAGAAGGATATAAAAGACATAAGTTCTAAATCTATAGGTATTTCTCAGTATAAAAATGTTTTTGAAAAGCTTAAAAAAATAAATGATAAAATTTCTTTGGTTCCAAAAAATACTGCGTTTAGTTTAGAATTTGCTCAAAATAAAGACACATTGACTCGAACATATGTAACTACTCAAGCTTTATTTTTACGGTCTTTTGCGAATGTAAAATATTATGTAAATGACGGATTTTTGACTATTTCTAGTACAAGCGGAGAAATTACAGATTTTAATAGTATAAATGATATGGCTCGAATACTGGATATCTATACTTTTCCGGTAATTTTAGACGGATATATTAATACTAGAGAAAATTTTATTTCTGCAATAAAGTCTGATGAACTTCTTGGTATTTTTAATAAAACCGAAATAAATTTCGACGATTCTCTTGATATAATTTCTAAATTTTCTAAAATGATGGTATCGTTTTCATCTAAGTTAGGCGGAAAGCCAGAAGGCGTGGTGATACATACTTCAGATAATAAATTATATAAAGTTACACAGTCGGATCAATACGATTTAACCGTTAGGAGTAATAAAAAATTATCATCTCAGATGGATGCTGAATCTGAAAAAGAATATCAAAATAAAATTTCTGAACTTGCAAGGGGATTTGTAGATAGACTTGATTTTAGTAATTCGGTTGAAAATTTATTAAAAACGTATAATGATTTTATTAAAAAAGTTGATTTAGAAAAAATACACCATTCTAAAAAATCTCGTATAAATAAGATCGACGATCTCATGTTAGCGGGAAAGTTTTTAATACAGAGATACGTTTTTTCTGGAAGAAATACAAAAACTTTGGGATTGGTTCCAATGGCAGCAAAACCTGTACATTTGGGCCATTGGAAGTTAATACAACTCGCGTCGAAAGAAAATAATAATGTGATTGTTTATATTAGCGAAAAAGATCGTATCAAAAAAGGAGAGTATCCTATAACAGGAAATCAAATGATACAGATATGGAATGAAATCTTAAAACGATATCTGCCAAATAATGTAAAAATAAAATTTGTAGACAGTCCTGTTTCTGCGGTTCGTTATATGCTTTTAGATTTAGATAAAGAATTTAATGAATCGCCTATCGTGAACATATATTCCGACATAGACGACATAAATTCATATAACTCAGAAGAATTCAAATCAAAATATAAAAATTTATTTGGTTTAAATAAAATTAAATTAAGAGGGATAGAACGTTCTCACACGGTTGATATAAGTGGAACAAAAATGCGTGAATTTTTACAAAATGATGATAAACTTTCATTTACTAAAAATTTGCCCGATATTTCTGATTTAGACAAAGAGAAAATATATAACTTAATAAAAAATATTTCAAGATCAAAAACTTTGAACGAAAGTGGTCAATCGATTGCATCGATTGATCCTAAGACTCCTAAAACAGTTAACGGCAAAACTGCTAGAGCTGATAAAAAACTCAATATTTCTGGTGGAAATAGAACAATTATTTCTGACCATATAAGAGATTTAGCTATTACCTTAAATAAACATATAAATTTTTGGAATCCAAACAATCCATATATTAAAAGCGGTTATATCTTTAATGGAAGTTCACAGCATCTAATGAATCCTGATGTGGATGATATATTAAGGAAAAAAACCGGCGATCCTGACATTTCTTTGGAAAAAATAAAATCTGATTACGGTGATATAGATATTATTGTTCCTATAACTAAACTAGATGAACTTAAGAAATTTTTAGACACAAAGGATGATAATAAAAGTGAATGGGAACCTGGATCAGAAAATAAAATAACCGACCAATTTTTTTATGTCGGTAGAACAAAGAGTGCCGCAGCAATACCTGATCAATTAGTTACTATTTTTTGGTACAAACCAAATAATCAAATTGTTCAGGTTGATTTCGAGGGAGACAATATGGTTAAAGATCAGCAAGGTTATGAGAAACCTTCTGAATGGACTAAATTTTCAAAAGATTCTCCATTAGATGATTTGGCTAAAGGAATTAAAGGATTGGCAGGCGCAATTTTATTACGGTCATTAGCTAGAGGAACTACCAGATTAGAAAATGTAATAGTTCTGACTCCCGGCGGAGTCAAAAAATATAAAGAAAAAAAAGAAATAACAGACAGGGAAATTTCTAAAAATAAAAGAGACTCTATTCCATCTGAATATACTCTAAATACAGGCGGCGGAGGTGCAGGAATAAGAAAAGCTTATAACTATGTTGGAAAAATAAATAATAAAGATGCTTATGAGTTTGTAGAAGCGCGAACGGCAAAAGATATGGGAGAAAAATTTGTATCAATTACAAATTTATCAAAAATATTTGAAATAATTTTTAAAAAATCTCCCACATCGGATGACTTAAATAACTTTAGAAGTTTTCAGGGTCTTTTAAAAATGATGCGAGATAACTTAGACAAAAAAACTATAAATATTGTATTGAACAGATTCGTGGAGATTATAAAAACCGAAAATATTTCTTCTACTGAAAAATCTGCTATAGAAGACATGATTAAATCTACTTTAACATAATAAAATGTAGTGAGTTTTATTTTTTTTAAGAAAATTCATTATATATATCAACGGTTATTTAAATTATGAAGCGTGCAAAAAATAAAAGTAATATTGATATTATAAAAGGTTATTTATCCGGAGAAAGGCCATTTGTTCAAGTGGGATATAATTCTGATATGTCAGAAAGAAAAGAAGGTGAGACTTGGACAGATGCTGGAGGTAAATGTTGGATTTATAAAAACGGAAGAAAACGGCGGATAAATACTCCGCAGAAAATAAATCCTGATATTATTAGATTGCGTTGTAAAGACTGTGATATGGATATGAAGTGGGGTAATTATTTGGACGACAAAATCTTTCCAAAAACAGGAAGATGTTACGATTGTAATATAAAATTTGAAACAAAATTAAAATTAGAAAATAAGTTTGAAGATTATGAAAAAATAAAAGTTTTTAACAATCAAAAAAGTTTTTGCTTAGATTTAAAATCTAAATTAGAAGAGACTATAAAATATTTAGAAACCGCATCAAATGATATTGTTTATTTAAATGAAGATGGTAGTAAAGAAATTTGGAAAGATACTACTAAAGAAAAAGTATTATCTGATGCTAAAAATGATTATAAGGAGTGTTTAGACGCACTAGATAGAATTGAAAATCAACTTAAAGCTTTAAATGGGTGAAACGAAACCAAATTTAAGAGAGATAATAAAGGAGGAATACAAACGATGTTTGTCTGATCCACTTTATTTCATGAGAAAATATGTAAAAATTCAACATCCGTTAAGAGGAACTCTTCCGTTTGATTTATTTCCGTTCCAAGAAGATGCTTTAAAAGGATTAATAAATAATAACTATAATATAATTTTAAAGTCAAGACAGATGGGTATTACTACTCTTACGTCAGCCTATGCTTTATGGTTAATGCTGTTTCACAGTGATAAAAACATTTTGTGTATTAGTATAAAACAAGAAACGGCAAAAGAAATAATAACGCGAGTTAGATTTGCTAATAATAATTTGCCGTCTTGGTTAAAGGTTCAATGTATAGAAGATAATCGTTTATCTTTAAGATTGAAAAATGGTTCGCAAATAAAAGCCGTGTCTTCTTCAGGAGATGCGGGTCGTTCGTCGGCTCTTTCTTTATTAATAATAGATGAAGCCGCATATATAGATAATATAGAAGAAATTTGGCTATCTGCACAGCCAACTCTTTCTACCGGCGGTCGAGCAATTTTACTGAGCACCCCAAATGGCGTAGGAAACTTTTTTCATAAAACGTGGGTCGGCGCAGAATCAAAACAGAACGAATTTAATACAATAAAATTACCATGGCAGCTTCATCCAGAACGTGACCAGTCTTGGAGAAACAAACAAACAGAATTGTCCGGAATAAAAGGTTCAGCTCAAGAATGCGACTGTGATTTTACTACTACAGGTCATACAGTAATTGATACTGACACATTAAAGTGGGTCCAAGAAAAATGCATAAGAGACCCTTTGGAAAAAAGATTCGCCAATCAATCTTTGTGGATTTGGGAATATCCTAATTATAGTAAACAATACATAGTGTGCGCAGATGTGGCTAGAGGCGATGGGGGTGACTATTCCGCATTTCATGTTTTAGAAATAAATGATTTAAAACAAGTAGCAGAATTTAAAGGCTCGGTTGATACAAAAACGTATGGAAATATACTGGTGAGTGTGGCTAACGAATTTAACCGAGCAATACTTGTTATAGAAAATAATAGTTATGGTTGGGCTACCATTCAACAAGTTATAGATTTACAATATCCTAACACGTTTTATAGCAGCGCAGATTTATTATACGTCGATTTAGAAAAACAGATGAATAATAAAATAAATCGTGCTGAAAAAAATATGGTTCCAGGATTTACTACAACAAATAAAACTCGTCCGCTTATAATTTCAAAATTGGAATCTTACTTTAGAGAAAGATCAATAATAACAAATTCGGTGAGATTATATGAAGAGTTATCAGTATTCATTTGGAATGGAAGTAAACCAGAGGCAATGGGTGGTTACAATGATGATTTAGTTACAAGCTTGGGGATGGGACTGTGGGTGAGAGATACCGCTTTGAGATTACAAACTCAAAGTGGAGAATATACTAAAAACTTAATCGATGCAATTAGTAGAACCGGTGGAGGATCTGCAATTTATACTTCAAAGACACAAGAATCAGAAAATTATTGGAGTATGCCGCTTCCTTCTCAAGGAAATAATAACGGAATTAATAAACAAAGAGAAGATTTAAAGTGGTTATTATAATTCTTTTTAACTATTTATTTTTATAAAAATATGGATTCGAACGACGCCAAAAAACCAATAGATTTAAAATCAAAAAGTCTTTTTGCAAAATTAAAAAGGTTGTTTTCCACGGATGTAGTGGTAAGAAATGTTGGTGGAAAAATGTTAAAGATAAAGGATACTGATCAGATTCAGTATGCCACCGATAGAAATACTCTCAGAGATAGATTTAATAGAATACGTACTTCTGGCTATAGTCAATATAGTCGTGATTTTACGATGGCGTATCAGTCGTCTAGAATAGAATTATTCCGCGATTATGATGTTATGGATATGGATCCAATAATATCATCCGCACTTGATATTTACGCAGATGAGTGTCTTACGCAAAATGAAATGGGTTATGTTCTTAATGTAAAGGCCGATGATAATAATGTTAAAAGAATACTAGAAAATCTGTATTATGATATTCTTAACATAGAATTCAATTTATGGAGTTGGACACGAAATATGTGTAAATATGGAGATTTTTATTTAAAATTACACATTAGTCCTGAATATGGAATTTATTTGGTTGAACCGTTATCCGCATACAATGTTTCTCGTGTAGAAAATAGTGATCCGATGAACAAAAATTACATCAAATATCAAGTTAACTTTGAAAGTGGTGTAATGGAAGAGTTAGAAAATTATCAAGTGGCACATTTTAGATTATTATCTGATAGTAATTTTCTTCCATATGGCAAATCTATGGTTGAAGGATCTAGACGTGTTTGGAAACAATTAAGTTTAATGGAAGATGCGATGTTAATACATCGTATTATGCGGGCTCCTGAAAAAAGAGTATTTAAAATTGACGTAGGAAATATACCTCCCGGAGAAATTGATAATTTTATGGAACGTACCATGAATAAAATGAAAAAGGTTCCTTATATAGATGAAAAAACCGGCGATTATAATCTCAGATTTAATTTACAAAACATGGTGGAAGATTTTTATTTGCCTGTTCGTGGTGGAGATAGTGGAACTGATATTCAACCTTTATCCGGCATGGAATTTACCGGTACGGATGATATTGAGTATTTAAGAAATAAAATGATGGCCGCTTTAAAAATTCCCAAAGCTTTTTTGGGATATGAAGAAGATCTATCTGGAAAAGCCACATTAGCGGCTGAAGACGTTAGATTTGGTCGAACCATTCACCGTATTCAAAAAATATTGATTAGCGAATTGACAAAGCTCGGCGTAGTTCATTTATACTCTCAAGGATTTACTGATGAAAATTTGGTTAATTTTAGCTTAGAATTAACAAATCCATCAACTATCTTTGAAAAAGAAAAAATTGATATTTGGGGAAATAAAGTGACGGTGGCCAAAGATATGATGGAAAATAAATTGTTTTCTAAAGATTGGATATATAAAAATATTTTTAATATGTCGGATGAGGACGTATTGAATACAAATAGCGAAGTTGTAGAAGATGCCAAACAGAGTTGGAGGTTTAAACAAATAGAAGAAGAAGGTAATGACCCCGCATCTTCTTTACAAAAAATAAATAAAGATGGAGAATCGGAAGACGCGGGCGGTGGTTCTGATGAAACTTCTAGCGAAACTTCTAGCGAAACCCCTAGCGAAACCCCTAGCGAAACCCCTAGCGAAACCCCTAGCGAAACCCCTAGCGAACCTGCTAGCGCAGCTCCGCCATTAGCCGAAAAAACAGATCGACCTTCTCAAAAAGGGAAAAAAGACGCAAGAAATTACCCATTTGGAGAAGATCCGCTGGGAAGATTAGAGAATCGAGCCGATTATCGTAAAAATCCGATTTCCCATAAATATAAAAATCAATCACCGTTAGGGTTTGAATCTTTAAATTTAGGTAAATTATCAGATTTTTTGGCTAAAGATGATAAAAAAGAAAAATTGAAAGAATCTTCAAAAGTTAAATCTTTATTAGATGAGAATAATATAATAGATAATTTAAAATAAATACACTATAAATGTGTTTTTTTTAAAAGACTAATATATTTATAAACTAAAGTAGTTAGATAATATGCATAAATCTAAACATTCTAAATTCAAAAATACAGGTATATTATTTGAATTATTAACACGGCAAATTACTGCGGATATTTTGGCAGGAAAAGATGAGTCTAAAGCAAAGGATATTTTGTTCAAATATTTTAAAGAACACACTCAGTTAGGAAAGGAATGGCAACTTTATAATTTTTTAGTAAATGAACAATTTTTAGATGATACAAAAGCGGATAGAGCAATTTCTGTGGTTTTAAAATCAAGAGAAAAAATAAATAACAAAAAATTAATTCAAGAAAAATACGAACTGATAAAAGAAATAAAAGATACCTACCCAATTGATAAATTTTTAAAGTCAGGAATAAAAAATTATAAAATATACGCGTCTATTTATAAAGTTTTTGAAAGTCACGTTGGAAATATTTCTTTTAGAGCCGATGAAATATTTCAAGCAAAAAATTGTTTGATTGAGAGTCTTGTCTCCGTTAAAAACTCAGTTGAATCTAAAGAAGATTCATTGCTCAGTCGATATAAAAAAGAAAGTGAAGAAGTTAGATTATTAGCCTATAAGTTTTTAATAGAAAATCTAAATAAAAAATATAGTGCATTAGATGATAATCAAAAAAATATATTAAAAGAATATATTAATGGAATTTCAACCGCAGGCTCTATAACCCACTTTATACTTGAAGAAAAAAATAAAGTTAAATCCGAACTTTCTTATTTGATTGAAAAGATAGATTCTCAAGTCATAAAAATTAAAATAAATGAAGTGTTAAATCAATTATCTAAAATAAACACTGATAAAGGCGTGCGAGATAATCATGTAATGGTATTGCTTCTCTCTCACGAATTAGTTAAAGAAATAAAAAATCATATAACATGAGTAAATTAAAAAACATCATAAAAGAACTTACCAAAGAAATAATGGATGAAATGTCCACTACGGGAGGCGTGGCCGGCTATTCTACACCTTTTGCTTTTAGTAAAGGTGGAAAAAATAAAGCTACTAAAGCTATGGAAAAGTTGGGATTTAAAACTGTAGAAGAAAAAATGGATCCGGTTGGAAAAGAGGATAGCGATATTAATAATGATGGAAAAGTGAATAAACAAGATAAATATCTTTTAAATCGTAGAAAAAAAATCGGTCACGCAATTGCACGTAGAAACAGCGGTAGGTTAGATGAAGAAACGGTTGATATTTCTGCGACAATTATAGACCCCCTTAAAAAAACAGCGGAAACTTTAGATAAAGAACAAAAAACTAAGCTAGAAGCTAAATTAAAAGAGTTTGAGACTCAGTTACAACAAAAAATTTCTGGAAAAATTATAAATTTTAAAGGTAAAAAGGGTGACCCTTATCAATCAGTAAAAGATTATCGCGTAAGACTATCACCGTATGCAGCAACTCCGATTGAAATTGAAAACTGGCCAAGTAAAAATAATCCTTTAAATTTTCAAATAAAAATTATAGGAAAGCAAATTTCAGATACTGGAAAGGAATTCGGCGTCGAGTCAGGATTTTTTATAGATTTTTCTCTTCCGAATTCATTTTCAATTGGAGATGCAGCTCAACCGGCTGCTCAACCAGCTGCTCAACCGGCTGCTCAACCAGCTGCTCAACCGGCTGCTCAACCAGCTGCTCAACCAGCTGCTCAACCAGCAAATACTCTTGATGGACAAGTTGCCAGATAAAATTATGAATAAACAATTATTAACAAATTGTATTCCTTTTCAAACAGTAAAAACTACGCTGAATGAATCTACGTCGGTAGCAGGAAAAATGGTGGTCTCAGGAATTTTACAAAGAGCCAATGCAAAAAATCAAAATGGTAGAATTTATCCATTAGATGTTCTTAAACGAGAGGTTGAAAAGTATAATCAAACTTTTGTAAAAGAAAAACGTGCGGTAGGAGAACTTGATCATCCAGATAGTGAAGTTGTAAATCTTAAAAATGTTTCTCATAATATTACTAAAACTTGGTGGGACAATAACGATTTAATGGGTGAAGTGGAAATTTTAACTACTCCGAGTGGAAATATTTTAAAAGAACTATTAAAGTGTGGAATTACCGTTGGAATTTCCAGCCGAGGATCAGGTTCGGTAAAAAAAGTAAATGAAAGTACTGTTGAAGTCAACGATGACTTCTCACTAATAGCTTTTGACTTTGTTAGCAATCCTTCGACTGTTGGAGCTTTTATGTTACCCGAGTCTCCTTTGAATGAATCTGTAAAAATTTTACAAAATCCCATTACTAACAAATGGGAAACTGTGGAAAAAATAATACGTGATATTATTAACGAAATAAAATAATCTTATAAAGTAAATTTAATTGGTTAGTTTATTGTTCTACTATATAATTATACTCAAAATCAAAGGGTATAAGTATGATCGACTGGATTCGAGAAAAGGTAATTGTAAATGGTAAATTGTTGCCTGAAAGAAGTAAGAAGTCGTGGTTTATAAAAAATGGTCACTGCGATCGATATGATGAAATAGTCAGTCAAACTTCTTTCTTAAAAGATCCCACTTTTGCACAAAGAATTTGGCACGTTTATCACAATCAATCTTTTCTTTCAAAATGTTGTAATCCTAAATGTGAAAGAATTCCAAAGTTCTTTTCTTTTTCTAAAGGTTATTTAAGAACGTGTTCATCAACATGCGCGCAACATGATCCACAAACAATAAATAAAATTAAATCTACAAACATTAAAAAATATGGAGTGGAGTATGGATTAAGCAACAAAGAAATAAAAGAAAAAATAAATAAAACAGTAAAACAAAAGTATGGTGTAGATAACGTTTCACAATTAAAAGAAATATCGGAAAAGAAAGTAAAAACTTGTTTTGAAAATTATGGAGTAAAGTGGATATTGAGTGATCAAAAAAGAAAAGAAAAAAGTATATACAAAAAGTATGGCGTTAAAAATGTTAGAAATTTAAAAAATGTGAACGATAAAATTTCTGCCACTCGTCGTGGCGGTTTTTACGATTACTTGTTTGTGTCAGATAGATTAAGAGGCAAGGTTTTACCTTTATTTACAAAAGAGGAATACGTAAATGGGGGTTATTATTCTGACTACAAATTTAAATGTTGTAAATGTAATGTTGAATTTGTGGATTGTTTGGAAGACGGAGACATCCCTCGATGTAATGTTTGTTATAAAAATTCATCGTTGTTTGAGAAAGAAATTGTAGATTTTGTTAGGGCGACATTGATCAACGAAGTGGTCGAAGAGAATAATAAAAAAATATTAAATGGTTATGAGATTGATGTGTATGTTCCTTCAAAGAAAATCGCAATAGAATGTGATGGATTATTTTGGCATGGAGAAATCAATGGTCTAAAAGATAAAAACTATCATTTAAATAAAACAAAAGAATGTTTGGATAAAGGTATAAGATTAATTCATATATTTGAAGACGAGTGGTTGTTTAATAAAGAGATCGTTAAGAATAGACTAAAATATATGTTGGGTTGTGAAACAAATAAAATTTATGCGAGAAATTGTAATGTTAGAATTATAGACTCTAAAAAATGTTGTGACTTTTTAGAAAAATATCACATTCAAGGAAAAGATTCTAGTAGTATAAAATTGGGGTTGTTTCTTGGAGAGGAGTTAGTATCCACGATGACGTTCGGAAATATGAGAACGTGCCTTGGAAATAAAAATAATAATTCTGAATACGAATTATATAGGTTTTGTAATAAAAACATCAGCGTCGTGGGTGGATTCAGTAAATTATTGAATTTTTTTATAAAAACATACAATCCAAATAAAATTATTAGTTATGTCGATCGAAGGTGGAACGATGGAAAATCATATGAAACGGTCGGATTTAAATTTGTGAAATCTACACCGCCGAATTATTGGTATTTTGGTAAAAACAAAAATTATAAAAGACATCACAGATTTAATTTTGCAAAACACACATTAAAGAATAAGTTGTCTAATTTTGATAATAATTTAACTGAGTGGGAGAACATGAAAAATAACGGATATGATAGAATTTGGGACTGTGGCAATATAAAATACGAATTATTTTATAAATAAATACTATTTATAGTCGTATAAATATTAAAATATATGCCCGCAAAAAGTGAAAAACAAGCTAGATTTTTTAGGTTGGTAAAAGGCGTTCAGTCAGGAAATGTATCGCCTTCTAAAGTGTCAAAAAATGTTAAAAACGTAGCTAACACTATGAGTAAAAAAAGCGTAAATGATTTTACCAAACTAAAAGAATATATAAAAAAACAAGTATCAGAGATTATTTGTGAAATAGATAATCCTGTGGTGAAAAATGTGGAAGCGGTTGACAATTTTGACGAATTCGTTTCTCGTCCTGAAAATCAAGGTGTAAATTTTACTGACGACGAGTTGTCGGCGGTTGATACTATTTCTAATAAACCCGACGAAAAAACTCCTAATAAAATTAGTTACAATTCTACAGAAACAACTACAGGTAATAATAAACAATTGATTGTAATTAAAAAAGCCACTCCAAAAAAGGTATATATAGCGATTTGTTGCCCAAATAGATCTCCGGTGAATATAAGTGATACCGATTCGTCAAAATCTGATTCAAAAAATAAAAAAGATAAAATAATTATTAAGATAAGTAAAAATTATGAAGATTCAGAGAATTGCTCGGTTCTTTATAATTTTATAAATTATATAATTAAAGAATATAATATAACGTGAATATTTTAAATCTAAAGGATATTAAAGACTCTGATATGATTCCTCCTGACGATTGGAATTATCACTGTTGGCAGATCCTTGATGATTTGGGATTTAAATTAGATGGTTCTTTTAAAATGTCATTGGATCATAAAGACGACTTTGAAGGCATAAAAAAAATGATGAAGATGATAGTATTTAAAAAGAAAGACGGTTGGTATCTTGAGTATATAAAAAATAATAATGATATTGATGGAGAACCAGTTAAAATAGAACAAATAAAAAAATTCTCGGATTTAACAGAAATAATACATGATATTTTTCAAAAATTTTAACTATTTATAATCATGATACAGTTAAAAAATTTATTGCCTGAAAACACTCAAGCTCCACAACCACAAGAAAATCAAAGTGGTGTTTCGGAAACTTCTTCCAAATTGACCATCGAACAAAAAAGAAAATTATCGGAGATGGTATCCCGATATAATGAATATGGAAAAATACTTTATCGTGAGAAAAAAATAACGGAGATTGCTCAGAATTTACAAGAAATCTCCGATTTAGCAGAAAACTATGCTTTAAATGAATGTGGTGATTGGTTTGAGGAGAATATAGTTAAAAGAAACTTTCAAGAAATGAAAAAATATTGTGAACAGTTTGGAAAATTAGCAAAAGAAACTCAATCCAAACAACATCAAATGGAAGCTCTATACGAAGATATGGGACATATCTTAGAGAGATATTTTGAAATTAAAGGTTAAGTTCGTATTTAAGATTTCCGCAATCCCAAATTCTATCATATCCATTTAATTGCATATTTTCCCATTCTGTCAGTGATGAATCGAAATTATTTAATCTGTTTTTCAATTCCGATTTTCTAAATGTAAATCTGTGGAACCTTTGTAGATAATTTTTCTTATTGACGTAAAAATAATTTGGGCTAGTTTTTTTACAAAAAATGAATCCCAGTTTTTTGTAAAGATTATTTAAATTAAACGACCATCTTCTGTCTGCGTAGCTTATAATTTTTTTGGGATTGTAATTTTTAATAAAATTGTTTAGTAATTTTTCGGCTCCGCCTATAACAACATTTTCCGAACAATATCTTATTAATTCGTATTCGTTATTATTGACGTTAATATTTCCTGTGACACGCCTAAGTTGTCCGAATGACATTGTGGATATTAATTTATCTTTAAAAAATAATCCTAATTTTATTTTTGCCGGCGTAAATCCTTGCAAATGATTATTTTCTATAAATTCACGATATTCTTTCGTTGATATTGTTTTTACAATACAATTTCTTGCATATATTTTTTCAACTTTTCCTATTTTTAGTATACTTTTTATACGATTTATTATAATATTCTGTTTTAAACGCCATTCATCTTCAAATATATGAATTAGTCTTATATTCTTGGATTCACATAATTCGGTTTTATTTATGTGATATTGTTTATTCTTTAAGCCACCAAGTTCACTGTGAAAATAATTTCCGTTCATTTCTATAGCGACTCCCTTATCTGGAAAATAAATGTCTAATTCTAGTCCATCACACACAACTTTATCATTAAAAATTAAATTTTTTAATCCTAAATCATCTATTAAAAAATTCTTTAGTTCAGATTCCATCAAGGATTTTTCTTTCTTAGAAGGATTACATTTTAAACATTGTGGAAAATTGCCGTCATCTAATGTGTCCAGAAATTCTTGATTGCATTTCATGCACTGAAATTTATATTTATGGCCGACTCCTTCATAATCTTCAATTGAAAATAAAGGTTTATATAATTTTTTGAGTCTTTCTCCATTAATCAGTGAGTTATATAATTTCAACAAAGATCTTTTCTTGCTTTTTTTTCTGGCCTCTTCTGTTTGAGAATAACAATTTACATTAAAGTTTTTTTTATAAAAATTTTTGGTTTTTTCTTTCTTATCGTTTGAAGATAAATAATATTCGGTTCCATATTTTTTTAAATTTGTATTTTTTGATTTATCTAAAAATATTTTATCCTTCATCGGATGTTCTACCCCATATTTTTTAATACATGTTTGTTTACACTTTTCTTTATATTCTTGAGTTTGCGAATAAAATTCTACTCCGTATTTTTTAATATTCTTTAATTTCAAATCACGTTTAAAGTTTTCAGTTTTAAAGATATTATCAACTCCATATTTTTTAACAATCGCATCTTTAGATTTATTTTTAACATCGTTTGATTGCATTGCATCTTTAACGCCGTATTTAGACAAACAAGTTAATTGTGCTTTTTCTCTTAACTCTGACGACATTCCAGCGTTTTTAACTCCATACTTTTTAAGCATTGTGTCTTCTCTTTTTAACTTGATGCATGAAATGTTTTCACACACATCAATATCAGATTTTGAATTTTTTCTGGCAGAATATATGTTTAAAGATTTTTTTTCAAAAATACACCCGCATAAATCACACTTAACGACGATGTGTTTTATCGAAAACTTAGAAGGTATTTCTCCAAATTTTTTAATGGTTAATTCATTATCAATCATAATATCTCCTATATCTACATATAGTATACATATTGTTACGTTAATAAAATAATTTAATTTTTTTTGTTTTTTATTTATTTTATTTATATTTATAGTCAATGGGTGTGGAACCATCCTAAATAAACTAAGTAGAAATTGTCTACAGTAGTTCCTGTTTAAATACAATATCTTCATATATTGTTGAATGAAATTTAACTTCAATTGAAGTTCAACAATAACTTCATAAAAATTAAAAACATAAATTAAAATTATGACAAGTGAACTCTTAAAAGAGGCAATTGCTGACGCCAAGGCCGTCCGTGCAACTGCCATTGCAAATGCAAAACTCGCATTGGAAGAAGCCTTTACTCCAAGATTACAATCCATGTTAGGGCAAAAACTTCGTGAAGAACTTGATGAGAACGAATTGGAAGAATCCTCTGATGATACGACTGAAAATATCACTTCGGAAGAAGTTGATGAAATGTTAAAAGAGCTTGATGTGGAGAAAGCAGATGAAAATGCCGCCCCTGCTGCTACCGTTGCTGCAGATCCTACTGCCGCTCCTGTTGCTGCCGATCCTGCTGCCGCTCCTGCTGCTGCCGCTCCTGCTGCTGCCGCTCCTGCTGCTGCCGCTCCTGCTGTTGCCGATCCTGCTGCTGCCGCTCCTGCTGCCGCTCCTGCTGTTGTCGCTCCTGCTGTTGCCGCTCCTGCTGCCGATCCTGCTGCCGATCCTGCTGCCGCTCCTGCTGTTGCCGCTCCTGCTGTTGCCGCTCCTGCTGCCGATCCTGCTGCCGATCCTGCTGCCGCTCCTGCTATTGATTCCAAGACTGTTTCTGAAAGCGACGATTCGGATGAGGTTGATTTAGAGGAACTTCTCGCTGAAATAAATGAGATGGACGTCGACAGTATGACTGAGGAAGACGACGGCATGACTGAGGAAAACGACAGTATGACTGAGGTTGATTTAGATGAACTTCTCGCTGAACTAAATAAAGAGGGAGACACAGAACACGATGAAGACGATGATACTAAAACCTCAGAAGCCGTTAAATCTGAATTAAATGAGGCTTTGAAAACCGTAGAGTTTTTAAAAACTCAGTTAAATGAAGTGAATTTGTTGAATGCGAAATTGCTTTATACCAATAAATTATTTAAAGCACATGCATTAGACAACAACCAAAAAATGAAGATTATTGAAGCGTTTGATTTGACCAAGTCCGTCCGTGAAGTCAAATTGACCTACAATAATTTGTCTGAAGCATTGAATCTTAGCAAAGTGAAGACTGCTCCTAAGAAGTCTCCGATTGCTGAAGGCTTCGCATCAAATACAACTGGAACAACCAAGCCCGTTCAGGCAGAGAAATCTGTCATTTCGGAGTCGGTTAACGGACAGGTTTCGAGATTCCAAAAACTCGCTGGAATTAAGAAATAAAAAAATTTGCGTAAAAAACAGTAAAACAAAAACAAAAATATGAGTGATATTAAAGAATTGTTAACTAACAATACGAATCCTATGAGCCGCCTCTTGGAGGAGACTCGTGGATTACAAGGCAAGTGGGAAAAAACCGGCTTGCTCGAGGGGTTGGCTGGTACCGAAAAGGCTCAAATGTCTGTATTGCTTGAGAACCAAGCACAGCAGTTGATCAAAGAGGCTACCTCAACCGGAACTAGCGCAAACAGTGAACAGTGGGCAGGCGTAGCTCTTCCGCTCGTTCGCCGTGTGTTCGCTGAAATCGCTGCGAAGGAATTCGTAAGCGTTCAACCAATGAATCTTCCAAGTGGACTTATCTTTTACTTGGATTTCAAATATGGTAATACTAAATCAGGAGTCACGAGTGGAGATAGTCTATTCGGCGGAACTTTAAAGAAACTTGGTTCTACTGACAGTGCCGTTAATGGTTTGTATGGTGCCGGTCGTTTTGGATACACCATTAATCCTGTTTCTGTAGCAGCTACATTAAATACAGGCTCCACATCAGGTTTGACTGTCTGGGAAGCTTGTAATTTTGATGCAGACTTCAGCGCAAGTGCTGCTGCCGGAACTTATCAAAAATTCACAATTAACTTAGCTTCAAACTCTGATAATTTAGATTTGAACGCGATTAGAAGTTTCAACTTCTTCTCTGCTTCTGTAGATTGTGGAGTTTTGGATCAGTTCACAAAAGTTTACAATACTGGCTCTGCAACATCTCCATATTATGTAGTTACTGGAGTGGGATTAAGCAGCGTAATTGATCACGCAGCTGGAGCTTACAGCGTAACTATTTCTGGAAGCAAACAGCCAACAGATTCTACTCGTGGTGACTTTGAAGATAAAAACAGCACCGGTGATAGCACCACAGCTGTTGGTATTCCTGAGGTCAACCTTGAACTCAAGAGCGAACCGATCGTGGCTAAGACCCGCAAGTTAAAAGCAGTCTGGACTCCAGAGCTTGCTCAGGACTTGAATGCCTACCACAGCATTGATGCTGAGGCAGAATTGACTGCTCTCTTGAGTGAGTATGTTTCTATGGAAATCGATCTCGAAATCCTCGACATGCTGTTGGTTTCTGCTCCTGGAACAACCACCGAAGCTTGGAGTGCTAAAATTGGCGTAGAGTTTACCAAAACTCTCGATAGCGATGGTAATGCTTCATTTACTCGCCTTGACGACAGTTCTCCAAACAGAACCGCCTATGTCAAGAGTTCTTGGTTCCAGACCCTCGGAAGCAAGATTCAACGTGTCTCTAACAAGATTCATCAGTTGACTCTCCGTGGTGGAGCTAACTTCTTGGTTTGTTCTCCAGATGTCGCAACCGTCCTCGAATCAATTCCTGGATTCGTTGCTTCAACCGATGGTGATAGTGCTAAGTTCGCAATGGGTGTAAGCAAAGTTGGTAGCTTCGCAAGTCGCTTCCAGGTTTACAAGAACCCATACATGGTTGAAAACCAAATCTTGGTTGGATTCCGTGGAAGTAACTTCCTCGAAACTGGCGCAGTCTATTCGCCATATATTCCTCTCGTTCAGACACCACTCGTGTATGATCCAGTCAACTTCACGCCACGCCGTGGGGTAATGACAAGATATGCGAAGAAAGTCGTTCGTCCGGAATTTTATGGTCGTATTCAGGTTGCTGACTTGAACCACGTCTAATTCGTAGTTGATTAAACTCAAAAGAACCCTCCTTGAAGAAATTCTTGGAGGGTTCTTCTTTTTTTGTGTAAAAACTTTCCTTATTTATTTCTGATTAAATAAATTTTTATTTTCTAAAACTTTTAATGATTATACTGATTGGAAGCCAAATTGGTACGGTTAAGACAGACCACTTGATAAAAAAGAATGCTAAATACACCAGCGCTGGGATACACAACCAATAATACATCCAAGGTTGGGAAAGGACTTCAATATCATACTTCCAAAGATTGAATAGAATTTCTATTATTTTATCGTTCATCTTGATTTAGGAGGTAGACTGTTTTCTTTTATTTCAAATACCCCATTTCCTATAAAAGACTCTAATGTATTATATCCACTGTAGCTCACACAACTACTTATACCACCCCACAATTCTTTTACAAGTTCTTTTAAAGGAACAATGTCGTCTTCTATTTTATATACCTTTCCCTCACTATGACGTTTGACTCCCCCAAATAGTTCTTGTTGTTTTTTACTAGCACCGCCCCAATAAGTTCCGTCTTTTATAATATGGGTTTCCGCTTCCGTTGCTTTTGAAAAAAATCCGCCCATCATAACATAATCAGCCCCAGCTCCAAACGCTTTTGAAGCATAATTTCCATTCTTGATGCCACCGTCGGCTATCAAATAAAAATTGTCAATTTTATGTTTGTCAATATATTCTTTACATTCAATAATTTCAGTTATTTGTCCACGATTCACTCCGGTTGCATCCGAAGTGCTGCAAGCGGATCCGCAAGCAATTCCCACTCTGAAATATACTTTAAATTGTTCTTTTAAGAGAGAGTTATAAATTTTAATTCCTTCTTTTGAGTGGATGTTTCCTATGATCAAATTTCTGATTGATGCTTCTGATTTAAGTTTTGATATAACGTCTAATATCTGTTTAGACATGTATCCATTTGCACAATCTATAATCCAATTGTAGGTATAATCTCTGAGTAGATGAACTCTGTCCCAGTCATTTAAACCTATGCTTACATAGGTATTTTTATTATCATGCGTCGAACATTTGACCATTTCTATTTGAGTGACAATATCGCAGAATCTATGAATTCCAACCGATAAACCAATGTCAGTAGCTTCTTTAATAAAAGACTTCCCTACTACCGCTGACATGGGGGACACAAAAATTCTATCTAAAGACATAGGAATATCTGCACGACTTTTTAAGTCCAGATGTGTAGGTTGTGCAATCAAATTGCAATCATTATAATAAATTGATTTTGTATTTAAAATTGTTGGCATAAATTATTCAGTATACTCGCAGATGTATGTGGTTATTGGAGTTTTATCGTAAATTGTATTAATCATTGTGGATACAATCTGCCAATTTCCTCCTGCTAATCCACATCCCATGTATTTTGGAAATCCAACTTTTTTTATATTTTTTTCTATACAATCTTTTTTCATAGAATCGATTGCAGTATATATGGCTTCATAATTTAAATTTCTTTCGTTAGATCCATAGTAATACTGGCCATATAAATTATATACATATTTTATTGAAGAGTTTTCTTTAAATTTCTTAATTTCGGCCAAAGAAAACGTTCCTAATTTATTTTTATTTCCCGCGATTGTTTTTAAATCTGACTCATATGTTTCAGGCATTTTATTTTTTAATTGAAATGCAATTCCTCCGCCCATTGTACAAAAACAATTTGCACAATGTCCGATTGCGTCTACTTCGCATTTTAATAGATCACATTTTATATTAATTACCATCAATTTGATGATATAGATAACTTAATAAAATTCAATATTTTATATTTGTTAAAACTATTTATTTATATGATTAAATTGCGTGAATTAGTTGAAAATGAAAAATCTGATTTAACCGTGATTGGACCTAATACTGTTAATGCTTCATTGGTAGCGATCGATTCTAAAACTAATGAAGAATCCAACTTTGTGATTTCTAATTTAACAAGGCAACCTTTAACTATTAAAGTTAAAGTAATTAACGGTGCATATTTTGTTGATATAAAATAATTTTATGAAACTTTTAGAAATTTTACATGATTTATTATTTCATGCGCCGATGAAACTTACAGGTGAAGATATTGTGTCGGTTGAACTACAATATCATTTAAATAAAAAAATATCTCTAAGTGAAAATGTTTTTAGGACATATAGTGAAAAATATTTTCAACTAATAGAAGAAGTCAGAAGATTATATTTTGATAATAAAATAGAATTAAACGATGATGATGCTGAGTTGGTAGAGAGCGATTTGGGTAAAATGTCTATTTATGAAGGTCGAGAAGTTTATTTAGATGCTCCTATTGAAGAAGAAGAAGATACGTTGTTGGAAGCAAAACATCGTGGAAGAACAGTTAAATTAAATCGTCCGTTTAGAACTCCGGGTGGTCCAAAAAAATATTCGGTATATGTCACAAACAAAAAAGGAAACATTGTAAAAGTTTCTTTCGGAGATCCTAATTTAAGAGTTAGAGGTCGTAGCGCGGCAAGAAGAAAGAGTTTTGCCGCTCGGCATAAGTGCAGTCAGAAAAAAGATAGAACTACAGCGGGATATTGGAGTTGTCGCAGTCATAGAATTCGTTCTTTGGGAAACAAAGGTAAAGGAAAGTATTGGTGATATGATTAAATTAAAAAATATTTTAAATAATAAAATTTTGAATGAAAGCATGACTTTATATGTTAAAGACACAAATTATCAAAGATTTGATAATTTGATGGATTTGTCTTTTCATTTACAAAGAATTGCTTATAAAATTTTAGAGTCTTTGCCAGAGGATCAAATTAATTATTTTAGAAAAAACCGCCCAACCGAACTTTTGGTGGTTGATGGCCAAAGCAATATAGACAGTTCCGTTGGAACGTTGAATTTATATTATAGTGGATATACAAATTCAACACTCAAAAAAATGTTGAGAGAAATATTGGCGGAACTTAAAAAATTAAATATTGAACATGGAAAACTTAAATTGGAAGATAGTAACTCTTACAAATATAAAGTAGTGAGAATTCCAATTGTTAAAAATGAACACAAATATACAGGAGCTCCCGAGGTGAATTTTTCAAATCGAAACGCTTACCATATATATAAAAACATACTTCAATTTGAACCTGATGATGACACCAACAGCGGTTTTAGTTTTACTGCCGACGAACTTAAACGAAGAGTAGAATCGGTTTTAAAATATGATCCCGATTGGATTTCCAAACATACAATTTCAAAACATGATAGTTCTATACCTGATGTAGAACAAGACACTCAAAAAGATTTTGAAAATCCTCATGATGAATTTTCTAAAAAAATAGCTGGTAATGCTAGAATTATAAATATGGGATTGAGTGAATCGGATATTAAACAAAGACTTTATTCTATTTTAGATGTGGCTAATTGGGCTATAAAAAATAATAAAAAAGAGTTATATGTCGCATAATGTTTCTCTTTTAAATTTAATTTTTGAATTAAAATTGTTGACAGACTCGGAAATCTAATTTTAAAAAAGATACGTTAATTTAAAACCGTGAAGATGGGTATTTTATATATTTGTATATATAAAAATAATTTTTAGTTTAACCGAGTCTGATAAATTATATAAACTATATGATTGAGTTTAATAATCATCCATATAAAGAAATAAATTTAGCTCATAATCAATATATACGTGAATTTGATTCTGATGTAAATGAACATGAATTAGAGTGGCATTTAGATAAAGAAGATAGATTTGTAGAGGTACTTGAAAATAAAGGTAATTGGATGTTTCAATTAGATAATCAATTGCCTATATTGTTAGAGGAACGTATATTTATTCCAAAAGAAACATATCATAGGATTATAAAAGGCAGTAAAAATCTAATAGTTAAAATAACGAAACTATAGACATGTTTATTTTATATTTTAACTATTTATAAGATATATGTCTATTGGAATCGATCAGGATAGAATAAGATGGCCAGGAAGTGGTTCCGCAGTATCAGGATCCACTCCATTTGGATTTTATGATGCGGATTCTTCCTTTACTTTAGAATGTTATAATTCAGCAAAATGGGCCGCAACTCGTTTAGGTTATCCGGTCGTAGACATAGAATTAAGAGATGTAAATTTTTACGCGTGTTTTGAAGAAGCAGTATCCGAATACGGTGCTCAGGTGAATCAATTTAATATAAAAAATAATTATTTAAATTTAATTGGCCAGTCGACTTCAGTAAATATAGGTGGAAAGCCTATTGTTGACACAGGTTTGAATTATTTAATAAAATTAGCAGGTGGTTACGGTACGGAAGCATTGGTTGGCGGTAATGTGACCCTTAAAAAAGGTTGTATTGACATAGCTACTAATCAACAAACATACGATCTACAAACATTATGGGGAAACGTATCTGAAAGTTATAACCGATTAGAAATAAAAAAAATATATCATGGTCCCTCCCCCGCATTTGCTCGTATTTACGATCCTTTCAGCATGACTGGAATGAGTTACAGCAATGTGTTAAATGAAATGGGATTTGCGGGTTATTCTCCTGCTACGCAATTTTTAATGACTCCAATATTTGAAGATTTGCTTCGTGGACAAGCTATAGAATTTAATGATATGGTAAGAAAAAGTGGTTATAGTTTTGAATTAATAAATAATAGACTTAAAATATTTCCTATACCCACTACAAATTTTAAATTATATTTTGAGTACTATCTTGAAAATGAAAAAGCTAATTCTGTATTCATTTCTGGATCGACTCCATACTCAAGTTCATCTGATTATTCTAATATTCCATATCAAAATATTCCTTACTTTAGTATAAATTCAGTTGGAAGACAATGGATTAAAAAATACTTTTTAGCTTTATGTAAAGAATTGTTAGGCGCAATTCGTCAGAAATATTCAACCGTCCCTATACCTGGCGGAGAAGTAACACTCGATGGCTCCGAACTAAGAAGTGAAGCTAATACAGAAAAAGAAGCATTAATTACACAATTGCGTGAAATGTTAGAAGCTACTACGCTAGATAAACAACTAGAATCTAATGCAAATAAGGTGGAAAAAACTATGACGGCATTAAAATCGGTACCTAATTTAATTTATATTGGATGATGTACTATGGCTGACTATTCAGGAAGATATTTTTCTAGTCGAGATCAACTTTTGTTAAATTCTTTTAATGCAGAGTTGTTGGGTGATATTATTCAAACAATTGTACTTTTATATAAAATTGCGCCGACTGAAACCAAAACTAATGTATACGGTGAAACAAACCAAACTACTGGTAAATTTTACTATCCTGCCGTGGAGATGTCCGCTTTGATTGAAAGAACTGATATATCTTCTGAAGACGAGGGGTTTGGACCTGATAGGAAACAGTCGGTGGTATTTAAATTTAGAGAATTAATGCTTAAAGAAGTGAACTTTTTCCCCCAACTTGGCGATTTGGTCCTTTTTAACGAACGTTATCATGAAATTGATAATGTTGTTCAAGAACAATTTGATGGTGGCCAGCCTGAAAAAAGTCGTTCGATAATTTGTAATACACATTATAGTCGATTTAGCAAAATAAATTTAATAGATAGACAAGGGTAATATTATGGCTTGGAAAGGAAATATAGATAATCCCGTTCCCAATAATATTCAATTGGGTAACAATGTAAATGACATTAAATTGTCCGAAAATCGTGCGTTAAATGTTCGTCGAGATGATGATGTTAATAAAGATTTTACTGTTAATTTAATCGACATAGATACTGCGATTTATAATTATATAGATAAAAATATAAATATACAAGTCGTGGATAATGGCACGAATATAAAAGTGCCGATTTATTATGCTTCTCCTGAAAAATGGAAGGCCATTCAACAAGATGGTGTGTTACGTGATCAACAAGGAAAAATACAACTGCCTGTGATGGTTTTTAAAAGAAATTCTTTTTCAAAAAATTCAAGTTTAATGACGTTGAATAGACATTTAACATATCCGGTTATGAAAAAATTTGATGAAAAAAATAAATACGACAAATTCTCTTTGTTGAATAATCATGTCGCTCCTGTTCACCAAATTTTTGGCGTCACTCTTCCTGATCATATTGATGTAACATATGAATTTACATGTTGGTGTGAATATATCGAACAATTAAATAAAATAGTTCAGAAAATTAATTTTGCTTGTGAAGAATATTGGGGCGATCCAAAGCGGTTCAAATTTCGTGTATACGCTAATGATTATAGTTTTACTACCGAAACAAGTACGGATGCTGATAGATTGGTCAGATCTACTTTTAGTTTAAAAGTAAAAGCCTATCTTTTGGAAGAATCTCTAGAAAATAGACAAAACACTGTGAAACGAAGTCTCACTCCGCGAGTTATAAAAATAGGTACCGAAATTGTTTCTGGTGAACAAATGGATCAAATAAATAAAAATTTAAAGAAAACTTCTTATAAAAAACCCACCGATTACCATTACGTAAACCCGTTGGTTCCTGATGATGAAACCTTTAGGACGCCTAAAATTAATGTGGATGGGGCTACGGCGGACGTATCTAACCAAGATGTAGTCGCAATTCGTAGTTATTACGACAATCTCATTCAATCCACTAATACGGCTAATATCGTAGCGGTAGGATCTACAGGTGGACCTTTAATTAATTATACGGATATTTGGAAATCTGCTCCTGTTTCTTCTTCAGATCCTGGTCAAGAGGGGTGGATGGCATTTGATGGCAATTTTCACTATATTTATGTAAATGGAAGATGGAAACGAAAGTCTATAGCAGATTGGTCTTCTTTTTAAAAACAAATACATATTACTTGTAGGGTTTTATATTTATATGATATAAAATATGGCAATCAATCCTTTAGATTTTTTATTTAATAGAAAAAATGCGGGAAATACGTCATTTCAAGAAGTAATTTTAAAAAATGCGTCTAGTTCGGTGGTTATTTTTGATGATACTTCTTCTTTAACTAGTAAAACGTTTGGTGAAATGGGATCGCTCATTACACCGAAAACATCTTCTTATGCCATTACCGCTAGTTACGCAGATAATGCGGGTTCTTCTATTGTTACAGGTTCGCTTTATCCAATAACAAGTAGTTGGAGCTTAAATTCTATATCATCGTCTTATGCTTTAACGGCTAGTTATGCGTTGAATTCTAATGGAACATCAGGTACTAGTGGTACATCCGGTATAAGTGGAACGTCTGGAATAGATGGATCTTTTTTAGGTACGCACGGAACTTCTGGAACATCAGGCACAAATGGGACGAGTGGCACCAATGGAACCAGTGGCACTAATGGAACCAGTGGCACTAATGGAACAAGCGGCACCAACGGAACCAGTGGCACCGACGGAACAAATGGCACCAATGGAACTTCAGGTACGAGCGGAACTTCAGGTACTAATGGAACAAGTGGCACCAATGGAACAAGTGGCACCAATGGAACAAGTGGCACCAATGGAACAAGTGGCACTGATGGAACCGACGGAACTTCTGGAACCAGTGGCACCAGTGGCACCAGTGGCATCAATGGAACTGATGGAACCGACGGAACTTCTGGTACCAGTGGCACCAATGGAACTTCTGGAACCGATGGAACAAGTGGCACCGATGGAACTTCTGGAACCGATGGAACAAGTGGCACCGATGGAACAAGTGGCACCAATGGAACTTCTGGAACCGATGGAACAAGTGGCACCGATGGAACAAGTGGCACCGATGGAACTTCTGGAACCGATGGAACAAGTGGCACCAATGGAACTTCTGGTACCGATGGAACAAGTGGCACCGATGGAACTTCTGG
>Ga0194127_10000161_pt1 | contig 103343 bp, 95 predicted proteins | sample TA2KigC100mmetaG_FD_148624 | JGI IMG/M metagenome (GOLD analysis project Ga0194127, IMG submission 148624) | Freshwater microbial communities from Lake Tanganyika, Tanzania - TA2015036 Kigoma Deep Cast 100m | ecosystem: Environmental > Aquatic > Freshwater > Lake | place: Tanzania: Lake...
ACTAAGTGAGATTTTTAAGGTGTCAGCAAGAGGTACGATTAACGTATCAGGCGCTTGAACGTTCTTTACAACAGGCGGAACATTTTGAGCTGGATCGAAGATTGAAGAGTATTCCTTCTCGCACGACTGAAGAAAGATGGAGCAGAAAACTACTGCAAATACTATGTTTTTTATATTATTCACTTACTTACCAAAATTTAATGTAAAAAGGAACTGGGGTAAAGGATATTATAAAGATAATGATAGCAAAGTAACCAATCAATTTTCTTTTTATATCGAGTCCAACTGGATCATAAATTTCTGGATGATAAAGTTTTATCAAGAAGCGTAAAATCAATGCCCAAAATACCCATCCGCTCCAACCTATTGGAAAATTTAGATTAAAAAACTCCGAAACAAATCCTGAAATTCCAAGAATCATTAGTAATGCAAATGTTACATCGGCAACTTTGCGGTGAAGATTAGTACCGAACATAGAATAAAATATATGCCCGCCATCTAGTTGTCCGACAGGGATCAAATTCATTGCTGTTACAAACAATCCAAACCAACCAACGCAGAGATATGGATAATGGTAAATTTCGCTCATCGGTGGAACAAATTCAGCAGATGGATTAGTTAACAACAATTGCATCGAAGAGTATAGCAGGTTAGTTCCAAACTCCAATGCCAATGCATTTGATTCCGTTGTTTGATTAAAATAATCGGGATGAATGGTCAAAATAAATTCAGCCGGAGGAAGATTTAAAAATCCATAAATCAACAATACAACACATGCAAAAAATCCCGCTATGGGACCTGCGACTCCAATATCAAACATTGCTCGGCGTGTGTTGATCGGAGATTGTGTTTTTATTACGGCACCCAATGTCCCAAAATTCAAAAATATTTCAGTCATCGGAAATGGAATGAAGAAAGGTAATGTTGCCTTCACTTTATGACTGCGAGCAGCAAAGTAATGACCAAATTCATGACTACCCAATACAAATAAAATTGCCAAGGAATAAGGCAAACCAATGTGGAAATTATCTAAATCCATTGCTGCGGCTGGCCCAAATATCCAAGAGACTCCCGCCACCGTAGTTGTAAAAAATGTTACACCGAAAAGTAAAATGTTAATAAGAAAAGAAAATTTCCCTTGAAAGATTTTACTAAAAATACTTTTAGGTTTTTGGATTTCGTAGTGCTCAGACATATCAGAAAAGGAGATAAGCTCCAATTGATGAACGATTTAGCTTGAATCGAGAAAATTCGCCGTGAAGATGCTTACCAGAATAATAATTGTAAATTATGCGCAACCCGGAAGAATTCCACTTACCAAAATGAATTCCAGCGGATATTGATTTATCACTTTTGTAATTATCATCATATGTTTTATGAAATTTAATATCCAGTCCGCCAAACAATTGCGCTCTTGGATTTTTTATAGTATATAACAAAAACTCGGCTCCGGTTCCAAAGCTCAGATTACTTTTTACTTCCGGAATTGCATGAAATAAATAGTTAATAGTCAAATATAATTTTTGCTGTTTCCATTCAATGGCTGAGCTCAGTTCTGTAAATTCTCTGCTGTAAACAAATGGTTCCAAGCTATTGTTCCAAGTTTTATTTATAGAATTATAACTACCATCAACTAAATGCGCAGAGATGTGACTGATCCTGAGTCGGCTGGAAATTTTTATATTTTTAATGCTTGTCCTATGTGAAAAGTAACCACCAAAAAAATAATCAATAGCATCAACTGGAAATTTAAAATTACTTTGACTTCTTAGCATCGACCAGGTGAAAAACTCCGCACCTAATCCGAATGTATTTTTTTTATCAGATTTAATGTGAATAAGATCTTTTGCTGCACCAATATCTAGTTGAAGTCCCTTGCCGCTTAAACTAAAAATTGAACCGACTTTCGCCTCAAATGGATTAGAAAAATTCGGTGGATAAATTAATTCTCTTGGAAAGAATTTAACGTGAGAATCGTAGCAGCTAATTCTTGCTTTGGAATGATCACAGCTATAGTGACGCACCAGATCATTATCTTCAGCTTTTGCAAATGAGAAATAAAGTAATATTAGAAGGAGTAGACTCAATAATTTTTTCAATAATACATACCATTATTAACCAAGAATCTTTTTGCCAAATTTAAGAATTTTTTGCTTAACTAATTTGTTGAATCCATAATAAAACTTAGACGGAATGCTTAAAACACCATACAGATTAGTTGGAAACGCAAAAGATGGTTCAAAGTAGCAATTGACAGTGCATCCCTGGCAAAAATCAAATCGTCCTTCTTTCTTCTGGAACTCAATAACCTCTTTCGACGTTCTGATTTCTTTAATTGGTCGATCAATTAAAATTTTCTTAACGCCAAAATGGTAACATGGTAAGATGATCTCATTTTCAGGTGAGATTACGATAACTCTTGAAACTGCTTTGCACGAAGGATTGTTGATATCATTTCCTCCTCTTCTCCTCAATTCCAAGAATGATGAATTTATATAAATATCAGGCTTATCCTTGGTGAATTCGTCTATGAGGTTTACTGCTTCCATCGATAGTCCATCATTTCCAAAGTAAGAAAATACAGGATTTACTATTAAAACTAGTTCATGCTTTACTGCTAAATCATACATAGCTGGAAGCTTCTTGTATGTATTATTAGTTACAGTAAATAAAATGTCAGGATATTCACCGAGACTTTTTGCAATACGAATAGAATTCATAACCGAATCGAAGCAACTAACTTTCCGAATCTCATCATGCTCTTCTCTAATGGGTGAATCAAGTGAAAAGTGAAGCAGATTGACTTTTCCAGCAAGTCTTTCAGCAAACTTTGGATAGAGAAGGCAATTTGTAGTTATGCTGGTTTGCATGCTATGCTTTTTTGCATGCTCAACATAACGATGAATATTTTTGTGAAGCAGTGGCTCACCACCGGTAAAGTCAATAAATTTGACACCAAGTTGTTTTACTTCATTTAGATTACGGAATACATCCTCATCTTTTGCAAATCCGGTTTTATTTAAATCAGTAGACGAGCCGAAGTGACAGAATTCACAATCTGCATTGCAGCGATATGTCAAATAATAATTGCAAAGGAGAAGCATTAGTACTTTCGTTCCTTCCAAACAATCTTTTTGTCAAATGCGACAAGCATAGGGAGAATCAGCACATAAACCGTAAAATAGATTTCAAATGAAATAAAATATTTCAACTGCCTCAAAACTCCAAATCGCTTCATTGGGATAGAAATAAAAATTAGATCACTGATAATTTTCAAGCTCATCATTGAAAGCGTTAATACAGATCCGAAAAGTATTTGAAATATAAAAAGTAAATGAGCAAGAAATCCCCATGCCATAACAAAGTATCCGGCAAATTTACTGTCAAGCCCGCCGGTTCCCCATCGATGTTTCTGTCTGTACAGTGTTCGAAAGTCATCACAAGGTGCCGAAATGTTTAATGCATTGGGATTTGCAGGATAAACAATCTTATAGTTAGTTGATGAATGAATCTTATGGAGTAAGGCAAAATCTTCAGTAACACTGAATTTTATGCTCTGATAGCCGCCAACCATTTCATAAGCTTTTCTTCGATATGCCATGTTGTTTCCAATGCAACTCAAAGGGACGCCAAGATTTATGGTGCCGGAAGCCACGGTCAACAGATAGATCCAATCAAGATTTTGCATTCCAGTAAATTGAGAATACGATTGTTGAAGAGTGAAGCCACATACAACTCCTACTTCATCAGCAAAATACTTAATCTGAGTTTTAATCCAATCTGATTTAACTTCACAATCAGCATCCGTGGTAAATACAATTTCGCCATGCGAAATATTCAAAGCATTAACGACTGCATTTGTTTTACCTGGTTTTGAAATTATATTTTCATTCGGAATAACTTTCTTGATAAAATTGAATCGATTTACAAATTCGTCTATAATACTTCCTGTTCCATCAGTCGAAAAGTCATCGACCATCAAAATCTCTAATTTAGTTTTTGGATAATCAATTTTTGAAAGCGATTCTAGACAGGCGCGAATATTTTTTTCTTCATTACGCGCAGCGACAACAATCGATACTGTGGGTTCATATTGTTCATTACGCGGCAGATTCTGTCTAAATCCGAATAAAAATACAATTTGCTGCAAAATGTAAAAAGCAACAATTACTAAAAGTATGATCTCAAAAGTTGAAAGTTCGGGCAAAACTAAAACCTTTGTCGTTTAAGATAGAAATTGAATCTTGCAAAGCAGGTCCGATGATTTCAGAAGTATATTCATTATCATGAAACAAAATTATTGAATTTCGCTGTTTAATTTCCATAACATTATTTCTGATTCTTGCTTGTTCACCGTACCAGTCCTCTGTTAATTTTGTCCACATCATCGTTTTAAGTCCAATATCAGCAGATATTTTTTTCATTTTCCCTTTCAGTCTTCCAAAGGGTGGACGAAATAATTTGAGATTATTCGGAAAATTTTCGATCACATTCTGACACTCAAAAATTTGCTCACGAATATTTTCAATCCCAGTAAGAAATAAATTTTTGAAATGAGAATGCGAATGATTAGCGATGTAACTGCCTTGATCAACAATTGATTTAACTAAATCTAAATTTTGCACTGCATTTTCACCGATCAGAAAAAAAATTGCTTTAAGATTGTTTTTCGTGAGCACGTCAAGGACTTTTTTTGTTGCCCTTGGATGTGGTCCATCATCGAATGTTAATACTAATTCGTCAATAGTGTTTTCCCAAATAATATCTCGAAATATGGTTTTCACCAAAACCGGCGGAGAAGTTAAGCTAATCATTTACCTAGCAAATGTCCTTCCCTTCCAAACAAACTTTTTTAAATAGCCGAGTGCAGGAATGATTATAATAAATGGTATGTGCAAAAGCTCAGCAATGGGAATATAAGATAGATATTTCTGGAGTGTTAAATATCTAAATGAAACAGATAGAAAGATAAAATCCAAAATCATTTTAGTGAAAAATACAGCTAAGAATATTTTTAATACTGATATTGAAAATAAACTGCAAATAAACAAAACACCTAAAGAAAAGTAGAAAAGATAAATCAAAGACAAAGGCAGCAGCATCAATTTATTTCTATAATATCTAACCTTGGAAACCCATCTCATTCTTTGATTTAGAAAGTCAGATAAACTTACACACGCATCCGTATAGGTCAGACTATCCTCTAAATAACAAAACTTCACTATTTTTTTTGTTTGAAAATGTATTTTCTGCATTAAAAATTCTTCGTCACCAGAGACAAGAGCAGAGTTATCTTGAAAACCATTTACATCATAAAATAGTTCACGGCGATAAGCGCAAGTCGCCCCGTTAGCAATAAGCGGATTTTTATTATTTATCATGGCGCTGCCTATGGCAACAAGACTTCCAAATTCTAAGGTCTGAAGTTTTTGGAAAATGTTTTTTTGATTTGCATAAATAACCGGTCCAGCTACAAATCCTGTGTCAGAATCGAATGAAGAAATTAAATTCTCGATCCAGTATTTATCATGCCAACAATCAGCATCCGTTGTAACAATGATTTCCCCGGTTGAGTTTTTAATACCATATTCTATTGCAGCTTTCTTTCCAGATACATGTGGAAGAACATTATTGAGTGATAAATATTTTACATTCTTATACTTATCGAATTTTTGGGCAATCAAGTCTGAGCTGTCGGTTGAATGATCATCAATTAAGATAATTTCAATTAAATTACTCTCATAGGATTGATTCAATATTGATAACAAACATCTCTCCAAATTCTTTTGTTCATTACGAAATGGAATTATCAAACTTACCTTAAAACTATTTTTGTACTTACTTGTTTTTGTTCGTAACGCTCCAATAGTTAAGTACAAGATAAATATTGAATAAATAAATGTAAGAGCTCCAGTAATAATTTGTAAGATTAGCATCACCTTAAGAAGCAAAGTTGAACTTGCTTTTAATAATAAAGTAAAGCCCAATCAATGAAGGAAGAAGCAAATTCAAAAAGAATAACATTAGTGCCGCATTAAAAGCCGCAGCTTCGCTAACACCGTAAATCCCTAAAAAATAAACTGAAGCGCTTTCTCTTATTCCTATTTCACCAAAAGTAACTGAAGGAACCAAAGTTTTAGCAAAAAACATTAAAACGCTGCATAAAATAAAATAGAAGTATCCCCCATTCGATTCGAAAGTCATCACCAAGAATGCAAATTGTACTACAAGGATGATATAATTGAATAACGCCAGCGAAGTCAATTTTAGAAACGATGTACTTTCTAGCTTGTCGATCTGTTGAACAATTGTGTGTACAACCTTAAATTTCACCTTTATATTTTTGCGGCGTTCTTGGATATGAAGGTAAAATTTCTTCGAGAATAGCAGCAGGAAAATCAAATAAAAAAAGAAGCTGAACAAAACGAATAAACTAGAAACAATCAAATAGCTTACCTTGTAATAAAATGACAAGAAGAATATACTAGTTATTCCACCCCAAAATACAACATTCAATAGAAGTGAAAACTTATCTAATACTGTCATAGTAATTATTTCAGTTACGGTGAATTCTTTCAGAGGAATTTTTCTGCCAAGGTATTCCCCCACTCGAATTGGAGTGATAATGCCTGCTGAATATCCGGTGAAAAGAGATTTAATGACATCCAGTTTCGAAACAGAAGTATTTTGAATTTTCAGAATATATCGCCACCGAATATACTGAGAATAGATGTTCAAAATGGACAATAATACCCCAACTGAAAAAAATAAATAATTCAGACTATCAAATGCCTCAATCAACTTAGTTACAGAAATTCGATTAACCAAATAAATTACTAACACAGCAGAAATTAATATTTTAAAGATAATTGCTGCGATTGATTTAGCTCGAGCAGATACTCTTAAATTTATCGTTCTCAACATATTGTAAATTAAATCACTTCTATTTCAATATAAAGAAAATTGATTTTATAATTCATCAAATTAATTCATATTTTTGTGTTGGCTAATTTGATCGGTACAATTACCGATGCCCGGAGGGAACTCCGGTCTTTTTAAATAAAATGAGGATATTATGTTTATTAATTTTTCTGACATCCCCGAATCCCCAAACATTTTTTTAGATTATCTTTATGAATTCGAAAACGTGGCAAAGTTTTTCCCAACAAATTTTCGAAATGAGGAACATGTCAGCAAAGTCTTATCAAGTGTCAGAAAAAGTGAAAAAGAACGCGAAAGGTTAGTTGCGTTTCTACGCGAGCAGAATCCAACCGGCAAAGTTTCATCTTTAACATCGTCAAACATTGAAACATTAAAATTTCAGAATTCATTCGCAGTAATTACTGGACAGCAATTGGGATTTGCTACAGGCCCGCTTTATACAATTTATAAAACAATTACATCAATAAAGCTTGCAAAATTTCTTTCAGAGAAATACTCAGATTATAATTTTGTTCCTGTGTTTTGGCTTGAAGGCGATGACCATGATTTTGATGAAGTACGTTCATTCAAAGTTCTTGATAATGAAAACAGTATAACTACAATTTCATACGATGATGGATTGGACGCAGAAACAAACCGAGGCCCAATGGGTGAATATACTTTCGATATGACTGTAGAACATAATTTTGAGAAACTTAAAGTTTCACTGAGGGAAACAGAGTTTAAAAGTTCGTTGATTGAGATGCTTTCGAAGCATTACCATGCAGGAGCAACTTTTAAATCTGCTTTCATTGGTCTGATGAGAGAATTTTTTGATGAGTATGGCTTAGTTATATTTGATCCGCAGAGCGGAATTGTCAAAGACAGTCTAAGAAACATCTTTAAGAAGGATGTCGAACAGTTTCGGTTCATAGCCGAAGAGTTAATACTTAGAAGTGCGAGTCTTGAAGAACTTTATCACGCTCAAGTTAAAATTAAACCTATTAATTTATTCTACATTGAAGACAGCGGAAGATATGCAATTGATCCGACCGAAACAGATTTTCGCTTAAAAGGTAAAAGAAAAAAATTCGCTATTGAAGAATTATTCGAGCAAATCGATTTCTTTCCGGAAAAAATCAGTCCGAATGTGATCCTTCGCCCAATTTGTCAAGATTATTTATTTCCAACAGCGTTTTACGTTGGTGGTCCATCTGAGATAAGTTACCATGCTCAGATCGTTCCATATTACGAAATACTGAATTTAACTCAGCCAGTTTTGTATCCTCGTGCAAGTGCGACAATTATCGAATCACGCGTTCAGCAAATTTTGGATAAACACGAACTTAAGCTTCAAGATTTTTTCCATGACAATGAACAATTGGCATTAAAAATTGCAGATAGTTCTTCCGAGATAAAAGTTGCGGATATATTTAGCCGAGTGGAAAAAGAATTTCTTGCTGTGTTCGAAGGATTATCAGAGGATATAGGTTTGATCGATCAAACACTGATAGATGTTGTGTCGGGCGCAAAACTAAAAACAGATCAATATTTGAATGTTGTCAGGGAAAAAACTCTCGCTGCTCAGAAAAGAAAGAACGAAGTAATTTTCAGACAAATTTATAAAACATCAAATGTATTGTATCCGGATGAAAACTTGCAGGAGCGCGAATTGAATTTTATTTACTTTGCCAATAAGTATGGTTTAGATTTTATCAAATTCGTCTATGATAATTTAGCAATAGACAAATTTGAGCATCAGATCATTAATCTCTAACTGAAGTGACGCAGAATGGCCTTATGGTCATGTTGAGTCCGCCTCGGCGGACGAAACATCTAAAAAACAATGATATTTGCATAATTAGATTCTTCACTTCGTTCAGAATGACTGTTTTGCGTAACTTCAGTCTCTAATATTTCAATGAGTGACTTATTAAATTCTTCTTTCACTATCAGCATCAAAGAAGTAACATCTTTTTAAATCAAATCCTAACACAGTTTTCATACTTGCTTTCAAGTTCATACTAGAATCGATCTTAGCAATGATCTGCTCGCCTTCAATTTGAAAATATAGAAATTCTTCTTTTCCCATTGGTTCAACGACTTCAATGTTTGCCTGGATGAGAACGGTTGAAGGGTTTTCACCTATAGCATCTGTTATTTCAAAATCCTCCGGCCTGATTCCTAAAAATATTTTCTTGTCGATGTATTTATTAAGATTCTTGTCTTCCATTTTTTTTATTTCAAACACTAAGTCTGAATTAATTGATTTGAATTTTAATCCATTTTCAGAAATAATTTTTCCACTAATAAAATTCATTGATGGACTACCAATGAAGCCGGCAACAAACTTATTTGCAGGTTGATAATACAAATTTAATGGTGTATCAATTTGATGAACAATTCCGTCCTTCATCACAACAATTCTATCGCCCATTGTCATTGCTTCGACTTGGTCGTGAGTAACATAAATCATTGTCGCTTCAAGTCTTTGATGCAGCTTTGAAATTTCTGTACGCATTTGTACGCGGAGCTTTGCGTCAAGATTGCTCAGAGGTTCATCGAACAAAAATACTTTTGGTTTCCTGACAATCGCTCTTCCCACTGCAACTCGCTGGCGCTGCCCGCCGCTAAGCTGTTTAGGTTTTCTTTTTAACAGATTTTCTATTCCAAGGATTTTGGATGCTTCTTCAACTCTATTCTTGATTTCATCTTTAGAAAATTTTCTGATCTTTAATCCAAAAGCCATGTTATCAAATACATTCATATGGGGATAGAGAGCATAATTCTGAAATACCATTGCAATATCACGGTCTTTTGGTGGCACATCATTCATCAATTTTTCATCAATGTATAATTCACCCTCGGTGATTTCTTCAAGTCCAGCTACCATCCTGAGTGTTGTTGATTTACCGCAGCCTGAGGGTCCGACTAACACAACAAATTCTTTATCCTTCACAGTCAGATTAACGTCTTGAGCAGCAACAACATTTCCCTCATAAACTTTTTTAACATTGATTAATTTGACTTCTGCCAATGTTTGCTCCAGATATTATTTTAACAACCAGTTTTTCAATTTGTTATCAAACACATCTTTGTCCAGCTGAATGGAATCGTATCTGCCTGATATGCGAAATTGTTTTTCTGCTTCAAATAGACATACGGCGGCAGCAACAGATACATTCAAACTTTGAATCATTCCATGCATTGGGATTCTGAAAGAAAAATCACAGAATCTTAAATATTCTTCAGTTATTCCCCTCTGCTCATTTCCAAAAACAAGTGCAACATTTTCGGTAAAATCAATTTCATCGTGGGTTTTAGAATAAATATCCAAATGCGATGCAGCGATTAAAAAGTTTTTCGACTTAAGATAGCTACTGCAATCTTCAAAAGATTTGTGCTTTACGATACTCATCCATTTGCTCGCACTCACCGAGCTTGCTTTAGAAATCTCTGGGAAGGATTCAAACGTATATACTAGATGAACTTCCATAACACCGACTGCATCGCACGTTCTAAGGATTGCACTCACATTATGCGGATCATGGATATTCTCAAGGACAACAGTTAAGGAGGGCTGTTTTTGTTTTAAAACAGTTTCAATTCTTTCTCTTCTCTCATCTGTTTTAATCAATGCTGTTCTATTTAGTATAAATGTTAATTGTATAAGAAACTAACTCAGGAGAATTTAGAGTTATGTCCAGACGATATTTAAAATTCTTATCCAGCTTCAAGTAGTAAGCGATCAAATTGATAATTTTACTCAATGCAACTTCATATTCGTCTGACCAAACTTCGCACTCTTTTATCGTAGGAACTGAGGCAGTATACCCATCAATTTCCTTTTTAATATCAATATGTAATGTCATTAATAGCCGCCACTCTTCTCATCTTTGATGTTTGTTACAATTTTTACAGAAGCACTAGCACCAATACGATCAGCTCCACTGGCTATCATCATATCCGCATCTTCCCTCGAACGGATTCCACCGCTTGCTTTAACTCCCATAGCACCACCGACAACTTTTCTCATTAATGCAATATCTCCCACTGTCGCACCTCCCTTCGAAAATCCAGTTGATGTTTTTACAAAATCCGCTCCGGCTTCTTTGCAAATAATACAAGCTTTTACTTTTTCTTCATCTGAAAGAAGACAAGTTTCAAGAATTACTTTTGTAACGATCTTTTTTGGTTTCGCTTCAAGAACAACTTGCTGGACATCTTTGAATACATAATCTAACTCTTTCGATTTGAGCATTCCAATATTTAGAACCATATCAATTTCTTTCGCACCATCCTGAATAGCTTGCCGAGTCTCTGCTCGTTTGATTTCAGTTGAGGAGCTTCCCAATGGGAAACCGATCACAGTACAAACTTTAACATCAGTTCCTTGTAATTGCACCGCACAATACTTGACGAATGATGGATTTACGCATACTGACACAAAATGATATTGCCTTGCTTCATCACAGAGTTTTTTGACTTCTTCGATGGTCGCGTCCGGTTTAAGAAGTGTGTGATCGATCATTCGTGCAAGATCAAGCTCAAGAGGTTCAGGGATTCCAATTGTAGTTGTTATTCTCTCAGCACCATTATCGATAATATTTTGAACTGCATCTTTCTTGTGAAATACGCAATGTCCGCAAGGAGCACAAATCCCCTCATCGCAATAAGATTTTTGAAGTGAATGTTCGATCAATACTTCTTGTATTATTCTATCAACAATTGTTTTACGCATTTTGATTTATGTTATAAAAATTTGTAGCTGCAATTAAAGTATTTTTTAATAGCATTGCAATAGTCATCGGCCCAACACCGCCTGGAACTGGTGTAATCGCTTTAACCTTAGTGCTGACTTCATCAAATTTAACATCACCAACTAATCTATATTTATTTTTTAAAGTCGGCTCACTCACTCGATTGATTCCAACGTCAATTACTGTACAATTCTCATTTACCATTTCTGCAGTAACAAAGTGCGGTCTCCCAATCGCAGCAATTAGTATATCTGCTTGAATTGTATGCATTTTAATATTTTCGGTAGCAGAATGACAGACTGTAACAGTTGCGTTTGCTTTGCTCGATTTTTGCATTAGCAGTGAAGCGATCGGTTTCCCAACAATGTTACTTCTGCCCAAAATAACTGCATGTTTACCTGAAGTTGAAATTTCGTAACGCCTTAGCAGCTCAAGAATTCCTGCCGGAGTGCAAGGAATAAAAGTCTCTTCGCCAGCAAGCAGCTTACCAAAATTGACTGGATGAAATCCATCAACATCTTTTGCTGGATCAATCGATAAATTTATTTTCTCTTGATCAACGTGATGTGGTAAGGGCTGTTGAACTAAGATCCCGTGGAATTTGTCATCACGATTTAATTTTTCAATTAATTTAATTAATTCTATTTCTTTAAAATCTTTCGAAAATCTGAAAACTTCGGAGTGAAATCCTACAAATTCACAAGCTTTCCGTTTTGATTCTACATATATATGTGACGAAGGATCATCACCTATTAAAATCGCAGCGAGTCCCGGTCGAATATTTTGAGGAAGAAAATCTATCTCTACGGAAGTTTTAATCTCTTCTTTTATTTGATCCGAAATTATTTTACCGTTAATTATTTGTGCTGCCATTATCCTTGCTTGTTCTATCAAATTCTGGGAAAAATAATCTCTCAATTGAAAGAGACTTGCCGCTTTTTGCATCAATGGTCACTATTACTGCAGATATATGAACGTCGTCAGTGGCAGTTTGATATTTCTGTGGAGTTTGATATAAAAATCTATTTACCGCAGCATCCTTTTTCATTCCGATAACAGAATCGTAGGGTCCCGTCATTCCTACATCAGTTATATAAGCTGTACCGTTTGGAAATATTCTTTCATCAGCTGTCTGTACGTGCGTATGTGTTCCAATAATTGCACTGACTTTCCCATCTAGATGAACTGCCAATGCAACTTTTTCTGCAGTAGCTTCTGCATGGAAATCGATTATGATTATGTTAGAATCACTTTTAACTTTTTCTATTACCCAATCAGCCGTCCGAAAAGGACAGTCAATTGGGGGTAAATATGCTCTACCTTGCAGAGATATAACCGTTATGTTGTTTTTTCCGACAGAAGTAGAAACGTATCCTTGTCCGTATGTTCCCTTCGGATAATTTAGCGGTCTGAGAACATTTTTCTCCGCTTTACTGTATTCTTGAAACTTATGTTTTTCCCAAATATGATTACCACCGGTGATCACATTTACACCAAGCTCAAAAATCGATTTACCATCTTTTTCAATTATTCCCCTGCCATCAGTTAGATTTTCACCATTTGCAATGATAAAATCGACTGAATTATTCTGAACAATACTTTTCAAAAATGTTTGAAGGATTTGAATCCCCGGTTTGCCTACAATATCACCGATAAATAGAATTTTAACTTTATCCAAAATTTGCTTTCTTTTTAGAAATATAAAAAAAGTGTTGGTGAAATTGAAGAGCAGAACTATAATAAATGCGTGATTGAATTCTAATTGGAACACGGATTTTTATGTCCAAAGGACTCCTTCGGAGATAATTATGATTTTGAATCACATCAGAGTGTCCCAGAAAACCGAATTCGATTTAATTACTTTGAAATGATTTCAGAGAGTTCGTAATTTGAGATATGCGAATTCCGATTGAGAAAGCAAGCTTCGTAGTGTGCGATGTCGAAACAACTGGACTCAGCCCGCAAAGAGAATCTATAATCGAAATTGCATTAGTGAAAATCGAAAATCTCAAAATCACAGATAAATTTTCTACTCTATTAAATCCTCAGCGATTCATTCCTAATTATATTACGGAGATGACCGGAATCCGAAATGAAGATGTAATTAATTCACCGACTTTTTCTAATGTATCATATAAAATTCAAGAGTTCATCGGAGATTCAATTTTTGTAGCTCACAATGCAAAATTCGATTACAATTTTCTTTTACATTCGTATCTGCGTGAGGAAGAAATGCCCATCCGCCTTGAGACACTCTGCACACAGAGGTTAGCAAAACGGATCTTTCATGGAATTGGAAAAACCTCACTCACTGCTTTAACAAGATTTTTCGGATTTAGGAACACTGCCAAACACAGAGCACTCGGTGACGCTAAAGTTACTGCTCAAATTCTATTGAAACTGATTGAAGAAGGAAGAAATAAATTAAAGTTCGACACACTCGATGAACTTTTAAAGCTGCAATTCCAACCAATCAACAAAGCCAAGTTCTTTTCTACAAGAAAATCTTTAGCAGATTCTGTTTCAAAACTTCCTTCTGGACCTGGCGTTTACTTTTTTCACGATAAAAAAGGAACTGTGATATATATCGGCAAAGCAAAAAATTTGAGGTCGAGAGTGATCTCATATTTTCGTGATTCTAACAGCGACCGGAAAGTAAAAAAAATAGTTCGTGGAGCACATCATCTTGATTTTATCGAAACCGAAAGTGAACTCTCTGCTTTTTTGCTTGAATCTGAATTGATTAAAAAACACAAACCAATTCATAATACAGCACTGAAAATAATCAGAAATTATTCTTTCATCGGAGTAAGTGCCGACAATGAATTTCCGAAACTTGAAGTTACCCGCAGACTCGTTAATAATGGGACTATGTATTTCGGTCCATTCAACCGGCGAGAAACAGCAGAGGAGGTATTGGATATCATTTCAAAATCGACAATGCTGCGAGAGTGTGAAGACAAAGAATTGAAGAAAAATCGTTCATGTTATTTGTTGGATATAAAGAGGTGCCTTGGTCCTTGTGTAGAGAAAGATATTTCAACGCTCTATGATGAGGAGTTAAGAACTGTGAAGGATTTTCTCACTGGAAATAACACAGTGATTCTCAATCGCCTGACAGAAAAAATGAAGGAATTCGCTGGTAGAGAAAAATTCGAAGATGCTGCTAAAATCCGGGATACAATTCAGGCAATTTTGAAGAACATTGGTAAAATTAAAGTCCTTAAAGAGCCGATCAATGCCATCAATGCACTCATCTTCATTTACGGCGGTGAAAATGTTTCTGAGGTCATTTCACTTAAAAATGGAATCGTTCAATCCATCAAAGGAGTGAGAGATTCCGAAAAGACGTTGTTTGAACTATGTGATGAGTATTTTATCCGCAGTACAGCGGATTTTGATTTGCCATTAAACATTGAGAAAATAAAGATCATCTCCAATTTCCTTGTGAGTAAAAAAGCGAGATACAACATAGTTTATACTACCGATATAAATTCTAAAGAAGAACTTTTTGAAATAGTGCAGAAGAAATTAATTGAGACATGACATGATATTAAAATCATTTTCTCCAAACACAATAAAATTATTAGGACAGATCGGTTGCACTGATCCAACTGAAGTTGAAGCAATCGTTAAGACGGCAAAAGATGCCCAAGTACATTGGCAGGAAATTGGAATTAATAAAAGAATCAACGAATTGAAAATTATTCGCGATAACTTATTTTCCAAGTACGCAGAAATAGCTCAACTAATCTCAGACGAAAACGGAAAACCATTTGCTGAAGCAATTTCGTCTGAGATAATTCCCACACTTAGCGTTTTTGATTATTACCTTGCAAAATCCAAAAAGTATTTGAGACCACAAAAAGTACGCATCAAGCTGCCAGTAATGATCCACAAAAAAAGTTGGATTGAATTTGAGCCATGGGGAGTCGTTGGAATAATTAGTCCATGGAATTATCCATTACTTTTACCGATGGGACAGATCATTCCAGCATTGATTGCAGGCAACAGTGTTGTTTTCAAACCATCTGAGTTCACTCCACTAGTCGGAAGCTGGATTGAAAAATTATTCAATGGATCAAACTTACTGAAGAATGTTTTTAATGTTATTTATGGTGAAGCTCAGGTGGGTCAATCACTCGTGAATAGCAAAATCGATAAGTTATTTTTTACAGGAAGCACAAATGTTGGAAAGATCATCTCTAAAAATGCTGCTGATAAACTTTTGCCCATCTCGCTTGAACTTGGGGGGAAGGATCCAATCCTTGTGTTGAAAGACGCAGACCTTGATAGAACTGCCCAAGGAATTGCTTGGGGAGCGCTGACAAATTCTGGTCAAACTTGTGTTTCGGTTGAGAGAGTCTATGTTCATGAATCTCTACATTACGAATTAATACACAAATTGATAGAGCATGTTTCAAGATTGAAATTGTATAATGGCTCTGAATATTACGATTTAAGTGCATTAAAGACAGAGCAGCAGGCAAATAAAGTTAAAGAACATATTCAAGATGCAGTCCGAAAGGGAGCGAAAATTATTTTCGGCGGCAGACAGATTGATGAAAATAAATTCGAGCCGACAATTTTAACTGACGTTAATCATGATATGCTCGTGATGAAAGAAGAGACTTTTGGACCAATAATAGCCATTAAAAAAGTCAGTGATGACAATGAGGCAATCAAATTTGCGAATGACTCTGATTATGGATTATCCGCATCAGTTTGGACTAAGGATATTTCACATGGAAGAGAAGTTGCACGAAAAATAAAGAGTGGTTCTGTACTAATCAATGATTGCATATCATATTTTGGTACAAGCGAAGCAGTTGTCGGTGGAATAAAATTGAGCGGCACCGGCAGAGTTCATGGGAGAAGCGGATTGATGGAAATGGTTTATGAAAAGTATTACAACTCTGACTCCTTCACGTGGCAAAAAAAGTTTTGGTGGTTTCCTTACGGAAATAAAGCAACTGAGAATATGAAATTTGCTTTAACTTTTCTGTACGGGAGAAATGTATTTAAGAGATTGATGGCTGGGATTAAAATTCTACCTGCACTATTCAAAAGAAAATAGAAAGGTTCCACTTCAAACAGAGCATAAAAGACGATGTCATCTTTTCAAAATTCTATTGCATGTGGAAAGATGACATCGCCGAGCGATTCAATCAGATCATCTCGTTCAACAGTTCATTTCTTGGCTGTGGAATAACGATCTTATTAACGAGCAATCCCTTTTGTGAAACAACATGAGCACCAGCATCAACGGCACTTTGAACTGCAGCAACTTCACCTGTAAGAGTAACAAAAGCTTTTCCGCCAAGTGCCATTGCAAGCCGTACCTCGATTAATTTCACATTTGATGATTTAACTGCAGCATCGGCCGCTTCAATCAATGAGGCAACAGAAAATGCTTCAACTATCCCAAGCGCTTCAAGGAGTTCTATTTTTGTTGTACCTGCAATTGCAGGGAACACCGATTCATGAACATTCGGTATTACGAAGGTATCAATTACTGAAAAATTTCCAGCCACGGCACCTGCATCCACACTTGATTGAACTGCTGCCACATCACCCCTAACCAATACCATATATTTGCCTGAACAGATTGTTCTTGCAAGCACTAAATCAACCTCAGCAGCTTTTAACATCGCATCTGTTACCTGAAATCCTGCCGCTATGCTGCTTAATTCAATTAAGCCTATTGAGTTTTTATCCATTTCTGTCTATATGTTTAATAAACCATTATAAAATACTAAATACTAATCTCGAAATCCTAAACAATTCAAAATTATTAAATGTTTTTAAAACTATTTCGATTTTTCTAGAATCGCTCCAAATATTTTCATTAGTTCGGTAGCTTCTTGAATTAACGATTGTCTTTCAGCCTCGCTACTGTCCAAACACCTAGTAAGTTTAAGCCAATATCTACTCTCTTTTGCTTCCTTTCGACAGATTTTAATTCTCATTAAAAAATCTTTTTTACCTAATGATTCGTTTGCTTCTATGTAATTTGCACCTACAGAGCCCCCGGCTCTGGTCAGTTGCTTACATATTTCAATATTCTGCAAATTCTTCGGGACTGAATCGATGAAGGCAATAATCTTCTTAGCAAATTCTAAAGTTCGATCCTCTAGATCATATTTTTTGTCCTTTGGAATTTCCAACTGCTAAAACTGTAACATTTTGTTTAGTTTTAGGATTTCGAATTTAGTATTTCTCGATGTTGATATATTTTTCGTTGACTTGAGCAACTCTTCCACTTATGGATGAGTGAATATTGGCTCCCAAATTATTTTCTCCTACTTCAGCAATCAATTGTCCAATATTAACTACTTCCCCTTCTTTAACTGTAGGTTCGGCTTTTTTACCGATGTGCTGCTGCAATTTAATTTTAACTGTGCTGGGAGAGAAATCAATTTCTTCAAATGGAGTTTCAACTTCATAATCATCCACTTTCAATCTTTTCCGCAGCTGCTTCTGAGGAACTCTTCTATGTTCTTTCATTGGGTGAACTGTTACGTCTTTCTCTTGAATGAATTTCATTCCAGTAGATCTCATTGATTTTTTCGATTCATCACAAGCTTCCTTCGGAAAAAGATCTTCAGGACAAGCGTAAAGCGTACATAATCCGCAAGCACAACAAAGTTCTGCCCACTGATTCCAATTCTCAGCACCAGACAGTGTAAATCCTAAGCTTCGCATTACTTTGTGCGGCTGCACTTCATATCCAAGCAGATACCGCGGACAAAATTCTGTACAATAACTGCACTGATCGCATGCCGACTTTCCAATACGATTCATACTCTGTATAGAAGCAGATTTTCTCGTAACTAAAAAATGTTCTTTTGGCAGGAGTATTAATCCAGCAGTCGTTTTAGTGACAACATCATCAAGATCAAATGATAGATTGCCCATCATTATTCCACTGACAAAAATTCCAAATTCCTTTTCAATTGAACCGCCGGCAATTTCAATTAAATCTCGAAATGATGTTCCAATAGGCACCCAAAATGTTTTTGGATTACGTACAACACCGGAAACAGAAACAATTTTTTTCGTTACCGGAATATCTTGACTGGCCAAGAAAACATTATAAAGTGTTTCGACATTGTTTACTACGCATCCAATCTGAAGTGGAATCCCGGCTGGTGGAATTAGTTTTCCGGTCGCTGTGTAAACTACTTCATACTCATCTCCTGAGGGATAAAAATCTCCGAGGAAAGAAAATTCTATATTACTTTTTTTAATAAATGGCTGGATTTCCTCAATGGCGGCTACATGTTTTTCCTTAATTCCGAATGTACCTTTTTTTGCACCAGTCGAATCCATCATCAATTTCATTCCTTCAATAATTTCTGAAGGAAAAGCCTTCATCAATTCAAAATCTTTATGGATTAAAGGTTCGCATTCGGCTCCATTCGCAATGACATACTCAACTTTTGATTCAGCTTTAACATAAGTTGGGAACCCGGCACCCCCTGCACCAACCACACCATATTTTTTTAATTTTTCAGAGAGCATGTTTAATTCATTCTTTTAACCGTGACAATTGTTTTATCATCAGAATATTGTCCGCGTGCACTGAATTTTTGAACATCTTCGATTAACGATTGTGTAATTTCCTTTGAGCTTAAGTGTCGAAGTTTTTGAACAAGTCGGATAAATTTTTCTTCTCCATAGAAATTTCCTGCTTCATTCATCGCTTCGGTGATCCCATCAGTATAAATTACAAGCACATCTCCAATTTCAAAATTAATCATCGAAGTTCCAAATTTTGAATTGTAAGCCGGGCCGATCAGAGGACCAGTTGCATCTAGCGAAACAATTTTTTTTGAATTTGCTTTTAGAAAGATCGGACTGTTATGACCGGCATTGCAATAAATACATGCTCCATTTTTATCATCTGAAAGCTCGATGTAAAAAAGTGAGACAAATCGATCATCAGGAAATATTTTGTAGACGAGATTATTTATTTTCTTCATTAGTGGAGAAGTTTTTGTTAGATAACTTACTCCCATTCTCAAAGCCGCTGATACATAGAATGCTTCTGCGGCTGCAGCAAATCCTTTGCTCGCAACATCTCCAACCGCAACAGCAAACTTATCATCATCCACCCCGATATTTAGGTAATCATAGAAATCGCCACCGACAATTCTATCCGGAACCGAAATGCCGAACATCTCATAGCCAGCAAATTTAAATTCGTGTTCGGGAAGAATTCGTTTCTGCAGTTCGCGAGCCTGGTCGATATCATCGGTCAAAATTTTAGTACGTGTTTCAATTCTCTTACTTCTCAGAGTAGACGTTAAAGCAGTCCCAATAATATTAAGTGTATAAAATAAAGACTGATTAATTTCAGGGGCAGAGAATGCCATTAAATATTGATAAAGCGGGTAATCTTTTCCGCGAAGTTTTTCACCTATTCCGGTTGCAGAATATTTAAATATACCTTTCTGTCGTAGGTAGAGATTCGTTTCAGTGGTTAAAATTGTTCTTTCTTTGGCTATCAGCTCAAAGATTGGATAATCCGTAACATTAATTGTGAAATTCGGTTTTATCTTCTCGACTTCCCCTTCTTGAGCAATCAATTTATATTTTGACCTTGAAGGAGTAAGTTTCCATATTCTTCCACCGGTTACTGCGAACGATTCACTTGCAACAACTTCCTTTAGAACATTAATCAGAAGTTCCTCTTCAGACTTAAATGGCTGATTCGTGATCTTTTCTATTGTTCTATATAATTTTCTTTGATCCAAAATACTTTATAGATAATTGAGAATGGAGAATTGATAATTGAGAATTAACATAAGACTCATCAAATTATAATTTTTGTTAAACTTACGATCACATTCATCCAACAGGGTGGATTCAGTACAAGCTTTATAAACATTACAAACTTTATGAACACATTCACTTCGTTAAGTACAAGCTTTACAAACTTTCCCACTTCCTTAATTATTCATTGCAATGACTTCGAGTTGTCGTTTTTTTGTCTGGGCTTCAGAAGAAATCGTTTCCAATTTTGCTGCTGTTTTGTCGTCAATCCATTCTTCTCCACATTGAATACAAACTTCGGCATTTACATTTCTAATAATTATGATTCCTTCACCATAATCAGCACTGAATGTTGTTGTTGAGGATTTTTTCTTTCCTCCGCACATTGGACATAAAGATCGAGTTGTTTTTGAGTTCATTTTTATTTCCTTGTTTTGAAATCTTCATCAAAAAATTCAAGTGTTGGCTCATATGCTGTAATAATATAGACAATTTTATTGAATTCATCATACGATATTACTACGTGGAGAGGTCTATCCTTCACAATCTTGAATAAAAACATACTCGGATAAGGTTGGTCCTCTGGATAATCTTCAATTATTTCACCAGCTATGATAACCTTCAAAATCTCTTTTCTTTTAATTCCACGTTCGATCAAACGCGACAAAACATGCTTACGCCAAATTACTTTCTCGTTCGATACTGCAGCCCTGATTTGGATCAAAATGTTTTTAATAGTCTAACCTATTTATAAATTATAGAATATATATTTCAATTTGTTCAAATCCAGTATTTACCTTTACAAACCCATTCATCCGCCAAGCCGGATTCAGTAAAAGCTCTATAAACATTACAAACACATTCACTTCGTTCAGTGCAAGCTTTATGAACTTTTAACTTTAAGAACTTTCATACTAATCAAGCTACCTATCACAATAATAATCGATCATTCTTTGGATCGCATCTTTGCACACCACACAGAAGTTATCGACAGTTTTAGATTTCATTGAGCAATCAAGCATAGGACGATAAACTCCCTTTGGCACATAACCACCCCCTTCAAAAACCCCAACTATTTTATTGTTTAATTCTTCACTCGGAGTTGGAATTGGAGTTTCAGATTTAACCAGCGGTTTCCACTTTTTCTCAAAGTTTGTCAATGTCGTTAAATTTGGCTCCCAAGGTTCAATTCCAGCTTTGTAAAATTCTTCATACGCAACTTCAGATGTATAGTACTCATCACCCAAACCAGCAAAGCCATGACCAAATTCATGAACAATTAAATATTCTTCCCACTCGTTGTCATTTACAGCAACCGAATAATGATTATAAATTGCACCTCCGCCATATTTGTCAGAATTCACTAAAACATAAATTAAGTCATATGGAGCATTTGCCGCTAAGTCGCGGAGAGTTTTATTGTCCTCCACCATGCAGTAACGTTCTACATCGAATGTATAAAAACTGGAGTTCGCGGCGGTACTCCTATAGATTCCATCACGAGGAATATCTGTACCACTTTCTTTCGATGGCGCTTCCACATACCAAATATTAAAATTATTCCTGTTTTCTTTATACGGCGTTGAACCAAAAAGCAAAGTCCCGAATCTTTCAGCATCTTTTCTGAATTTGGGCATTTCAGTTTCAGTGTAACCATCAGGAACGATCACGATATCAACCTTCTCATTTGAATTACCGCCGTCGTAAACTTTGGCTGCTTTGAAAACATTTCTTCGGTCTTTTTTAATAAAGGGTGAACTTGGATCGACATGAAAAGTAAATACCAGATCGAAATTATTAAGTTCATTTCTTTTATACAGATTTACATTCACTTTATTTTTCGGAAATGGGAAAGTGAGAGTTTCGCTAAAAGCACGCCGCACTTGCTTCGCTTCTGCAGTAGTCAGCCATTCGGAAAATAAAGTTGAATATCCTTTTGAGTAAATTATCTTGTTTGAAACTGCATCGATAACTTCGAATCTATAATTGCCATAATAGAATTTATCAATCAAATTTATTTTATTACCTCCCCAAAACGGCTCCTCACGTATTTCATCTAATGCGATAATTTGTTCTTTGACGTCACCAATATTAAAATAATCTATTCGAAGAGATTTCTCGATGAAATATTTATCAAATGTAGTTTGTGCAATCAGACCGCTTACAAGAAAGCCAATCAGAAAAAACGTTAAACCAATCTTTTTCATTTTTTATTCCTAATTTTTCTTTACAATTATTTTAGCGCCCGCGACCGAGCTTACAATGATCGAATCCCCTTTTTGCAGAAATTCCCCCTCAGCTATGACATCATATTTCTTACCATCGACAACAGCAGAACCCGCCGGTCGAAGATTTGTCTGCGCAGTTCCGACTTTTCCAACAAGTGAATGATCAGATTTTGATGAAGTGAAGCCTTCTTCCTTCTTTTGCTGAGAATTTAAGATGAACCTATTCCATGCACCAATTTTAAATAAGACAAATGTAAATACTACGGAGAATGCTATGGTTCCAATTAAAATTAGTAATCCTGTATCCGCATTGAATTGAATGAACGAATAAATAATTGCGACTATTATTGATATCACGCCAAAAATACCGACAACAATCCCTGGCAGCACAAAAACTTCAAGCAAGAGTAATATGTAGCCAAGAACTATCAATCCGATTATAATAAGCCAGTCCATCATTTCTCCTTTTTGTGAATCACCATTTGCGGAAATGGAATCTCAATTCTATTCTTTTTGAATTTTATATTTATTAATTGTCTCAGTTCACTTTGAATTGTATAGACATCTCGATAATCAGTTGTGCGTGCAACTAATCTGATATCGATGCTGCTCGCCGAAAAATTTGTTACAAATACTTGAGGTTCGAACTCTTTCGAAACTAATTTATGTTCACCTGCAACACCGAGCAAAATACCTTTTGCTTTATCGATATCAGTAGAGTACGCAACACCTACATCGACAACAATCCTCGAGATCGTATTCGGATAAGTTAAATTTTGGATTCTGGTTTTTACTAATTCCGCATTTGGGATAATTATTAAATTGTGATCAAAATCCAATAACTTTGTGCTTCTCATTCCGATTTCCACGACATCACCAATTTCACCGGATGGAAGTCTAATTCGATCACCAATCCTGAAAGGTCTATCAACAAGAATGACAAAACCAGCTATCATATTCGAAAGAGTTTCTTGTGCAGCAAGAGCAACTGCGAGCGAACCGACTCCGAGAGATAAAACTATTCCGCTGACATCAACTTCGAACTTATAAAGAATGATCAGCAGTCCAATAGTGAACAAAACCACCAAGATTAATTTTTTAACGAAAGGAATTAAATCGTATGCAGACCGTTCACCATGCTGCACGTCCCTTTTCTCGAGATAAAAATCTAAGATTACACTGAAGAGATTGTACAATGCATAAATCACAAATAAGACAGTGACTATAAAAAGCACATCATTGAAAAATGACGTTGTGCCAACTATGAAGTCATAGAGTGTTTGACCGACATACTCTTTAATTCGGGAATCTTTGAATAAAGAATTGATAAAGTACCGAATTGCAAGATATAGAGCGAGTACCACAAATATTCTATTTGAGAATTTTTCGATGACGTGGATAATTTTATCGTCTAATGTTGTCTTCGTTTTCCCGGCAAATGGTTTAATTAAAATTCGGATTATTAGATTTAGAATTCTGCCAGCAATGACCGTGATTAATACTATCCCAACAGATACTACAACATGCATTAAAAGTACATTCGGAATTAATTTTTCCAACCAGCTATAAAAACTTTCCATTGTTAACCTATCTTTCTGCTTCCGGGTTTTTCAATCGCAATTTTCGACTCACAAAGCGGACACGAATTTGCATCATAAGTTTTGGCAGATATTTTAATTGTACTGAAAAAGTTATAGTCCAATTGGAGAGAATCGCTGCTTCGGTCGACAATTGATCCAAGTCCCACTACTTTGCCGCCAAATTTTTCTACGACCGCTGCGACCTCCTTGGATGATTTTGCTGTTGTAACAACATCTTCGCATATCAAAACTTTTTCTCCATGAAGAATTTCAAATCCACGCCGAAGTGTCATTAAGTTCTCAACTCTCTCAGTGAAGATCGATTTTTTATCCATTAATCTTGCAACTTCCTGTCCGACAAGAATTCCACCTAAAGCAGGAGAAATCACAACGTCTATCTCAACTTTCGAAAAATGTTTTGCAATCTCATCGCAAAAGAAAGTAGAATATTTTGGATATTGCAGCACCTTGGCACATTGAAAATATACATCGCTATGCAGACCGGAACTTAATAAAAAGTGTCCTTCCAAGAGTGCGCCAGTTTCGCGGAATATTTGAAGCTTTTCTTGATTTGTCATTAAAAACGCTTATTAAGTTCCTCCGCAAAATCAAAATCATTTTGAGTTAATCCTCCGACACTATGGGTCGCGAGTGAAATGCGCACATTCCTATAGCTAAACAATAAAATGTCCGGATGATGATCTTTTTCTTCAGCGAGTTCTGCAACTTTGTTAATGAATTCAATCCCTTCCATAAAATTTGCAAAAACAAAATTTCGCTCGATTCTATTTTCTATTAAACTCCATTTGGGGAGCTTTGTTAGCATTAAATCGATTTCATTTGCGCTAAGTTTATTCATAGACGTTGAATATTTTTATTAAATATAGAAAAATGAGCCGTTAGTTTAAAGAAGCCAGATGGATTCCTCAGGTTGATGTACTTTAATTACATCTGCTTAAAATAAATTATTAGAGGTATAAAAACGAGACATGTCATTAAAATGACTACGTTATTGCTGTCACCGACCGGTCGGTGACAGCAATTGATTCCCCTTCTCTTACCAAGAGAATGGGAAACAGGGCGTGAGTTTTGAATATCATTTAAAAAATGATATAACATTTAAAATTCGTAACATTTTTTTCTTTTTATTGTTTGGGGCAAGAACGACTTAAATTTTTGCCTTCGACGATGTGGCTGAGAATATCTTCAAGCTTTTCATAAACTGGGACTCCGCAAGTTCTAAGGCGCTCCTTGCTTTGATGTCCGCCGAAAACCAAAATACAATCGGTCCCGATCGAAGAAGCAACTTCGTGATCATGCTTTGTATCTCCAACTAAAATTATCTGCTTAGTATCGATTCCCAAACCTTCTATTAGAAGCTTTCCATTATCGAGTTTGCTTTTTGCATAATGATCGTTCAGCCCAACGACTTTTAGAAAGAAATTACGCAGACCGAAATGATCAACCAAAGTCTCAAGCGTATCTTGCTTGTAAGCTGAAAGAATCGACTGAGAGATTCCAGAATCACGGATTTGATTTAATATGCTGATGGCCGAAGGATATAATCCGCATTCATACTTTCGTTTTTCATATTCAATGATGAATTCTGTTCCAACAATTTCGAAGGATTCTTTTTCAAAATCGAAGCCAAGTGTTTGATAATAATCTCTAACCGGAAAGTCAAACAACCGTTGATAGGTCTCAGCATCAAAATCCATCATATTTCGCTTTTTAAGCATTCCACTCATAATCTCAACACAAAGCCATGAATCATCAAGTAAAGTGCCGTTCCAATCCCAAATTACATGTTTATATTTATAATTTTTCATAACACTCAACGGTCAATATAACACTTAAAATACAATTAAATTAAATGTTACTCAGAAAGATGTCAGGAGATATTGATTTTTCGCGGGCTTAAAAATTATTTAATCAGCTTGTTTATCTTATCAACAAGGTCGAGCTTGTTAAATGGTTTGGCTACATAATCATCTGCCCCTTCATTCATAAAAAGTTCTTTCTCGCCATGAAGGGCATAAGCAGTCAGAACTAATACCGGGAGATGTTTGAATTTTTCATTCGCTTTAATCTCGGTTAGAAATTTCAGTCCATCAAGTTTTTCTTTTAAGGCAATATCCAAGAGTATCAGATCAACTTTCTCTGAGTTAAGTTTCACAAAAGCCTGCTCAGGTGATTCAGCTTGAATTAATTCAAAATACTTGTTCAGTAAAATTTCTACGAGTGAATATGCCTCGAGATGATCTTCTACATACAAAATTCTTGGTTTCGATGCTGAATTAGTTTCACTCATAACATTAATTTTTTTTATCTGATATAGGAATTTTGAATTTCATCGTTGTGCCAATGCCTTTTTTACTTTGAACTTCAATTTTTCCTTTCATTAATTCCAAATATCTCTTGGTTAATGCGAGACCGAGACCAGAACCTTCAAAAGATCTTGAAGTCCCGACCTCTTCTTGACTGAATGATTCGAATAAATGTTTTTGGTATTCTTCGGACATACCTATTCCATGATCTTTTATGGAACAAACAGCATAATCACCTTCAACATATGTTTTAATTTGAATTTGTCCAGCTTTGCTGAATTTGATCGAATTATTAATCAAATTCATCAAAACTCCGTTCAAGCAGTAATCATCTGCCAGAATTAATGGTTCTTGTTTCATCAAATCGTGAACGATCGGAATATTTTTCGCCGCGGCCATAACTTCCAGTTGTTTAGATACTGAAATGACAATTGAATTATGCGCGATCGGAGTTAAGGTGATTTCAAAATTACCCGATTCGAGGCGAGAGATGTCTAAGATGTCCGTAATCGTATCTATTAACCTCATACCAGATCTTTCTATTGAATTAAAATAAGTTCCAGCTTGCTGATCGTTCGGATCGTGATACAGGTCCTTAATGACACCGGAGTATCCTATAATTATATTCAGAGGAGTTCGTATTTCATGCGACATTGCAGATATGAATCCACTTTTTAGTCTATAAGCTTCTTCTGCTTTTTCTTTCGCTTCTATAAGTTCAGATAACATTTTCTTTCTTTCTGTTATATCTTCTTTTAAAGAAACAAAATGAGTGATTTTACCAAATTCATCTTTGATTGGTGAAATCATTGTATCTTCCCAATAACTTGTACCATCCTTCTTATTGTTAAGTATTTCTCCTTTAAAATCATCACCAGATAAAATTGTATCCCAAAGATCTTTGTAAAATTCCGGTGGATGATAACCTGACTTAAGAATTCTTGGAGTTTTTCCAAGAACTTCATCAGAAGTATATCCAGTTAACTCTGTGAATTTTGGATTAACATATTCAATTTTTCCATCTGTATCAGTAATTATAATAACAGTAGGGCTTTGTTTAACAGCTGTTGATAGTTTGTTAGCTAATTCTTCGGTTTCAATTTGCTCTGTAATATCACGAATAAAACCATCATAATAAAGTGTCTTTCCAGATTCGTCTGTAATAGCTTTTGCAGAAAGTTGTACCCAGATTAGCACACCATCCTTTTTCTTCCATCTAACTACATGATCAGTGATATAACCAATTGTCTCATATTTCTCATTAATACTGCTCTTTCGGATTTATTGAAATAAATATCCTCTGTCAATGATTTTTGTAATAATTCTTCCTTTGAATTGTAACCAAGCATATTGACGAGAGTACTATTTACAGCTAAGAACTTACCACTTTTATTTCAATGCTAAATACTTACAGCAGCATTTTCAAAAATATCTCTGTATTTTTTTTCACTTATCTTTAAAGCTCTCTCTGATTTTATTCGCTCTGTGATATCTTCTATTAAAGCATAGAGCGCGGGTTTACCTTCAAAAGTTGTGCTTGTTAAGGACATCAATGCATCATAGGGAGTACCATCTTTTCTTTTGAATAATACATGATGGTTTCTAACATAGCCTTGCTTTTGGAATAGAGCGAGAACTTCAGCTCTTTGTTTGGGATCATAATAAAGTTCAGCTACGTGCTTGATTTTTGCTGCATCTTCTCTTTTATAATTTGCTTGTGCAAGGATTGCATCGTTATAAGCAAGTAAATTTCCAGTCAAGTCAGCAATTCCGATTCCGATAGGTGATAGTTCAAATAACTTGCGGAATTGTTCTCCGCTTGCTTTTAATTCTTCTAGTAATTTTTTCCTTTTTTCTTCCATATCAATAAATTCGAGACCGAAAGAGATATCCAAAGCCATTTCGTCTAAAAGTTTTACTTCATTTATGTGGAAGAATTCAATTTCTTTCGAAAATAAATTAAACGTTCCGATGATTTCATTTTCCATTCTTATTAGAAATGAAGCGGCTGATTTACAGCCGAGAGTTACAGAATCTTTCTTGCATTTACCTAGCAGATTATCTTGCTCAATATTATTTACTACAAAATAATTATTAGATTCTATCACCTTTTTACTCAGGCATCTGCATTGTTCAATTCCTGATATAGTTATTTTCTCTTCAATTATATTTACTTCTTTCAGCTGAGCACTCGCGACTACTTCAATCTCATTATTTTCTTTATTTACTATGCCAATCCAGGCTAAGTGAAATTTCCCTTTCTCTACCGCAATTCTGCATATTTCTTCAAATAGTTTTTGTTTATCACGAGTTCTAATAATAGTTTGGTTTGTATCAATTAAGACTGCATAGACACGATTAAGTCTTTTTACTTCATCTTCAGCACGCTTTCTACTTGTAATGTCTGTCAATGTACCTATATAAACAACTACTTGATTATTTTCATCTTTGACTGGAATAATATCACCTCGTGTCCAAACAATTTTTCCATCTTCGTGTACCCAACGATATTCTAAATGGAATTCTGTGATATTTTGCACAGTATTCGTCAATTTTGACATTACTCTTTCTCTATCATCGGGATGAATTGCCGATATCCAGTTCATGTTTATAGCATTTTCAGGAAGAACTCCAATAAGCTCTGCACACTTATCATTTATAAAGATCGCATTTCCTTTACTATCATCTAAGAATATTCCAACTGGTGATTTCTCTATAAGTAATCTGAATTTTTCTTCATTTTCCTTAATAGTTTGGAGAGCTTTTTTTATTTCAGTTATATCTCTAATGAATGTAATAAATTGTCTTTTACTTTCAAGAAATGTAGTTGTGACTTCAACATCGAAAATCTTGCCGTTTTTTGCTCTGTGCTTACTTTGAAAAACATCACTTCCTTTTGTAATTGTTTGTTGGATGTGACGGGCTGTTTCTTCAGGTGATTCCATTGCAACAAGCTCGGTTACAGATAATTTCAACAATTCATTTCTTTTATAACCACTCATTTTGCAGTAATTATTATTTACCTCAAGTAAGCGTCCGTTAATATCAGTCAGCCAGAATCCATCGGGAGTTGTGGTCAAGATCGTGTTATATTGTTCAAAATAATTATGAATTAATCTTTCCTGAGCTTTTCGATTACTTATATCTCGGCCGACAACTGAAAGAAGTTTCTTCCCTTTTTCAGATTCATGGACAAAGGCAGACAATTCTAACAAAATTTCTGATCCATCGATTGACTTAAGTGAAACTTCTTCTTTTAATTTCTTTTTCTTTAGTAGTTTTGGTATGATACTATTAAACACTCTATTTATGTCGTTATCATGAATGAAATCTGAGATAGTCTTTTTTCTAAATTGAGCTAAAGAATTTATACCAAGTAATTTTCTACCAGATTTATTAAGATAGATCACGTTACCATTTTCATCTGCAGTTCCAATAAATTCTGAGGAAGATTCTATTACATCGGTTAAGTAATTTTTAGTTAGGAGCGCCGGTTTTTTCGAATTGTCTGCTGAGGTTGAAGTGGACTTTTTTTGCTTTTGAATTTTTGGTGTATTTGTTTTTCGCATAAACCACTTTTAATGATTGTAAGTTTACTTACCCCTCCTTACACCTCTTGAATAAAATGTGACTCAATGGTAATTTAATTTCAGCAGCCGAACACGAGGATTATATTTTTCCCTGTAACTGGTAATTATGTCTTCGTATTTAAAACGGCTTGGATATTTATCTGCACGTATTAAAGTATAGAATTTTTATCACAAAATAAATCAAAAATTGAAAAAATCAATTTTTCCAAATTGAAATTTCATCCTTTTCACTAAATTAAAGATGGATAGTTGGAAATTATTATTCTAGCAAAATAGTTCTGAGATTTAGTGATTACTTCATCCCTTAACTTTTACTCTTGTCTCAAGCTAAACCGGAAGGGAACTTTTAGATTTTACTTATCCTTGTTTCAGTTTAAAGTGCTCATTGAGACGAAATTGTATGAATTATCCTTCAGATTTCTAATTAAATCATCAAGTTTGTGATAGAATTTATCAATTCTTTTCGGATCACTTCCAACGTGGATTAAGAGAATCACGCCATTAAGTCTAGAGGGATTTGTTGAGTCAAAGTTCAAAATCCTATTATAAATCTCCTCTGAGCTTAAATAATTTTTCATCTCAGGGAGAGTATAATCCGCATTCGAATATGTACCTCGAGTGAAGTTGACTAAAGTTATGCCAAGTTCATCACACCATTCAACAATCTTTTCATTGTACCACTCAAAAGGTGGAATGAAGAATTTAGCATCAGATGGATTAATCCCAAACTTTTCCATCTCTTTATAGTTATTCTTGATATCCTCAAAAAATTCTTGCTTGGAAATTAGAAGCGAATCTCGATTGATCCAATCGCAGTAAAGGAGATGTTTATCGGAGTGGGCACCGAGATAATGTCCGTCTTTTTTAATTTCACCGATTAGCCCTTTGAAGTTTTCATTTCTGTAAAAATCACCTGTAAAAAAAAAGCTCGCTATGACATTATGTTTCTTCAAGGTTTCTAATATTGATTCACCTCCATCAGCAAATTCGTGCCCGGTGAAAACGAGATAGATCTCTTTTTCAGTTTTATCTCCCTGAATTATTCCGCCGTGACTCTTTTCAAATTTTTTCTGCTTAGTTTTTGAGCTTCCCAACTTTTCAAGTGCAGAAAAATAATAGGTCAAACTTGCCGTTCCATCCATCGTCGGTTCGTTAGTTGAGTAGTCCCCCCAATCATCATGATAAACTACGAGATCAGATTGAAACTCCGAATATTCATCATCATTATACAATTTTATACCAATGAGATTATTAAATATTGACCCGTAAACAGGTCCATCGACTAAGCCGCCGTCAATCGGATAATTATAAACATGAGTGAACGCAGAATGAGGATCGATTGGATAATCACCGAATTTTGGAAATCCGACAATCATGCTCGTTCCCCACGGATTGCATCCGAATAACCAATCGCGCAGAGAAGCTTCCATTTCTAAATATCGAGTATCACCTGTGAGTTGATGATACAATCTTGCTTGTGTCATTGCAGCGGCGACTAAATTATTCGAGCACCAGATGAATGGGATACCAAATTGGAATGGATTCGCTTTTCCTCTTTGAAAAATTTTTTCCAAACCATCCTTTATATAGGAAATAAATTCTTTCGAGATTTTTTTATCTTTCGAAGATGCGAGATAGTAATGTCCAAGATTGATGAATGGATACCATTGATAATGTCTCGCGGTATCGGCTCCCATCCAAGGTGTAACTTTTTCCCCTCTCCCAAATTCAATAGCTTTATGAAAATATTCATCAACGACATTTTCCTTATCCCCACTTTCAACCTTATGAACACATTCGTCCGCATTGGCGGACTCAGTGCAAGCTTTATGAACCTTACAAACTTTATGAACTTTATTCACTTTATGGACTAATACACTCGCTAACTGGACGTCATCTACCCAATTATCCTCTTCGTAGAAATATGGTGCTCTGCACGGTGCCGTCTGGCATACTCCGGGGAACTCTTGTGCAAACTCATAAGCGTCAATGGATTTTTGAATAAGCACATCCGTAAGTTCAGGGTAATAATCGTTTAACAATTGTGAGGCTAAGGCAAAGGCTGAGGCATACTTAGCGGCAGTTGAAGCGACACCTGTTGTTCGGTTTTTATGTTTGAGCACACCTTGCGGTTGTCCATTTATAAAATAGACAGGCCGCTCGGCAAATCTTTGATTCTTTTGCCGGGGCTTACCATAATTGATCGTATCTTCCGTTGGGAGGCGAAATCCCATATGGTCGCGGTCGTCTGCGATTTGATTGAACATAAAATCTTTTTCGGGATTCATTCGAAGAAGCCAATCGACTCCCCACTTTGCTTCGTCAAGAATATCTGGAATTTCATTTGAACCTGCATCGCTATTCGCATCAAAATAATCACCGAAAGAATTTGGATTTTGTTGATATGCAAACAACATTTGTAAAGTTGCATTGGCGGAAGTTGTAACGTACTGCAAATAATCAGAAGCATCGTGCCAGCCGCCCTTGACATCGATGTAAGTCGAATCGAGAGTCGGATGATAAATAATGAAGCCATCGCGGGTGTGACACGAATCTTTCAAAAATGGATTGTAGCCACATCTCTGTTGACGCATATAATTTAAAAGAAAATCTGCCGCACCATTATAAATATCATCAGAAATTCTAAAGACAGGCGATTTGATATTCCCAGCTTTAATGTAATACGCACCGCTTTTTTTCAGTTCCGAGAAGTTAAGTCGATACGAAGATTTGAAAGCTCCCCACTCGCCAAATTTGTTAATGTTTTTAGATTGGAGTTCTACTTTATCGGTGAGTGCATTACAGACTTCAAATTGTGAAAGAGTGAAATCTTCTTTGCTCACTAGTACAGCAATTTTGATGGATTCTTCAAGGTAACCGAGCTGATTGATGCGAATCCATGATCGCTCAGCCGAAAATAAACTAATTGGCAAGCAATAGAGAAAAATTAAAGTTTTCAGTTTCTGCATTCTTCAATTATATATTTGAAACAAAAAAAATTAAACATCAAGCTAGTGCTCCTCCAACTAAATCTTTTAACAAATGAGGAGGCACAGTGTCGGCTGCAGCTGCACCACATGATCGGGTTGTGTTCAATCATTTAGTTGCAGACGCCCCAGATGATTCAGAGGGTAGTTATGTTAAACATCACTCTTCAGTGGTAAAAAGATAATTTGATTTTTCATCTCATCCGGAAGTAGAGATAGAGCAATTAATTCTAAATCTTTAACGCATTTACCGATAGTAATTCTCATCGGGTGTGCATAGATCAAACCACCAAATTTATCACCTTTAGAAATCAAGTTAGCCGCAATCGAAAGTAAATCATCATCAAAAGAAACCATCACTCTATTTTTTTCTGTCGCTCTTTTTAATATTTCGAAATCGGAAAGCAGTGAAGTATCATCATCTTGTGAGGTTAATACATCTATTCCTTTTAAGAGTAAGCCATTTTTTATTGCACGGGGAATATGAACATCAAAATAGTAAGCTAATGCCATTTAGCTTGTTTTTTCAAAACTAAATTTTTTATTGAGCTTTAAGTTAGAGTGCTTGTTATTCAATTTATCAATTTTTTCAATCCGGTTTTTAATCTCCGCATCCATCTTCTCTTGATTATCCCAATAATAAGCAAGTGCTGTGTGAATTTGTCCAAGACTTAGATTGGGATGTTGAAAGTGTATTTCTTCGGGGCTCCAAGCGTAAGCCAAATATTCCACAATAATTTCTACTACTTTAATCTTTGTTCCAGCAATAAATGGAATACCTTGTTCATCAAATTGGATATGGTCACATGTTGCATTCATTAAACTTTAATTCATATTTAATTCTGTTGAAAAATAAATGTAATTAAGATAAATGTCAAAAAGTTAAGTTAAGAATTTTTGAAAGTCTCAAAATAATCGAGCGGTTTTCTTCAGGATTAAATCCTCCCCAATATAGATATGTTAACCGCCATAAATTTTCCTCACTTTTTGTGATAGCAATTTTAATGGATTGTTCAAAATAACCGAGCTGATTTATGCGAATCCAGGATTGTGAAAAACCGAAATTGATCAAAAAGATCAACAACCAAATCATGGATTGAAATTTAATTTTATTCATATAGTTATAATAATAAAATTAAATTTAAAACATGCATAGTAAAGTTAAGATTAACTAATCATCAACGGTCAATAAAAACCCAACCGGCTGATGCTGGTCGGGTTTTTCATTACATAGAACAAAGCGTTTATTTCATCAAAATTAATTTTTTAATTGAGGTAAATTCTCCAGCAGCCAATGGATTCGCTCCGCTCACCACAAGCCGATAGAAATAAATTCCGCTCGAAAGTCCGAACTGCTCTGAGTTGAATATTACATTATATACACCTGATTCTCTAACTTCATTAACCAGAGAGGCAACTTCCCTTCCGAGCACATCATACACAACTAAACTAACTTTACTCGTAATCGGGATTTGGAATTTGATATTCGTACTGGGGTTAAACGGATTCGGATAATTCTGATCAAGCGAATACGAAGTCGGTGCAGCATTGGAATTTAATCTAACCGAATTAATTGCTGGATTTGTAACAATAATTTTCTGGTTTTCACTTAGAGTCTGTTTTAACAAATTACCATTCACCACGTCTTCGATCTTAAATGAAGATTTTGAATTCAATACTTCAATTTCAATTGGATAGCTTGATGAAGAGAATTGAATTAAATTCGTTTCGTTTATATTTCCAGCAAATTTGTTATTGGTGAATCTCGCATCAAAGATCCCGATCGGCGGAGCCGGAGGTAATTCGTAAATCTCCGAAACAGATGAATTACTTAAATAAAGATTTGTGTTGTTTCCAGATGCATCTGATATTCTCAGCATTGGCCAATCTGGATCAATAAATGCCGCTAAACCAGAACTACCATCTTTTGCAAGTGTAGTTGATAAATTCAATGTTCCGGAATTGTTCGATTTGATCCAATATCCTTTTCCTTTTTCGATTACGGAAGCAGTGTAATAACCGCTGTTATATCCATAAAAGACTGAAGCCAAAATTCCAGGAGGAGTTGTGGTGATTGTAGAAATTGTAATGCTATCGTTCAATGAACCGATCATGTTCCATCCATTATTAAGAGGGACACTTGTTGAGCTGACATTATTTCCAAATATAGTGTGATTTTGATTCGATGGAAATTTCAACCAGTAGCCGTACCCAAGTTCAAGTGTATCTTTGATGGTATATACATTTGAATAACCATAAGCATTTGAATTTGACGTTGGGAAAAGATCGCTCTTTGTTTTCAAAACAGCTTGGAGCGGAATCGAAATTAGATTCCATCCGGCTTGTGTCGAGAAACTCGATGCGGCAGAAGCTGACGAATCGATTACCATCAATCGAACCGGTACGATTGCTGTTGGCTTTGATGTATCGTTACTTGTAACTTTCATTTCCATTCTATAAATGCCTGCAAGAAGCTCAGCCGTGTTCATCTGAAGAACTAATGCTAATGAATTTCCCTGTGCTATAGAACCGGAAAGTCTATTTAAGTTCAACCATTCAGGTTCTTTTTGGAATTTAATGGCAAGACTATCTTTGACATAATTATTATTATAAACGACCTGAAGTCCATCTGTTCCTGTGCTGTTTTCAATTCCGATTGTAGCACTGTTCATCGTTCCCACCATGCTCAAATATCGATATGTAATTGATCCGCTTCTCTGAAGTTCAATTTGAAAAGTAACTCTGCTTGTAGTATTGTTATATCTAGCCACATTGTTGTATTCTACAATAAATTTACCTCCAACTGCATCAGAATAGACATAAACATTTCCGCCTTGATTTGGTGCCAGATCATCCCAAAAACCATAAATTCCATTGTTCGGAAGAGCTGTTGCGGGAATTGCTCCATTCGTTGGATAGGTTGTTGTGTAATTCGTAAATCTTAAATAACCATTGCTGACAACTTCTACAGAATTGTAGTTATTTCCATAAAAGTTAAAATTAAATGGCAAAGTCTGAAGGGAGAATGCATCATCATTCAATGTTATCGCTGTACCGATAGTCGAAATCGACGACCAAGTAAATCTCGGCCCACTGGCTTCGTCACTATCTTTCCATCTATAACCGTAAAGATCCGGACCACCGCTTCCTTCGATTGATATTCCGTTTCCGCTTGGATTATTCGATTTATCATTTGAAGCTCTCATGCTTTCATCCCATACGGGCAGAGCTTTAATTGAAAAGCTCTTTGTTGGGAAAGTATGATTCTGAAGTACGACTTCGAAATCGAGCGTGGATGGAGAAGAACTAGTGTTACTGACCATTACAGAATCACTGAAAGCAACATCTTTCGGTTTAACGAATGAAAGTGAATCTCTATTTAAAGATAAATTCGGATTTGCGAGTGTCACTCCACTTGGACTATTTGAAACTTCTGACCAGTTTCCCCAGACATCTCTCGAGCGAATAGCAAAATTATATGTTGTGCTAGAAGCTAATCCAGCAATATTAATGGATTGCGGCATACCAGTACTATCAGGTTTAGGCGAATTTAAAATTTTCGTTGCTGAATTAAAGGAATTCGTGTCTGTGATCATTCCGCTTGTTGTGTAGCGAATGTCGTATTGTGTAACACCGCCTGGTGATGTATCATGGGGAGCTGTCCAGGTCAACTTTAAACTGTTTGATCCAGGCGCTGTAACAGCAAGATTGGTTATTCTTGTTGGACCGATAGAATCTCTACTTCCTAAATAAAGAAGGGCGGCATATACATCGATGATCCCCTTTCCGTAAGTATTATCTTCTCCCGGTTCTCCTAAATCAACTGCTGTATTATACAAAGCTAATTTCAATTGTCTGCCAGTTAAATGCGGTGCAGCTTGTTTCAATAAAGCTATTGCTCCAACAACATGAGGAGATGCCATTGATGTTCCAGATTTAGTACCGTAGGATCCGCCAAGTGTTGCTGAACGAACTGATGTACCTGGTGCAGAGACTTCGGGTTTGATCAAGAGCGAACCAGTTCCTCCGCAAGTCGAAGGACCGCGGCTTGATGAACTTGCAATCGGATAACCAATTGTATTTCCATTAACATTCGCTACGCAAAAAACATTCACATCATCGGTATTAATATTTTTGGGCATAGTGATGGTGGAAGCATTAGGTCCGTTATTTCCTGCACTAAATACAATTGCTATTCCGGCAGCTTCAACCGCGTCAAATGTAGTTTTGTAAGTACCTGAACATTGATTTGTCGTGTTTGGATCGTACCACGAATTATTAATTGCAGTTGGCATATCGTCTATCGTCGATGGATTTCCATCTGGATTCATTGCCCATTGAAAAGCTGCTAAATTTTTACTCGTAGCAGGAGAAGAACAAATAGTTTTTGCTGCGATCCACTGTGCATCGAATGCCATTCCGATTGTATCGGAGCCAGCACGTCCGCACATTGTCCCCATTGTATGAGTGCCGTGGCTGTCGCAATCGTTAGGGGATGTTGTACTTGTTTCAGGATCGAACCATGCTTGACTTGCTGGAACAAAATTCCCACGCCATCGTGAGGCGAAAGCAGGATGAGTTCCTTCTACACCTGTATCTATTCCCATTACGATACTTCCAGCTCCGGTGATGCCGAGTTTCCACACTTTATCAGCTCCAACGACTTTTAATCCGGTCTCTGTCCCAGCAGCTTTTGGCGGTGAATCACCTTCGTTGACATAGGGATCCAGCCGAAGCATTGCATCAATATCCATGGACTCAATTTCTGAATTGCGCAATAATTCTTGGATAATAGGTTTTGTTGCTTCTACAACAATTAGGTTTGTAACCCATAAAGATTCAAAAGCTTTAACTTCGTTAGTAAATACTTTTGAAGCTAAAAAATTTTTCAGATTGGTTTGAGTAATATTTGCCTTTTCCTGAAGACGAGTGATAACTTCATAAGCTCTTCTTTCAAGTGAAGCATTCTCTGCATAAAGTTGTTTGTCAAGAGCTTCAATGTCTACACGATCACGAAGCAAACAAAGTACACGCACATATTCGATATTCGACATTTGCTCTAATTTTTCAGCAAGACGGGAAGAATATTCAACTTGAGCATTAACTGAAACCGAAATGACCGCAAATAAGAAAATGAGAAAAGATTTTTTCATTTTAGAAGCCTAATTATTTATTGAATTTGGATTTCAAAGTGCTGCAAATATAAGCCATAATTGATTTTGGGCAAAGAGTTTTTTTCTTGGAAATAACTAAAATCTTGGGGAGTTTTTGAATTTGCAGGCCGAATTCATTCCTTCGACCTGCAATTATAAAAATGTTAAGGTTTTAACTTCTCTTCCACTTCTTCATCATGGGATGGTGATTCAGTGGAATCGCTTGGATTGAATCGAAGCAGATCTTCATCGTTAGTGTGATCCACCACGACAGGATTACCCTCTTTGAATGTCCCTTTGAGCATTTCCTCTGCAATTGGATCTTCAAGATATTTTTGCAATGCTCTTTTCAATGGGCGTGCACCATAAACGGGATCATATCCTTTTTCAACAAGAAAATTCTTTGCCTGATCAGTTAAACTGATTTTAACATTTTGCGCAGACATTCTCTTCCACAGATCGTCTAACTTCAGTCCAATGATTTCGAGAATATGTTCTTTTGTGAGATGATGGAATACAATGTAATCGTCAATTCGGTTTAAAAATTCCGGATTGAAGAGTCGTTTCATTGAATCTTCAATCGTATCTTTCATGTGTTTGTAATCATCTTCGATTTCTTTCTTGCCGAATCCCATCATACCAGCTTTTTTAATGTCTCGAGTACCAACGTTAGAAGTCATAATAATGATTGTATTTTTAAAATCAACTCTCCTCCCAAGTCCATCGGTTAAAATTCCATCGTCGAAAACTTGGAGAAGAATGTTGAACACATCGGGATGTGCTTTTTCAATTTCATCTAACAACACAACAGAATAAGGTTTACGGCGAACTTTTTCTGTAAGTTGCCCGCCCTCTTCATATCCGACATAACCAGGAGGAGCTCCTACTAATCTTGATACGGAAAACTTTTCCATATATTCAGACATGTCGATTCTTACCAGAGCATCTTCAGAATCAAATAGATATCTCGCCAAAACTTTTGCCAACTCAGTCTTTCCCACTCCGGTTGGTCCAAGGAAAATAAAACTTCCAATCGGGCGTTTCGGATCTTTTAAGCCTGCTCTTGCACGTCGAATTGCTTTAGTGAGTTTAATGATTGCTTCATCTTGACCGATTATTTGCTTTTTGATCGTCTCTTCCATCTTGAGCAGTTTTTCAGATTCTGATTGCGCAACACGAGTTACTGGTATTCCTGTCATCATAGCAACTATTGAAGCAATATCTTCTTCGCCAACTTCATGTACAACCGAGCTTGTTTCTTTTTCCCACTCTTTCTTTGCTTTCTCAAGTTCATTTTGGAATTTATGTTCCATATCACGGAGCCGAGCCGCTTCTTCATAGTTTTGACTTTTTACAACCTGAATTTTCTGCTGCTTGATCTTCACAATTTCTTCTTCAAGGTCAAGAATTTCTTGAGGAACATGTATGTTCGCGAGATGAACTCTGGCGCCGGCTTCATCTAAAACATCAATTGCTTTGTCGGGCAAATGTCTATCTGTAATGTATCTGTCACTCAGCACAACTGAAGATTTCACTGCATCATCTGTATATCGAACACTGTGATGCTCTTCATATCTGTATTTTATATTTTCAAGTATCTCGATTGTTTCGTCGACCGTTGTTGGATCAACAAGAATCTTTTGAAATCTTCTATCAAGAGCTCCATCTTTTTCGATGTACTGTCGATATTCATCAAGCGTAGTCGCACCAATGCACTGCAGTTCACCTCTAGCAAGTGCCGGCTTAAACATATTCGATGCATCCAATGAACCAGATGCACCTCCTGCACCGACTATCGTGTGTAGTTCATCAATGAAGAGTATTACCTCTTTTGCTTTTTCTAATTCATTCATTAATGCTTTCATTCGTTCTTCGAACTGACCACGATATTTGGTGCCAGCAACAAGTGCAGCTAAATCCAACGTAACAACTCTTTTATCGTATAATACTCGCGGGACTTTCTTTTGAATTATTCTTAATGCCAATCCTTCTGCAATCGCAGTTTTTCCAACGCCTTGTTCACCGATCAAGACAGGATTATTTTTTTTCCGCCGGCTGAGAATTTGAACAACTCGTTCAATTTCTTTTTCTCTCCCGATAACTGGATCCAATTTATCTTCTGCTGCGAGTTTAGTTAAATCTCTTCCAAAATTATCCAAAACCGGAGTTTTAGTTTTATCAGGCTTTCGTTCGTATGGGACATGACTTGGTGTGGAAGATGATTTTCCACTCATTATATTATTTAATTCAGAACGGGCTGAATCGTATGATACATGAAATTGATGCAGAATCTGACATGCAATGTTCTCTTCATCTCGTAATAACGAAAGTAGTAAATGCTCAGTCCCAATGACTTCAGCTTTGTAAATCTTTGATTCTATTTGTGTAATTCGGAGTACTTTCTCAGCTGATTTTGTAAGCGGTATATTTCCGATTGTTAAGGTTCCACCCGAAGTTCTTACTGTATCTTCGACTGCTCGCTTAAGTTTCAGAAGATCTACACCAAGGTTCTTAAGAATTCTTATCGCAATCCCTTCTCCTTCGCGAATCAATCCAAGCAGTAAATGTTCCGTGCCAATGTAGTCATGACCTAAACGTAAAGCTTCTTCGCGACTGAGTCTTATCACATCTTGTACTCTATTTGAAAAATTTCCGTCCATTTCTTTCCTTTTGCTCTAAGTCAATATTATTATCGGTGAAAATATAGCTAATTAGAGATGCTTATTCAAGGAAGCTAATTATAAATCTTTTTCGTACTTTTACACCAAGAGCCTGAATACAATAAATTGTTTGAAAATCTGATAAAAATGAAGATTTTTATTAAAAAAGGTGATATCACAATTTCAGAAACCGATGCAATTGTCAATGCAGCGAATGACCATCTTTGGATGGGAGCTGGTGTTGCAGGTGCAATTAAACGTGTCGGTGGAAGCATTATTGAAGCTGAGGCAGTTTCAAAAGGTCCAATACCTATAGGGTCTGCAATAGAAACAAATTCCGGAATCCTCTTATCGAAATTTGTTATACATGCAGCAGTAATGGGTCAGGATTTAATCACCTCAGAATTATATATTCGAGATGCAACGTTAAACACGCTCAAGCTTTGTGATAAATTGCAGATCAGTTCAGTTTCATTTCCAGCTTTCGGGACTGGAGTCGGTGGATTTTCAAAAGAGAAGTGTGCGGAGACAATGTTGAATGCTGTATTAAACTACCAGCCGCAGAGTCTCGAGGAAATTCACTTTTATTTATTCGATGAGGAAACCAAAAATATTTTTCAAAGCACTTATGAAGGATTGATTTGTGAAGCAGATTGATTTGACAAAGCGATTCAATTTTATTAAGAAGTAAATATTAACTATATTTTTCAAAAATCTAATTATTTAATGGAGAAAAAATGGAAGCATTAACGGGATTAGCATTTCTTATAATTATCGGACTAATACTTTTTCTAATCATATTTACCTATTTCATCCCTGTAGGATTATGGATCACAGCATATTTTGCCGGAGTAAAGGTTAAAATATTTTCCGATTTGGTCGGAATGAGGCTGAGGAAAGTCCCACCTCAAATTATCGTAAAAAGTTTAATCACTGCTACTAAAGCTGGAATCGTTGTCGAAACCGGTAAACTCGAAGCTCACTATCTTGCTGGCGGAAACGTTCAAAAAGTAATCAATGCTCTTATCTCAGCGGATAAAGCAAATATCGATTTAAGCTTTGAACGAGCAACAGCAATAGACCTCGCTGGCAGAGATGTATTAGAAGCAGTAAAAATGAGCGTCAATCCAAAAGTTATTGAGACACCGCCTATCGCAGCTATTGCAAAAGATGGAATTCAAGTTCGGGCAATCGCACGAGTTACTGTTCGAGCCAACATTGAACGATTGGTTGGCGGTGCAGGTGAAGCAACAATTATTGCAAGAGTTGGTGAAGGAATTGTCACTACAATTGGTTCATCCAATTCTCATAAAGAAGTACTTGAAAATCCCGATCGAATTTCTAAGACTGTTTTAGAAAAAGGATTGGATGCAGGAACCGCATTTGAAATTTTATCAATCGATATTGCGGATGTCGATGTTGGTGAGAACATTGGTGCAAAATTGCAGACAGACCAAGCGGAAGCCGACTTGAAAATTGCCCGTGCAAAAGCCGAAGAGAGACGCGCAGCTGCAGTTGCAACCGAACAAGAAATGGTCGCAGAAGTACAAAAGATGAAAGCAAAAGTTATTGAAGCCGAAGCTGAAATTCCAAAAGCTATTGCTGAAGCATTTAGAGAAGGGAATCTCGGTATAATGGATTACTACAATATTCGCAACATTCAAGCTGATACAGATATGCGGCAATCTATTTCAAAAGGTCCCGGCAAAAAAGAAGAAAAATAAATGGAAAACATTTTTGACATACTGTTAATTCTATTTATAGCTTATGCTTTACTTTCTCCATTCTTTAAAAAGAAAAAGCCGCAGCAGATTCCCAAAAGAACGGAACAGCAGCAAGAACATTACGAGGATGTTTCAATTCCGGATGAAGCTGAAACAACACAAGATGTTCTCGCTGAAATTGAAGATCTCCTAGGAATAAAACGCGAACGAGAAACTTTCCCCGATGAACGACAAACTGAAACAGAGGTCATAATTGATGGCAAATATTCTGATAAATCTGATGACCAGTTTAAGTTCAAATCTAAAGATACTCAATCAGAAAGTTTCAAGTTCAAAGCGGCGGCTGTCGAGCATATAGATAAGAAGAAAAAAATCGAGGCAGATTTTGCTCAACCCATTCTCGATCTTTACAATTATGACAGCACTGTCAAATTGGCTGATGAAGAACAAGTAAAAGAAAAATTCGATATTTCATTCAAAGGATACACCGACCTTCAGAAAGGAATGATCTTTAAAGAAATTTTAGACAAACCGCGTGCATACAAAAAATATTCACGATGGTAAAAAAATACAGTCTAAAAAGAGTGTCTAATATCGGGCTCGATGAGAATCTTAAACCCATCGAGCCAAAATATAAACTTGATTATAAAAATCTCCTAAATCCTGCACAGTTAGAAGCAGTAATGACAACCGTAGGACCTGTACTTGTAATTGCTGGTGCAGGGACTGGGAAGACTCGCACGCTTGTATTTCGAGTTGCAAGATTAATAGAATCTGGAGTGAATCCTGGCTCAATTCTTCTTCTTACATTTACTCGCAAAGCCGCTCAGGAAATGCTGCGGCGGGCTGCAGAGCTAATCGATTCGAGAGCTGAAAAAGTTGCAGGCGGGACATTCCATTCATTCGCCAATTTAATTTTGAGAAAATTCGCGAATAAAATTGGGCTGAGTTCAACTTTCACAATTCTTGATCAATCTGACAGCGAAGATGTCATCAATCTTCTTAGAGGCAATTTAGGTTTTGATAAAAACAAAAGAAGATTTCCGAAGAAACAAGCTCTTGCCGATATTTTCAGCCTGGCAGTTAATCGCCAAAGATCTGTTGAGGAAATCGTTCGTGAAGATTATCATCATTTCATCGATTCACTTGATGATATACTCTTATTAAATAAAGAATATCATGAGTTCAAAAAACGAAATTCGATGCTTGATTACGACGATTTACTTCTAACGTTAAAAAAGCTTCTTATTGAGAATGAGGATTTCAGAAAATACATTCATCGGACTTATAAATATATTATGGTGGATGAATTTCAAGATACCAACAAACTTCAAGCTGATATCGTGACTTTGCTTGGCGGATCGCGGAATATTATGGTTGTCGGAGATGACTCGCAGAGTATCTATTCTTTTAGAGGAGCGAACTTTAAGAACATAATCGATTTCCCAAATCAATTTAAAGATGCTAAGCTTATAACTATCGAAGAGAATTATCGCAGCACGCAGGCAATTTTGAATTACACAAATGAAATCATTGCCCACGCTAAGGAAAAATTCCCAAAGGTTTTATTCACAAAAAATTCTTTTGGCGAGCTCCCCTATTTAGTTTCTGCAGATAGTGATAATCTTCAGTCGAAGTTCATAGTCGATAAGGTCCTCGAATTGCGAGAGGAAGGAATCGATTTAAAAGAAATTGCCGTTCTATTTCGGTCGGGATATCTCTCGTTTGATTTGGAAATTGAGTTGAATAAAGTCGGAATTCCATTTAAAAAATTCGGCGGGATGAAATTTATTGAAACCGCCCATGTGAAAGACTTAATCAGTCTATTGCGAATAATAAACAATCCAGTTGACAAAATAAGCTGGTTTAGAGTTCTTCAGCTCCTTGCCGGCATCGGGCCCAAAAAAGCACGTGACATTATAGATGAGATTGAAAAAACTTCAAAAACAAAATTCGATCTCCAAAAATTTATCCGTAATAAAAATTATCCCGAAAATGTTCTTACGCTTTTCGAGACATTAACAAAATCATCAAAGCCGTCTCTTACCCCATCGGATCGATTAAGTTTAATAATTCCCTATTACGAACCATTGCTGAGAGAAAAGTACGACGACTTTCACAAACGACTGAAAGACCTTGAAATCTTTCAAATGATTAGTGAAAATTATAGATCGTTGAACTCATTTCTTGATGACCTTGCACTCGAGCCTCCGAGTTCAAGCGTGTATGATATTGCTGCTTCTGGAAATGAAGAAGAATTCTTGACCTTAAGTACAATTCACTCTGCAAAAGGACTGGAGTGGCATTCCGTTTTTGTAATTTCTGTAGTCGAGGGTTTTTTCCCCAGTGCACGATCTGCAGAATCATTCGACGACATTGAAGAAGAACGGCGATTGATGTATGTTGCATGCACGAGAGCAAAAAGAAATCTCTTTATCACATATCCGATGACTATGTTCGAAAGAGGTAATGGTTTAATCTATACAAAAATATCTAGGTTCTTATCACCAATAAACAATCAACATTTTGATGAGTGGGTATTAAATGAAGAATAATATAAAAGTTTTCGTGCCACTATTTTTAATAACAACAATTACTGCGAGTATTTTTATGGGCTGCCCCGGTGCAAAACGAGACGAGCTTGAATTCCTCCGCAGCGAGGTAGATTCTCTTAGAACAGAAGTTTTGGAATTTATACTTCAATCGAACAGATTGGAATTTGACAATTACGTTTACGGCAGTAAGCTAAATCTCAACAATCTCTATAAAAAATCCCCCCACTTATTCACGATTGAAAATATTAATACTATCAATGAGCTTTTAAAACTTGAACAGCGGCCTGAACGTGTTGATAAACTTGAAAGACTCAAAGTTCACATTTATACTGAAATCGTTAAAAAATCAACCGCGGCTTTATCAGATAAAATTGAAAATCAAATGAGCAGCGGTTTGGTCTATACAGATCGAGGAGCAATTCCCTTTTACAATTTGAGAAGCCAGATAGCAAATGAGAAAATTCAATCAAAGAGAGAAAGACTTTATAAGTCAGCGAATTCGATTTACAAGGAGCTAAATATAAATTATCGAAAACTTTATCAAATCAGAAAGAGCATCATTTTAGATTCACTTGGATTTAAATCATTCAATCAATTTGGTGCAATGGTTCGAAGTGAAGATCTCAATAAATTTTCGAAGAGTGTTGAAGGTTTTATAAGCTCAACAAACGAGCTTTATTTTATTTTGCTCGATGACATTTTAAGAACAAATAAACTTAATCGTGATAATTTTTTCCGATACGATGTTTCAAGATTACTTCGCAACGATAAATTCGATAAAGCTTTCCCAAAAGATAGTCTTGTGAGTGTTTGGAAAAACTCTTTCTCTTCAATGGGTTTTGAAATTGATACGATGAGAAACATCATTCTCGATATGGAAAATCGACCAACGAAAAATCCTAGAGCAGCTTGTTTTACTATCGAGATCCCGACAGATATTCGAATGAGCATTAAGCCAATTGGCGGATTTGACGATTATGCGGCTCTCTTCCACGAAACAGGACACGCATTACATTATGCCCTCACCACAGAAAAGTTTATGGAGTTCCAATACCTTGGGAATTATACGAATTCTGAAACATACTCTTTTTTATTCGAACATTTGTTGGATGAACCTCATTGGTTAAAAAACTTTTTAGGGATGAAGGAGCCAGAATTTAAATCTTTTATAAAATTCAGAACTTTTCAACGATTGTACATGGCGAGAAGATATTGCGCAAAGTTTATTTACGAGTATCAATTGATTGACTCTTTTGAAAATGCGCCAGATAAGTATTCGGAAATTTTAAGTACCGTGTTGGGCTATAAACAACATCCATCTGATAAAAATTACTACTTAGATGATGTTGATGATTTCTTCTACACAGTTGATTATCTTCGGGCATGGTTTATCGAAGCAATGTTTAAAACAAAAATACGCGAATTGTATGGTCATAACTGGTTCGAGAATAAATCACTTGCAGATTATATGAAGGACTATTTCTCAGCCGGACAGAGATTCTACATCGATAAATTTATACAGAAGATCGGTTTCATAGATCTCGATCCAAAATTTCTTGCGAATGAATTAAATGAAATGCGTTCATTCGCTCGTGCTAAATAAACTTCAAGTTTAATTTCTGCTTATGGAATTACTGCTGTCCGTGATAATTCTTTTTTTAGTCTTTTATTACTTTTTTTTAGTGCTTGTACTAATTGCTAAATTTAAGGGTACAAAGCAAAGTCAAATGCCATTCGAACAAAAATTTATCAGTGTAATTGTCTCTGCAAAAAATGAAGAAAAAAATATTAGCGGGCTGATCCGTTCTCTTGTGTCGCAAACTTATCCTTTGGAGAAGTATGAAATAATAATTGTTGATGACTATTCAACTGACTCGACACGCGAATTAATTTTAAAAGCATCAAATGAATTATTAAATCTTAGATATATAGATAACCGAAACAATCCCTCGATGGACAAAGGGAAAAAATCTGCACTTACATACGGAATTTCTCAATCAAATGGCGAGATAATTCTCCTCACCGATGCAGATTGCAGACCAGGTAAAGATTGGATAACAAGTGTTACATCTCAATTTGATTCCGAAATATCCGCTGTTATTGGTTTTTCACCGTTCGCCGTTAAAAAAGGATTTTTTAATACATTTATCAGGTATGAAAATATTAAATCTTCTTTTCTAATGAGCGTTTTCTATTTTATTGGGCTCCCATACTTGAGCTTTGGCAGAAATTTCGCTTACAGGCGAAGCGTTTTCGAAATGATTCGCGGCTTCACGTCAATCAATCATTCTCTTAGCGGAGATGATGATTTGTTCCTCCAAAGATTGCGGAAAAGCGGCAAAAATATTCAATTAACTTCTGCGAAAGATTCAATTGTTTTTTCAGAACCAGCGGATTCGATTAAAAAATATTTCCGACAAAAGACGAGACATCTATCTGCTAGTAAATACTATCCAATGAAATTAAAATTTTTACTTGGTGCATACTACATAGGAAATTTATTTTTGACAATTACATTTTTGGTATCCATACTTTTTAGCCGAATTGATTTAGCTCTGCTCTCGCTTCCTAAATTTTTACTTGATGTTGTATCAATCTCTTATACTTCTAGGAAAATAAGTTCAAGCCTGTCTCCTCTTCAAATTATTTTCGGTGAATTGGCATATACTTTATTCTATCCAATAGTTGGAGTTTTATCTAGAAGAAAAAATATCCGATGGTGAGAATCAGTTACGAATACACAGAAGATCCTTCACACCCCAATTACACAAAATGGACTCGTTCCAAGAACGCTGCCATAAAAAAAGGGGAATTTGTCAAATCCATTTTAGCTAAATCAATAAACCTCGAAAACAAAAAAATACTTGATCTAGGGTCGGGTTCTGGTGGAACCCTGCAAAATTTTTTAGGAAGTGGTAATCAACTTTTTTCGGTTGATCATAGTGACGATAAACTTAAAGCTCAGAAAATAATATCTCATGAATTTAATTTAATTTACAGTTTAGCTGAGAAGCTTCCCTTCAAACAAAAATATTTTGATGTTATAATTCTGCAAGATTCTCTTGAGCATTTTACAGATCCTTATAGTGTTTTGAATGAAATAAAAAACCTTCTAAATGAGGATGGAGTAATTTACATAAGCACTCCGAATAAATTTTCGATAATTAATTTATTTGCCGATCCACACTGGGGTTTTCCTTTCGTAGCTTTGTTTCCAAGAATATTAATCCGAAAAATTTTTATTCCATTATTCCGAAGACAGGAAATCGGAAGACCCGGTGTTGCCCAACTTTTAAGTTACAAACAACTAAGAAGTTTCTTCGATGAATTATCATTGAAATCAAACATTTACACAATAGAAGCGGTTCATACACTCATCTCTAAATCTGAACAGATTATTTGGTCAAAGTTCCACATTACTTTACTAAAAATATTAGCTTCACTGAAATTTGAACGACTATTAACACTGATGGCAAACAACAAGCCAGGAATACTAAATAGATATTTTACTCCGACTTTTTATTTTACGCTTAAGAAACGCTGAACGATCACTAATTTTTTGAAATATTTAATTTGCCTAAACTTTTCGGAATAAATATATTCGAATAAACTTTTTTGAGAATGAAACCTATCGATTATAATCATCTAGCTGAAAAAGCAATCGAGGCAAAAAAATTTGCACACGCACCATATTCAAACTTTCATGTAGGGGCTGCACTTTTAACTGAAAGTAACGAGATTTATACAGGCTGCAACGTTGAGAACAGCTCTTTCGGTTTAACCATTTGTGCAGAGCGTGTTGCTGTTTTTAAGGCTTATTCAGATGGAATTCGAAAATTTAAAGCAATTGCCGTTGCATCGGATGATCAAAATTTTTGCCCGCCTTGCGGCGCATGTCGTCAAGTTCTGATGGATTTATGCGGTGACATTGATTTTGTGATGGTAGATGGAAAAATGAATTTAAAAGTGTTCAAACTTTCTGAATTGCTTCCATTCGCTTTTGGAGATGAAAATTTGAAGAGTAAATGATATGAATGAATTTTTACAACAGCAACTTCCAAATAAAACCGGATGGATAGAAGTGATTGCCGGTTGTATGTTTAGCGGTAAAACTGAGGAACTTATTAGAAGATGCCGGCGGGCTATGATTGCCAAACAGAAAGTGATCGTATTTAAACCGAAGATCGATGATCGGTATTCTGAGAAAGAAATTGTTTCACATTCAGAGCAGTCGCTTCCATCAGAAGTCATCCAAGATGCAGATGAGATATTGAAGTTATCCAAGGATTCACATGTTATCGGAATAGATGAAGCTCAATTTTTCAAATCCAATCTTATCGAAGTTGTAAACTCACTAGCGGATGAAGGTAAACGAGTGATAATCGCTGGATTAGACCAAGATTACCGCGGCGTCCCATTTGAACCTATGCCCCATCTGCTCGCAATTGCGGAATATATTACAAAAACTCTTGCCATCTGCGTTGTTTGCGGAAATCCAGCCGATCGTACGCAGCGTACAATAGTAAGTAAAGACCGAGTAGTTGTGGGCGCCTCAAATATTTATGAAGCCCGCTGCAGAAAATGTCACACTATTTATGGTGAATAACTCATGAACATTCTTGCTGTGTTAAATGGATTGCTCGGAATCGGAGTAATCATCGGAATTGCATTTTTAATGTCTAATAATAAAAAGAGAGTCAACTGGCGGTTGGTCACCAGTGGTTTTCTAATTCAATTTATATTTGCAATTTTTCTAATGAAAGGTGATGCGATGGGGAGTTTCTTCTCACCTTTAGCATGGCCAAAACAATTTTTCGCTTGGGTGTCGAGCTTTTTCGTTCTCGTTTTGAATTTTACAACTGAAGGCGCAAAATTTGTTTTCGGGAAATTGGCACTTGGTCCTGGAAGCGTTGAAAGTCTTGGAGTGTTTTTCGCTTTTCAAGTCCTGCCCACAATAATATTTTTTGCGAGTTTAATGTCAGTTCTCTACTACCTCGGAGTAATGCAGCGAATTGTTCAAGGTATGGCTTGGATAATGGCAAAAGTGATGGGGACTAGCGGAGCTGAATCGCTTTCAAATACTGCCAACGTTTTCGTTGGGCAAACAGAAGCCCCATTGATGATTAGACCATTTTTGAAAGATTTAACAAACTCTGAACTTCTAACGATTATGGTTGGTGGAATGGCAACTATAGCTGGCGGAGTAATGGCTGCATATATTCAAATGTTAGGTTCTTCTTATGCTGAAGCACATAACTTAACTATTCAAGCTGCACAATTGAAATTTGCAACACAATTACTGGGAGCAAGTATTATGGCTGCTCCGGCTTCTCTCGCAATTTCTAAAATCATTTTCCCGGAAATTGGAGAACCGGTAACTAAAGGTACTGTGAAAATAAAAGTAGAAAAAAATGCCTCAAATGTTATTGAAGCTGCCGCGGCAGGTGCTTCAGATGGAATGAAACTCGCATTGAATGTCGGTGCAATGTTAATAGCTTTCATTGCCTTGATAGCATTGGCGAATTATTTGCTTGAATGGATAGGTAACTGGACTGGATTAAGTGCTTTAATAATGGAACATTACAGCCAACCGCTTAATTTGCAAATTATATTTGGTTTAGTATTGCAATTTCTCGCGTTTGCTATCGGTGTGCCTTGGCAGGATGCGATTAATTTCGGGAGTCTCGTCGGTACAAAAATCGTTTTAAATGAATTTGTTGCATATCTTGATATGTCTGCAATGATCCAGCAAGGAAAATTAGTTTCAGAAAAGGCAATTACCATGGCAACTTTTGCACTCTGTGGATTTGCAAACTTTTCTTCTATCGCGATCCAAATAGGTGGAATTTCTCCGCTTGCTCCGGAAAGACGAAAAGACCTTGCATCCTTGGGATTAAGAGCTGTTGCTGGCGGAACACTTGCAACTTTATTGACCGCTACCATTGCTGGATTCCTACTATAATGGAATTTGACGCAAATAAAATTATTTCATTCGTAAAAGATAATTTCAATAACATCTCAATTGATATTTCTATAATTCTTGGATCAGGATTAGGTGATTTTGCAGGACAACTCACAAAAGAAAAATCGATAAAAACTTCAGAAATTCCAAATTATCCTATTTCGACAGTCGTTGGTCATGCGGGTGAGATTATACTTTGTAAATATGAGCAAAAAAATATTCTTCTTTTTAAGGGCAGGATCCATCTTTACGAAGGATATAATATTTCGAAAATAATTCTTCCCACTCAAATTGCAATAGGAATGAATTCAAATTATTTGATTATTACAAATGCAGCTGGAGGAATTGCTGATGGAATGCAGCCAGGCGATCTCATGTTGATAACAGATATTTTTTTCCCACACTATAAATCTAAATTTACATCTTTAGGCGGTCATATTCGAAATTTGAACAAACTCCCAAAGGAATTGATGGAAATTGCTATTAAGGTGAGTCAGAGAGAAAATATTGAATTAAAAAATGGTACTTACGCATTTTCACTCGGACCAAGTTATGAGACGCCCGCTGAAATTCAATTCTTGAAAAAAGCCGGCTGTGATGCTGTTGGAATGTCGACAGTGCCTGAAATTATTTTCAGTCAAAATTCAAATATGAAAACAATTGGAATTTCATGCATTACTAATCTTGCAGCGGGAATATCCAAAACAAAACTCACTCATGACGAAGTTACTGAAACCGCTAATCAGGCAAAATCAAAGTTCTCAGTTTTATTAAAAGAAATTATTAAGGAACTCCCTTAAAAAGATTCTTGATTAACGACAGCAGGGTGATTGCGGCTGTTTCACTTCTTAGTCGATTATCAGAAAGTTTCACCGGAATAGAATCTAAACGTGACAAAGTCTCTTTTTCTCTCTCAGAGAAATCTCCTTCAGGACCAACAATTAGATAAACAGAATCTGCAGAGAAAATATTCTTAACTGAAATTAAGTGTTCTAAAGTCTCTCCCTCGAAATCACCGTGAAAAATAACTGAATTACCTCTTTTTAAATTATCTATTCCTTCATCAAAATTTATCATAGAATGCAGAACAGGGAGAAACGGTTCGTGTGATTGTTTCATTGCCGAAATTAAAACCTTCGTCCACCTTTCATGTTTGTCTGAGACTTTCAACGATTTTTCAGAAATAAATGGAATGATTTGGTTAACTCCAAGCTCAGTAAGTTTCTCGAGCATGAATTCAAATCTACTTGGATTTTTTATTACTGGTATTAGAAAATAGAACTGTGGTTTCTTCTTCTTGACTATTGTACGGCTAATAGTCGAGCATTCTACACTAAATTTTTTAATTGCAATTAATTCGCACTCGCAGGTCAGACCTTCGCCATTAGTTATTTCAACTCTATCACCGATATTTTTTCTCATAACTCCCGTGATGTGATGTGCTTCCTCGCCCTCAATGAAGAACTTGTCTTGGGTAATTTCAAGATTTGGAAAATAAAATCTATCCATCAAAATGCACTGCTTATGTCTAAAATAAATTGAGGTGAAAGTTTTTCATCTAAACCAAGATCAATTTTAAGTGATTTGTATGGAAGAATCACTATTGAAAAACCCGCACCAAATCCTTTAATCATTTTCTGCTGTTTCCAATCCTGGCTGTTGAACCAAATTAATCCAGCATCAAAGAAAAGATGAAAATCAAGCAGTATGTTATAAGTCAACAATTCTTTTGGAATGAGAGGAAAATCAAATGCAACAATCTCATTCCTGATAAATGGAAAGCGAAATTCAAAACTCGACACAAGAGATGTGTGTCCCTCAAAATAATCGTAATAGAGTCCACGAATTCTCTCGTCAAAACCGATGAAACTGTTAGCATAATTTGGAATTACGGAACCAATGACTGTCCGTATCGCATTTCTCATGCCAAAAATAAATTTAGATAATTGTATGTATTTCCTAAAATCTAAAGCTGCAACATGATAATTTACTTCCGATTCACCCATACCTTGCTTTTGATATGCTATTCCAAGAAAGCTTCCACTGTTTGGATATACATTAAAATCCCTAGTGTCAAATCTATACTTTATTGCTGTATATATATTCCTATCGATACCTGCTGTTGAGACTGTCCTGCCAGGTTGATATTCCGGAACTTTTATATATTGAAAGCCCGCGGTTAAATTCACTTCATGAAATATCCCAAATTTTTTACCAAAATTAATTTCAGAGAAAAAGACATCTTCAGTATAATTTTGAGAATTAGTAATCGATCTTCGACTCTTATTTTTCCTTTTAATGAAGGATGTTTTCCCCTGCATGGTTAAATGCAACTCTTCATGTATCCATGGATGAGTGTAATCCATACTTACCCAAGGATCGTAACCAAGTACTCCGCCAAGAAACAGAGTTTCGTTCATTCCGGTAAGATTTCTTACAGTTAAGCCGAGTCCATACGAAAGTTTTTTCCAGTCGCGTTCTCTAATTTCAAAAATTGGAACTGGCCAAATGTACCATGCTTCCTCCACCAGCACAACTAATTGAAAACCTGTATCCACCGGCACTAAAAGTAAATTTACTTGAGAAAATAATCCAAGACTTAGGATTCTACTTTCATCGTATCTTATGAGATCATCAGAAGCTATTGAACCGGTTTTAATCTGCATTTCACGGAGAATGACTTTTTCATTGGTAAGTTTATTTCCAATGATTTTGATATCAGCAATGTAATACAATCGTGAGATGCTCTCAGCGTTTGTGTCTCTCAGTGTATCAACATCTTGACTGAAAATTTTCGTTGAAATAATGATTATAAAAAATATGTATTTTATTATTACCCTCACTTAATCAATTATTTTTGACTAAAAATTACAATTCCTGTATTCAACGGCAATACAGTGATTCATCACAACCTGCATTCCTGCAGCGATAGCTTTACTGCGCGCGTGCTCATTTTCGACACCAAGCTGCATCCAGATCACTTTTGCTCCAACTTCGATTGCTTCATCAACAATTTCATCAACAAATTCCGAGCGGCGAAAAATATCAACAATGTCCACCTTAAAAGGTACTTCCTTTAATGATTTATAAACTTTGAAACCATTAAAATCCTTCTCAATAGGATTTACACCAACAACATTATATCCTTTATCTCTTAAAAAATTCGCAATTAATCCGGAATCCCTTCCTAGCTTGCTCGATATTCCGACAACCGCAATATTTTTTGCATGTTTTAATATTTCACAGTAATCCATAGTTATTAATCCAATTTTTGATCTATTTCATATGAACTTATTGGTTCACAGCTGCAAACGAGATTTCTATCTCCGTGGGCGCTGTTAATGCGTCCGACATAGGGCCAAAATTTATTTCGTTTTGTCCATTCAGCTGGAAAGGCAGCCTTTTCTCTTGAATATTTATGATTCCAAGTGTCCGAGACTACATCCAGCGAGGTATGCGGCGCATTTTTTAAAACATTATCAACTTTATCAGAATTCCCACGTTCAATTTCTTTGATTTCCTGACGAATCATTATCATTGCATTGCAGAAACGGTCGAGTTCATATTTGCTTTCACTCTCTGTCGGTTCAACCATTAATGTACCTGGAACGGGAAATGAAACTGTTGGTGCATGAAATCCATAGTCCATTAGTCTCTTTGCAATATCTTCAACTTCGATATTTGCCGTTGATTTAAATTCACGCATATCGAAGATCAGCTCGTGTGCAACTCTACCTTTGCTTCCTGTATAAAGAACTCTGAAATGTTTTTCAAGTTTAGCTTTGATGTAATTCGCATTAAGGATTGCTGTCTCAGTTGCTTTTTTGAGTCCCTTACTTCCCATCATTTTGATATAAGCGTGAGAGATGATCAGAACATTGGCGCTTCCCCAAGGTGCCGCCGAGATAGATGATATTCCCTTTTCGCCGCCTACCGAAATTATCGGATGTGAAGGGAGAAATTGTTTCAAATGTTCAGCAACTGCAATTGGTCCAACGCCTGGACCACCGCCGCCATGAGGAATCGCAAAAGTCTTATGAAGATTCAAATGACAAACATCCGCACCCATTAATTTTGGAGTAGTAAATCCTAGCTGAGCATTTAAATTTGCACCATCCATATAAACTTGCCCGCCGTTCTTATGAACGATTTTGCAAATATCAATTATGTTTTCTTCAAATACTCCGTGTGTTGATGGATATGTAACCATTAATGAAGAAAGGTTTTCTTTGTTCTGCTCTGCTTTAACTATCAAGTCATTTACATCAATATTTCCCTTTTCATCGCATTTCACTACAACCACTTTCATTCCTGCCATGACTGCACTGGCAGGATTAGTTCCATGAGCAGATGAAGGGATTAAAACAACGTTCCGTTTTGATTCACCCTTGCTGTGATGAAATGCACGAATTACCATTAATCCAGCAAATTCGCCTTGTGCTCCCGAATTTGGCTGCAACGAAACAGCAGCAAAACCTGTAATCGCGGCGAGATCATATTCTAACTCTTTTATAATTTGTTGATAACCCTCAGTCTGATCCAGCGGAACGAATGGATGAATATTTGTGAATTCGGGAAAAGTTACGCCCAGCATCTCTGAGGCTGCATTTAATTTCATAGTGCATGAGCCAAGCGGGATCATGGACGTCGTTAGTGACAAATCTCGATTCTCAAGCGATTTAATATATCTTAGCAGTTCTGTTTCTGAAAGATTTGATTTGAAAACTTTCTGCGTTAAAAAATTGCTTTTTCGCCTGAGATTGGTTTTGACACTACTTTCAACTTCCAGATCCAACTTCTCAAAACTAAGGGAAGTGCTCGTATCGATCCCTTTGGCCATTACTTCTAAAATTTCTTTTACATCTGCTACTGAAGTAGTTTCATCAAGAGAAATCCCGATCAGTCTATTTTCAAAATACCTGAAATTTATTTTCTTCTCAGCGGCAGTTTTTTTTATCCGTTCTATTTTATCGGTTTGATTTTCTAGATCAATTATAAGAGTATCAAAAAATTGAGCGTTCAATTGTCTAATATTCAATTGTTTTAAGCCAGAGTTGAGAAGATTAGTAAGCTTGTGTACTCGTTCAGCAATTTTTTGGATCCCCTCGGGTCCGTGATAAACAGCATACATCCCCGCCATAATGGCAAGAAGCACTTGAGCCGTACAGATGTTGCTCGTTGCTTTCTCACGTTTGATATGCTGCTCACGAGTTTGCAGCGCCATTCTAAGTGCGGGCCTGCCGTGAACATCTATTGATGCACCAATAATTCTTCCTGGAATGATCCTCTTGAATTCTTCCTTACATGCGAAATATGCTGCGTGCGGACCACCAAAACCCATTGGCACTCCGAAGCGTTGGGTTGAACCAACAACAATATCCGCTCCAAATTCACCGGGGGGTTTAAGCAAAGCTAAACTTAAAATATCCGCAGCAACGATTTTATTTATCTTAATTGCATCTGCTTTAGAAAAGAAATCTGAATAATCATTAACCGAACCTTTTCCAGATGGATATTGAACCAATAATCCAAAAAAATCATCTGTCAGTTTTAGCTCATCGTATTTCCCAACAACAATCTCAATTCCTTGTGGAACTGCACGGGTTTGTAAGACGGCTAAAGTTTGGGGGAAGACATCTTCATCGACAAAAAATTTATTAGTATTCTTTTTTGAACTTCTTGAATACGCGAATGAAACATTCATCGCTTCAGCGGCAGCAGTTGCTTCATCAAGCAAAGAAGCGTTCGCTATCGGCATTGATGTCAATTCCATTACCATTGTTTGATAATTTATCAAAGCTTCGAGACGTCCTTGAGAAATTTCTGCTTGATATGGTGTGTATTGCGTGTACCATCCGGGATTTTCGAGAACGTTTCGCTGAATTGCTGCTGGCAGGATCGTATTGTAATAACCCATCCCAATATAAGATTTAAAGACTTTATTTTTTTGAGCAGTTTGCCTCAGCTTATTCAAATATTCAAACTCACTAAGTGACTGGTCGAGTGAAATTTCTTCTTTAAGTCTAATTTGAGGGGGAATAGTTTCCTCTATCAGGGTGTCAATCGATTCAGCACCGACTTCATAAAGCATTTCTTTTATATCATTTTCATTCAATCCGATGTGACGATTTACAAATCTATCGGGATGGTTAAAGGAATTCATTTAGCAGTACCTTTCGCGATCAATGTAATTAGAAATAAGCAATTTGTAGTTACAAATATAAGAAAAATGTCGTTTAGCTGATGGATTGTGGCTTTTAGAATTGAAGAAAGACTAAGACTGAGACTAAGGCTAAGAGAAGAATTGATGTCGTCACCGACCGGTCGGTGACGACAGATAGTCCATTCAGCCTCAACCTTAGCCTTTGCCTCAGTCTTGACCTCAATCTCAGCTTTTGCCTCTGCCCCACCAACTTGACAATACAAATGAATTTAATTAAAATCGCACAAAGTTAAGTGGAAAATGAAGTGAATATCCGTAAAACCGGCAATGATTCTATGACAAAGCCAGTTCAAAATATAACTCGAATTAAATGTTCGCATATCACACCTCTACTGGGGAGATGTACACAATATTGCGTTGTTGCAAATTTTAATTGTCATGCTCTCACACGCAATATAAAAGTAAAAGTTTTTAACATTATACTCTAAGGATAAAAGATGATCACACCAGAAAAACTCAAAGATATTCAGAGGAAGGCATTAGCGGCAGTCGCTGATATGCCAGAGGGCGATTTGAAGACAAAGGCTTTTGAAGTCTTCCTTCAACATCTGCTCACCTCCGAAAGCTCTATAACTCTGGCAAAGTCAACAACTCCAGGGAAGATACTTGAGAAGGCTAAGAAATCTTCTAGGGCACCCGGCACTGTGAAAAGTAGAATTCTTCTATTGAAAGATGAAAAATTCTTCGAGGTTCCACGAACAATCAGAGAGGTTAAAGATGAACTACACGTTCACGGTGGATTCATCCAAACACAGCTCTAAGCGGTGCCTTGCAAGGTCTCGTACGAGAAAGACATCTTCGCAGAATCAAGGACAAAATCTGGAAATATGTCAATCCATAACTCATAGAAGGAAATTCCAGAATGGGTCCTCGTGAACTTACTGAGGTTGGCGATTTGGTCGATATTTTACCGACTATTTTAGATTCTATCACCACTGCACAACTTGACTATTCGAATCCCAACACGAAAACCTTTCGTTCAAACATAGCTGAGTTACGTTCCAAAGCAAACGAACTTGTAGGTATATATCCGCGAGAATCGTTTCTATTAGCAAATAAAGCTATAAAACGTTTTGCAAATAAAGTTAACACTATTGTTCAAACTTTCCCAGGAGACGTTGTTATATAGAAGAATAATGTTGAGGAATTGAAAACTATCTGGCATCTTGAGGTACGGCCTTCAATCTATTCTCTTGAGCTTGCTCTTGCAGTTACTGGAGGCGTATACCTACCTGAGGAACCAGCATTATTCCGGGGCAAAGAAAGAATATTTCGTGACATTGCCATTGAGGTAAACATATGCTATAGAAATGGAGCCTCAAATGCTTGCAGTGTCTTACTACGTAGGCTCGTAGTGAGTCTTATAATCAAGGTCCATCAAAATAGGGGCACAGTTACTATTGCAACAAACCCAACAAATGGTAAGTTCTATAAATTAGATAAACTCATAGATGATATTCGAGCCACTAATCTATTCACTCTATCTCAGAATGCACTTGATGCTCTTCCTGAATTAAAAAGACTTGGTGATTGGGGTGCACATAATAGAAATATTTTTGTTAATCGAACTGATCTAGATAATATTAAAACAAATGCAAGGTTATGTTTCGAAGAACTTTTGCGTTTAACATAAATAAAATAAGAGCACGGCAACTAACAAACAAAAACACGACGCTCAAGCAAAGTTTCCTGTGCGATTCTTCGCCTTTTAGTCTCGAATCGCCCAACGCGGTTGCTCTCAATAAATGGATTTATAATAGTCCGCAACAGTATGTCATTTTTGTGCAAGACGTTATTACACCAACCTCAACTTTTCGAGAGCTTTAAGTGCAGCTAATTGCTCGGCAGTTTTTTTCGTTGAACCTTTACCTTCACCAAAACTTACGTCTCCGATCATTACATGAATTGTGAATGTTTTTGAGTGGTGCGGACCTTCTTCTGAGACAACTTGATAATTTGGGACAAGCATCTTCTGCGCTTGAGTGAATTCCAGTAAACGACTCTTGTAGTTTTTATCGTCCGAGATAATTAGTAGACCTTTATTTGGACGAATGATGTATTTATGAATTAGCAGCTTTGCTTGTTCAAGTCCTTGGTCCAGATAAATTGCACCGACCAGTGCTTCGAGTGCATCGGAAATCATCGACTTAGCCCCGCCTCGAAATGCAATTCTTGCATTTTCACTCATGAAAAGAATTTCTTCGAGCTTAAGTTTTTCACCGGTATGAGCTAAAATTTCACGGTTCACAAATCTCGATCGGATCTTAGTCATAAATCCTTCTTCTTCTTTTTTGAACCTGCTAAAGATGTACTCCCCGATTACAAGATTTAAAATTGAATCGCCTAAGAATTCTAATCTTTCATTAGAGCGGAAGCTGTGTTTGGAAATTTTGTGGTGTGCTGCTGAGCGGTGAGTGAGTGCTTCAAAAAAAATATCTGGATCTTTTATTTTTGATCCAATAATTTTTTCTAACCGCTTAATTCTAATTTCATCACTAACAGAAGATTCTGTCTTCTTTAGTGAGATACCATTCAAGAGGCGGGATATAAATTTAGGCACAAACCTTAATTATATTTTTTAAATAACAATGTGGCGTTATGTCCGCCAAAGCCAAATGCATTGCTGAGTGCATAATTTACTTCTTTGTTCTGGGCTGCATTTGGAACATAATTCAAATCACATTCAGGATCAGGCTCTTCGTAATTAATCGTCGGCGGCACAAAGCTATTTTTGATTGCAAGTAAAGAGATAAGGGCTTCGGTTGCGCCAGCTGCACCGAGCAAATGTCCTGTCATCGATTTTGTAGACGAAACTGCAAGCTTATATGCATGCTCACCGAAAACAGTTTTGATAGCTTGCGTTTCATTCCTGTCATTATATTCTGTTGAAGTCCCGTGCGCATTGATGTAATCTACCTGCTCAGGTTTTATCCCCGCTTCATCGAGACATGCCTGCATCGATCTGACAGCACCTTCACCTCCTGGTGCGGGTGCGGTAATGTGATGTGCATCACCCGTCAATCCGATTCCAACTAATTCACCATAAATTAAAGCGTTTCGTTTTAAAGCATGTTCAAGTTCTTCAAGTACCAATGTTGAAGAGCCTTCGCCCATAACGAAACCATCTCGGTGCTTGTCGAAAGGTCTGCTTGCTTTTTCTGGTGCATCGTTTCGAGTTGACAATGCTTTCATAGCATTAAATCCACCGATTCCCATTGGACAAACAGATGCTTCAGAACCGCCAGAGATAATCACGTCGGCAGAGCCTCTTTGAATTAGCATATACCCATCAGCGATGGCGTGTGCAGATGTTGCACATGCAGAAGTAGTTGCGTAATTAGGTCCTTTAAAACCAAATTTAATCGAGATGTGTCCAGCAGCAATATCAGCGATCATCATTGGAACAAAGAAGGGGCTTAACCGTTGTGCACCACCACCATTGAAAAGAATTTCTGATTGGTGATGCCATGTCCACATTCCGCCGATTCCAGAGCCAAAGATCACGCCAACACGATTTTTGTCTGTTGTGTCCAGTGGCAGCTTTGAATCTTCTATTGCTTCCATCGTTGAAACCATAGCTAACTGTGTAAAGAGATCAATTCTTTGAGCACTTTTTCGATCCATGAATTTCAAAGGATCAAATCCTTTCACTTCAGCAGCAAATCTAGTATCGAAACCTGAAGCATTAAACCTAGTAATTTGACCCACACCGTTTCTTCCGGATTTTAATCCTTCATACACTTCTTTAACATTTAGACCGATAGGCAGAACTGAACCAAGACCGGTTACAACAACTCTTCTGTGATGCATTGTATTTTCTTTGAATAATTAATAATTGCTAACTATCAAGAAGCTAATTTTGCCTCGAGATATTTATATACGTCACCAACGGCTTGGATTTTTTCTGCATCTTCATCTGGAATTTGAATATTGAATGCTGTTTCAAAACCCATGACGAGTTCAACTATATCAAGTGAATCAGCTCCAAGATCATTGATAAATGAAGCTTCAGGTGTAATTTGGGACTCTTCGACTCCCAATTTATCCATTATGATTTCTTTTACTTTGGCTTGAACGTCCATTTAATTCTCCATTTTTTTGTTGTTAAATATATGATTTATTACATAATCATTCCACCATCTACGCAGATTACTTGGCCTGTGATGTAATCTGAGTCAGGCGAAGAAAGAAAAGCGACTGTTCGTGCGACATCTGAGGGTTGTCCCATTTTCTTCAAAGGTACAAGATTCATGATCGCATCCTTTTGTGCTTGATTTAATTTTGCTGTCATTTCAGTTTCGATGAATCCGGGGGCAATTGCATTGACTTGAATATTTCGCCCGGCAAATTCTTTAGCAAGAGTTTTTGTCAATCCAATTACTCCGGCTTTCGATGCAACATAATTAGCCTGTCCAGCATTTCCCATTATTCCAACAACCGAAGCGATATTTACAATCTTGCCAGACCTCTGTGCCATCATCGGTTTAATGACTGCTTTACTGAAATTGAAAACACTCTTCAGGTTCACTTGGATAACATCATCCCAATCTTTTTCTGTCATACGTAAAATCAAATTATCTCGTGTAATGCCGGCATTGTTAACCATGATGTCCACTGTACCGAAATTTTCAACGGTAAAGTCGATAGTCTTTTGTGCATCATCAAACTTAGAAGCATCACCCTTGAAATATTTAGCTTCGCCATTTACTTCTTTGATACTATCCAGAACTTGCTGTGCACTTCCCTCATCGGCAATATCAGAGATTACGACTTTTGCTCCTTCTTTTGAAAGATGCAAAGCGATTGCCGCACCGATACCGCGTGCGCCGCCAGTGACAATAGCAACTTTATCTTTCAATTTCATAATGCAATTCTTTCTTTTTCAAATTAGTAAAATATTCTTCCTTATATTCCAGCAAATCACGGTATCCCTCTTCACCAAGGAAATGATGGATCTCATCTTTCATCGCTTCGAAAATCGTGGAAGTCTGATTCTTTGATTTACTGCAGTAATGCATTCTTTCAAGATGTTCATCATCAATTGTCAACTTACCTTCAAAAATAACGAGCGGGAATAAGATACAATATAATGGCTTATAATTCCATTTATCTTCACCGCGATCCACTGCGGCTTTTTGCAGTGAACAGAATCCAACTTTATCAAGAAAAACACATTTATTGTTATATGTTTCGGTACCGGCACAGTAACCAGAATCAAAGTCTTTGTCTTCTTCTATTGGCTCAAACCATTTCGATTCATCGAGAGGCTGCGTTTCGTCCATATACTTTTTTACTATTTCGCGCTTCTCGAGAATCATTTCCATCTTTTTAAGGTCTGTATAAACACCGTACCAGCAGCACTCACCGCTGCAAATGCAAACATCGCATTTAGGTACGAATGGATGAGTGAAAATTATTGGATCGATGATTAAACCGTTAATTACTTTTTGCATTGCTTAAATATTTTTCAATTTCTTCTTTTGTTCCTAAGCTTAAAGTTTCAACTGCCGGATCTATTCTCTTTATAAGTCCGCTTAAAACTTTACCTGAACCAATCTCTATGAATGTTTGGATTCCGTCTCGGATCATATTTACAATAATTTTTTCCCATTGAACCGGACTAATTATTTGCTGTACCAAAAGATTCTTTATTTCATTTTCATTTTCAAATTTTTCAGCTGTAACATTTGAGTAAACTGGAAAGTTAAATTTATTCAGTTGTACGCTCTCAAGCGAATTAGATATATTTTCATACGCAAAGTTCATGAGCGGTGAGTGAAAAGCACCACTAACGATTAATTGCTTAGCGAGTTTTGCACCATTAGCTTTTGCTAATTCTACTAACTTTCTAACTCCCGCAATCGAACCGGAGACTACAACTTGATCCGGGGAATTAAAATTAGCTGGTTGGACAATCCCTTCAGTTTTAGCCGACTCACAAAGCTCATTGAGTTTATCATAGCTAAGTCCAACTATTGCAGCCATGGTTCCAGGATTTCTTACTCCAGATTCCTGCATTAATTCACCACGTTTTCTGACTACTTTTAGAGCATCTGAAAAATTCATAACACCTGAAGCTGTGAGCGCTGAGTATTCACCAAGTGAGTGACCAGCAGCTGCTGAGATTTGGATATTTTTTATTAGCTGCAATACCGCAAGACTATGAACGAACAAGGAAGGTTGAGTATTTTCTGTCTGTTTAAGTTTTTCTTCTGGACCATAGAAGCAAACTTCCGAAAGTTTGAACTTTAGGATTTCGTCAGCTTCGTCAAATACTTTCCTGCATTCTGAAAAAGATTCATATAAATCTTTTCCCATACCGACAAATTGCGCGCCTTGACCTGGAAAAACTAATGCAGTCATTAGTCGATACTCCACTTCAGATAAATTCCACCCCAGGTATACCCGGCACCAAAACTTGCTAAAATTAAATTGTCGCCTCTTTTCACTTTTCCCATATCGTAGTAATCCACTAAACAGAGTGGAATTGTTGCTGCAGTTGTATTTCCGTATTTATCAATATTAATCATAACTTTAGAATTATCTACACCCATCCTATCTCTAGTTGCATCGATGATTCGTAAATTAGCCTGGTGAGGGACAAGAAAAGCAACGTCATCTGCCAATAAATTATTTCTTTTCATTAGTTCAAATGCTACATCTGCCATTCCAATAACTGCGACTTTAAAGACTGCTTTACCGTCTTGATAAATGTAGTGCATTTTTTTATCAACCGTTTCGTGTGAAGACGGATTTAAGCTCCCACCCCCAGACATATATAAGTACTTCCCGCCTGAACCATCACAGTATAAAGTTTCATCCAAAATTCCATCAGACTTATCTTCCGTTCTTTCGTAAAGAATTGCGGTTCCAGCATCTCCAAATAGGATGCAAGTATTTCTATCTGTATAATCTGTTATTGCAGACATTTTATCCGCCCCAATAACTAAGACTTTTTTATAATTTCCAGATTCAATAAAAGCACGAGCTTGAGAAGTTGCAAATAGAAATGAAGAACAAGCGGCAAGAATATCATATCCCCAAGTTTTTTTCATTCCAAGCTTTTCCATAATCACACATGCTGTCGAGGGGAAAAACATATCGGGAGTAACTGTAGCAACTATCATCACATCAATTGTATCCAGATCAATTTTAAATCTCTCCACCATATCTTTAATTGCACCGGCGCCTAAATCTGAAGTAGCTCCATCAACTAAAATTCTTCTTTCTTTAATTCCAGTTCGTGTTACTATCCATTCATCATTTGTATCGACAATTTTTTCGAAATACGCATTATCATAGATCGTGTCTGGTACAAATTTTCCAATCGCTGAAATCTTTGCATTGTATTTGCTATCTGAAACGGGCATTTTTTTCCTTTCTTATTCCTTCACACTAATCTGAGCTAATGTTTTTTTAATTCGCTCTGTTATTTTTCTTTCATACACTTCGTATGCTCGCAAAATCATATTTTCAATGGCAAGTGATGTACTTGAGCCATGACCTATTATTGTAATTCCATTCACTCCGAGCAGCGGCACTCCGCCGTATTTCTGATAATCAAGCGGTGATAGGGCTTCTTTCAATGTATTTTTAAATAAACCGATTTTAATTTTCTTGAATAAATTTTCTTTTGCATAGAGTGTTAAAAGATGCTTCATATATTTAGGAACACTTTCACCAAATTTTAAAAGAATGTTTCCGATGAATCCATCACAAATTACAATATTCGCTGTCCCTTTAAGAATATCACGCCCCTCAACATTTCCTATAAAATTTAATTTCGACTTGCTTATCAGATCAAAAGCATCCTTGGTCAGTTTATTTCCCTTGTCTTTCTCTTCACCAACAGAAAGTAATCCAATTGATGGATTGTCTACTTTCAAAATCTCCCTAACATAAATCTCAGCCATTAAGGCATAACTTAAAAGATGCTGTGGTTTAGCATCGACGAATGCACCAACATCAAAGATTGCACAGAATCCACTTTCACTTGGAAGTATGGCTCCTATTGTTGGTCTATCTACACCCTCAATTCTACCCATAATAAGAGTTGAAGCCGCAGCAACAGCACCAGTATTTCCAGCACTAACGAAAGCTTGAGCTTTCCCTTCTTTTACAAGCCGAGCCGCAATTACGATTGAAGAATCCGGCTTATTCCGGATCGCATCAGTTGGCATCTCGCCCATCTCAATAACTTCGGTTGCATTGACAATCTTGTCATCAGGAAAGCTTAACTGATTTTTCAACAGCACTGACTGAATCTCGCCCTTCTTACCAACAAGAATTACATCAAGTCTATTTTGAAATTTATTAAATGCCTCAACACCGCCTAGGACTACTTTTTCAGGAGCAAAATCACCCCCCATTGCATCCAAGGCAATTGAACAATTTACTTTTTTATTATCCAAACGTAACCTTAAAGGTTGTTCTTAGGCAGACTTAGGGATATAAATTGTGCGACCTTTATAGAAACCGCATGCGGGGCAAGCGCGGTGTTGTAATTTAACCTCGCCGCAATTGGAACAAGTGGAAACAGAAGGTGCAGCGGCTTTATAATGCGTTCTTCTCTTAGCTGATCTTGATTTCGAATGTCTTCTCTTAGGATTTGGCATTGAATCTACTCCAGTATTATTTATTAATTATTTTCTTTAACTCTAACCATCGCGGATCGGATGAATCGGTTTCGCAGCTGCATGCTTCAAAATTTAAATCCTTTCCGCAATGTGCGCACAACCCTTTACAATTTTCACTGCAAACGTTTTTCAGTGGAACTGAAAGAATTGAATACTCTTTTACATCATTAGTTATATCAATTATATCGACTTCTTTCGGAATTACAGTAACAACATTCTCGTCGTACTCATCTTTATGGGCGACATCGTAAACATAAGACATATTATACTTTGTCGCCAAAGATTGCTTGAAGTTCTTCAAGCACCGATCACATTGAGAATTATGTTTATACTCAATGTTTGAAGTTATAAATATTTGATTCTTAGTTTTTTCAAGCTGCACGCTGATAATACAATTATCAATAAAATCAGCGGGCAGGTCAATCTCCGAAACAGGCACTTCAAAATCATAAAAATGTCTGCCTTCAGAGAGTGTAGATATTTTTATTTTCATTTTTCGTAAAAAGCGACGCAAATATATCTAATCGAAGTCACTAAATCAAATTAGATAGACTAAATCCAAGTATTTAACTGCTAAAAAATGCGAAATTGCTTCCTAAAATCCTATTTTTTTTGGTTTTTATATGTGGTTAGCAAATAATCTGTAACGGATTCTGCTTCTTGCGGTTTTAGTCCTTGCGCTGGCATTGGCGGAAATGCTGGATCAATTTTAGTCGGATTGAGAATAAATTTAATCAATGCACCCTTATTTTCAAGATACTTTGGTAGAACATTATTATATGCAGGTCCGGTAAAATTTATATCAAATTTGTGACATGCTGAACATTTACCAATAAATATATCTTCTCCGCTCAATACGACCAAATTTATCCCAAGCTTCGACTTCAAATCTTCTTCATATTTTTGAAAATGTGCTGCTAACTTTACGGATTCTCCAGCGGTTGCATTCCTTAAAGTATAAGCTTCTTTAATCATTAAAAAACAAACGATTGCAATAGTTGCATAAAATACTGCTGCAGCGAACTTTGAGTTAGATTTTTTTATCATGGCGTAATAGAAATGTGCAACAAGGAATAAAACCAAAATCCCAAGTACCACTGAGCTGAATACAGCAATCGATAAAGATTCTTTTGGGAGGATCAATACTTCAACAAAGATCAATAACGGCAGAAATAAAATAAATATCATAGTTCGTTTTAAAAAGAACTCTCTGTAGGCAAGTTTCTCAAAATTCTCTTTATACTCTTTATTGTTATAAAATATAAAGTATAAAATTGCCGAGCCGGAAATAACCATTAACAAAGTGAGGATTAGTATAAATTTAATCCACACCTCAAATTGAATGAAAGTGTGAAATATCGTTGTAACATTCTCCCAATTAGTTGCAGCAATTGAATTAAACAATCCCGCAGAAATAATAAATAGAGAGAACAACAACAAGATTATCCCCCAAATACCAAATTTTTTATAAGAATGGAAGTTAGCATCAGAAAATTCTTTAAACTCGGCACTTTTTGATTCAACACTATCGAAGATGAATTTTAAGTTCAACTTTTGTTTATAAAAATAAAGAAGTGTAATTGAAATTAGAAAAACAAGCCATGCGAAAAACATTAATCCAATAGAGATTGATCCAGTCCCCTGCAGAAGTTGGGCATAAATTAAAATAATAGTAAAGAAAGGTATGATCCCGAAAACAATTGGTAAATAAAGATTCATAAAAGGGAAATCAAGAATTTCCTTTGCAAGGCGAAAATCATTTTTATCAGACTTTTTCCTGGACCTAAAATCAAAGTAAAAGGAATAAATCGAACTGCCAGTTAAAATACCGAGGTAAGGTACTAAAATTAAAAAAACCATTATGAGCACAAAGTGCATTAATGATATGTGCGACATCGATTGAGGTAAAGCCAAATCTTTTAAAAAGTCCATTATAATCCTAAGTGTTACTTCAAAAATAAATTATCGATTGATAGCAATACAATTATAATTAAGGCAAAAACATTAATACTCTTGAATGCATTCATAAGACTGAATCTTTCTTCACTTCGAAGTAAAATTCTTGCAGCGTGCCAAGTTAACCATATGCCAGTGATAATTAATCCAAAATTTATCAACGGCGAATTGACAATTTGGAATAATGGCAATCCAACACAAGCAACCGAAATCGAGAGCATCCAGATAAAAGTAATCCGAGATATCTGTTCGTTAGAAAAATGTTTTGAGAGAGTCGGAAAACCAGCTTGCTTATAATCTTCATCAAAGAAAAGCATAAGCAACCAAAAATGTGGAATCTGCCAGATGAAAAAGAAAAAAGCGACAATTAAAATCTGCAAATCAAAAACATCACCTCCAGCTGCAGTCCAGCCAATTAGTGGAGGGATAGCTCCAATCAAAGATCCTGGAACAACTGCAAAAGGATTAATTCTTTTCAAAGGTGTGTAAATTAAATTATACCAAACCAACGCAATTAATCCAAGTAAAAGTGGTACGATCCCGTTTCCAAGAAAAAGAATCAAGCTTCCAATGAGTGAAAAACAAAATCCTAAAAACAAAGTTTGTTTTGCTGAAATTTTTCCAGATGGAATCGGTCGATGTTTTGTCCTCGTCATTAATGAATCGAAGTTTCTTTCTTGATAATGATTAAACGCAGCAGAACCACAAGCAAGCAGCAGTGTACCAATCAGAGGCACAACGATATCAACATTTACGGATTGAGCATACAAAACGTAACCCAAAAACGTAGTTATCGTCGCGAAGGAAGTAATTCTAAATTTAGTGAGTTCGAATAATATTTGAATCTTTTTAGTCAACTTCTATTTTGGAACAACTGTTTTTATTGAATCAGTGTTTTGCTGAATTTTGGCGGTCGCAATAAGCCAGTTATCAAAATCCATCTCAGGCATAACAACAACCTTGGTGTACATGTACGAATGTTTCAGTCCGCAATATTCTGCACAAGCAATATCATAAGAGCCAACTTGGTCGGCAATAAACCACATGTAATTCTTTTTATTTGGAATTACATCTTTCTTCACTCGAAAAGCTGGAATATAAAACGAATGATTTACATCTGCAGATTCCAGTTCAGTTTTTATCGCTTTATTTACGGGAACATACAATGTATCAGTTTTAACTCCATTCGGATAAGTGAAATCCCAATCCCACATCCGTGCAACAACATGAATCACCATCGCATCCTTTGGAACGTCTTGCATTTTAGTGTATCCAACCCAGCCGTAATAGAACATTCCCAAAACAAGAATTGTTGGTATTACAGTCCATAAGATTTCAAGTGGAATATTTCCATGTATATTTTTTGGAGTAGGATGTTTTTTACGATTATACTTGATGACAAATAAAATCATTAAAAAAGTTATCAGCACTAATAAAAGAACTGATACAGCTAGGATGAATAAAAATACACCATCGACATCTTTTATAAAATTTGATCCACCAGAAAACATTTTATTCTACCTTATAAATGAGTAATCAAAGAAAGTTAAACCAATAAAAATCGCAAGTGTTAAAAAAGCAATAAATACGAACATCCTGAACACCTTGTCTTCAAATCTTAAGTGCATAAAAATCGTTAAGACCAATATACTTTTAATCGAGGCAATCAGCAGAGCAACGACAATTGTAAAATTACCTATATCAATTCCGGCAACAGCGACTGTAATCCCAGTAAAAGAAACTAAAGCCAGCCAAACCAATGCGTAAGTCCCGTAACCAATTACATGAGTTTTATTTTCATTGTGATGAGACATTTGTTCCTCAATGTATTAAATAAAATAATGGAAATAAGAAAATCCAAATGATATCTACAAGATGCCAATACAAACCCGAGTTTTCTAATTTCACAAATGAATCTTTAGTTATATGATCTGTACGGATGAAATAAAGCATCACTGAGAGAATTATTACACCTATAATGACGTGCAGTCCGTGTAATCCTGTCATTACATAGTAAAGACCGAAGTAGAGAATCTCTCCATTTGTTTTGTTGATAAGTTCATTCCCTCCAGGATAGATTCCATGACTGAACTTTGCTCCCCATTCAAAATATTTATTTACCATGAATGTTAGTGCAAGTGCAATGGTTAGTCCAATAAGGAGCATGGCAAGATTTTTATTTTGCTTTTGAATTGCAGTAATCGACATTGCCATTGTTAGACTACTGGTAAGAAGAACCAAAGTATTTACCATTCCGAGAAATGTATCTAATTCTTTCGCGGCTAAAGCAAACTCATTACTATAAGTAAATCTATAGACTGCATAAACAATAAATAAACCACCAAACAATATTAATTCAGTGAATAAAAAGAGCCACATTCCAATGCGTGCACCTACATCGTCGCGGTGAATATGAACAGAAGCTTGAACTGATTGGCTCACTTCGACTCCTTTCTGTCTATTTCATATTTCGAATAATCGTAAGGATCTGTTTCGACTACTGGTATTTCATGAAAATTCTCCAGAATTGGAGGTGATTGAATTTTCCATTCAAGAGTTTCCCCTCCCCATGGATTCGCATCAGCTTTCCTCCCACGCTTTAAGGCAACAAAAAAGTTGATGAGCATGATCAATAATCCGAGTATTAAAATCCAACTTCCAACTGTTGAGATAAAATGATAAATGTGAAACTCAGGTAAATAATCATAATACCTTCTCGGCATCCCTAAATAGCCGGCGATAAAAAGTGGAAAATATAAAGTATTGAAACCGAGTACAATCAATAGCCAGGCTGCTTTGGCAGCTTGCCGATTGAAGATTTTACCGAACATTTTTGGGAACCAATAATGAGCTGCCGCAAAAATTCCGAATCCTGTTCCGCCAAACATAACATAATGAAAATGTGCCACAATAAAAGAAGTATCGTGAATGTGAATGTTCAGCGCAAGAGTCGCTTGCATTATTCCAGTAAATCCGCCAATTGTAAAGTGAAAAATAAAAGCAAGTGCGAACAACATGGCAGGTTCGAGTTCAATCGATCCTTTGTACAATGTCGCAACCCAATTAAAGACTTTTATTGCACTTGGAATAGCGACAAGAAATGTTAATAAGGAAAAAATCCACATTGCAGTATCGCTCATACCGACAGTGAACATGTGATGCGCCCAAACAAGCGATCCGAATAGGGCAATTGCGAGACTTGAAAACGCTATAAACTTATAACCAAAAATCGTTCTGCGGGCAAAAACAGGAATCACTTCCGAAATTATTCCCATCGCAGGTAAAATCATAATATATACCGCAGGATGAGAGTAAATCCAAAATAGATGCTGGAATAAAATCGGATCACCACCCAGTGCAGGATCAAATATTCCCACTCCAAGAGTTCTTTCAATTATAACTAATAGCAAGGTTATCCCGACAATTGGAGTTGCTAAAACTTGAACCCATCCGGTTGCATAAAGCGACCAAACAAACAGCGGCATTTTAAACCATTTCATCCCTGGCGCGCGTAATCGATGAACCGTTGTAACAAAATTTATTCCGGTTAAAATTGAAGAAAATCCCAAAACAAAAGCAGCAAACAACGCCGGAATTACATTCGTTGTTGTTCTGATACTGTATGGAATGTAAAACGTCCAGCCAGTATCGACCGGTCCTCCAGGCAGAAAAATTGAAATAACTGCAAGTAAACCACCGATCAAAAAGAGCCACCAGGAGAGTAAATTTATTCTTGGAAATGCAACATCTTTTGCTCCAATTAAAATTGGGAGAAAGAAATTTCCAAAAACAGCTGGCAGACCTGGAATGATAAAAAGAAATATCATAATCACTCCATGAAGAGTGAAAAGAGAATTGTAGGTCTGCGGATCCATAATGGTTTTGCCTGGTGAAATTAATTCCATTCGCATCAAGAATCCTAAAAGCACTGCAACAGAGAAAAAGATCCCCATCGTGATCAAATACAAAATTCCAATGCGCTTATGATCAGTCGATAGAATCCAGGCAAAAATTCCTTTGTGCTTGCTTTTTACTTGTAAATAATCAGGCTCATTATGTTCTAAGACATGCGTACTCATATTTTTTTATCCTCAGTATTTCGGGATTTTTTTGGCTTGACTGTTAAGAATATTGCAAAAGCAATGACGCAAAAAATTATTCCTACGCCAATGATTCTTGTGATGTTCAATGCATACGTCCTTCCCTCTGGATCATACGCATAACAGAACTTTAGAAGTTTCGCAATTGTTGGTCCGACTTTACCTTCCGAAGCTTCGATGGTTGCCATCTTGATATTAAAAGGCAAGAAATCAATCCCTAAAAGATATCTGGTAATTTTTCCATCAGCAGATATGAAAATCAAGGCACCGGCATGAATAAACTGATCCTCTTCTTTTTTGTAGTAAAATCCAACAGCATCTGTTAAAGTTTTGACATTTAAGCTGTCACCTGTCATAAATCGCCAGTTTCCTGATTTGATTGGGTGTTCTAAAAGTTTGATATAATTTATTTTTTTCGAAGCGGCTAATTGCGGTTTTTCAGTATGATCGAAACTTACTGTCAAGATTTGATAATCCTTGCCAAGTTCCAGATCAATTTTATTCACGTTTTCGGCAAGCTCCGTAAGCAAAGGTGTACAGATCCCTCTGCACTCATAGAAAACGAGATTCAAAATTGTTGGCTTCGAAACTATATCAGAAAGTTTTACGAGATATCCATCTTCATCGTAAAACTCCAAATTCATTGGAATATTTTTTCCGAGCTGTTCTTCAATTCCTACCTCTGGCTTTTTTTCTTGGGCATACAATGAAGCTTGAAGAAGCAACACTGTAAATAACAAAACTATTTTAGTAGTAATTATTTTCATTTCAACTCCTCTTTTGTTCCCTCAATTTAAGTAAGTAATTGTAAAGATAATCCCATTGATGGGCATTTAGTTGAGCTATTTTGGGACTGAATCCATAGCTCAATGGTGTTTGAATGATAATTTTAAATACTTCAGTTTTTTGGTTTCTAGTAAAAGTCTCCGACGCTAAAAATCCGGCAAGTAATTTTTTATTCTGAAAGACTTTTTCAAAAAGTTCAATTTCCATGGCAGCAGTACTGTTTGAAATATTTTCATAAATCTTTGTAATTTCTTCAGATTTCGATTGATTCTCTTCAAGGATTTTCTTCAGTGCTAATCTCACAGGTATTTGAGCCGAGGTTACTTTACCTTCCGAAAGTTTAAAGACTGAATTTAATTGTTGAAGTTCCTCCTCTGTGTCTTCTGGAAAATCCTCGGTAAACGTTCTTATGAAATGTATCATTGAAAAGCGATCTTCGGCTGTCATGTAATTATATGAAGGCATTCCGGTTTTCAAAATTCCTTCATCAAGGGTTTTATACATATCAGAAATTTTTCGCCCATTGATCCAATTTAAAGGTTGTGTAAAATTTCTCGGTTTAGGATTCATAACTACACCAGCAGCTCCATCACCTTTGCCCTCCTCACCATGGCACGATGCACAATTATTCTTGTAAAATGTTCTTCCTTTCTCGATCAGTTCTGCATTTGGAACACTGATTTGCATAATATCAACAGGAGGAATATTGCTTGGCTGCATCATCGGCAAATCGGTTTCAGCAGATAAAGTGTCTGCTAAACTTGGAGGTACTCGATTTTTTGTCATGTCAGTCAGACTTGTGACATAATAAATTCCCAATCCAAGAAGGATTGCAAAAATATAAAAGTAACTATATCCAAAAAGTCTGATTGGATTTTTTATCAAATCTTTGAAATCAAGTTCTTCTTTTATTTGTGAATTGTGCATCATCAATCCTAATTTTATAGATGAAAATCAAGTCCTCGTTTCAATTTCGGATCCCCAATCGGGATTAAATTCGTTCGATTGAATTTCCAAGTAAAAACCAAGATCAATAATCCGATTCCATGCAATGGAAATCCAAATTCTATCCAGCTAAATGAAAAAGATTTATAATGAGAAGGCATTACTAACCAAAAGATATCAAGATAGTGGGCAAATAAAATCCACAATGACATAACCTTCAATCGCTTTGTATCCATTTTCGATGACTGCGAAAGTAAGCCAACATATGGTACAAGGAAATGAACTACTATCATTGCAAAAGAAACATACTCCCAGCCGTTCTGCCATCTGCTGATCATCCAAAACGTTTCTTCAGGGATGTTCGCATACCAAATAAGCAGAAATTGACTGAATGCTATGTATGCCCAGAAATTAATGAACGCAAACATTAATGCACCCATACTGTAGAAATGATCTGGACGCAAAAGATTCGAAAAATATCCTTTCTCGTGGAGCAGCACTATTACGAATGTCCCAGATGCGAGAGCTGCAAGCATTGTTCCGGAAAAATAATAAACTCCAAAGATAGTTGAGAACCAATGTGGTTCAAGACTCATCAGCCAATCAATCGCAAAGAATGAAAGAGTAATTGCAAATACAGGAATAAAGAATCCAGAAATCCTGATATTCCACCTAGTTAAAGACTGGTCTTTTGTCTTATCCTGCTTTTCAGAATTCCTTTTAATGAAGAAATAAAAAGCTGTCCAAATAGCGAAGAAAAACACAAATCTTATAATAAAAAACGTTTCATTTAAATATGGGGATTTACCTTTCAAAACTTTATCCGCAGCAACTGCATCTGTGTGTGTCCAATGAAAGAGATCATGTAAATTAAAGAATAGCGGAAGTCCGAATAAAACTAAAAACGGAATTGAGAAGGCAAAGAATTCACTCACCCGACGCATTGGAGTGCTCCAGACTGCACCAGCGATGTATTCAAGAATAACCAAAAACAATGAACCTATACCAATGCTTGATAAAAACATGAATGTGATTAAATTCGAATATGCATTTCTGGTTTGATCGACTAACGCCCCAGCGATTACAATTAGCAATCCGGTTATTAAAAGGAAAAATCCAATTCGAGTGACTGAACCATGTAATTTTTTGTGTTCATAATTCACAGTAAAATTTTCGTTATTCATTTTAAATCACTCTCTTTCGCATTGACAGCACTCTGCAAGACACGAATATAATTTACAACAGCCCAGCGTTCTTCGATTGAAATCTGCTGAGCGTGAGAAGGCATCACGTTCTGCCCGTCTGTTATTACATGAAATATAGCTCCGTCGCTCCAAGTTCTTACTTTTTCCGAATGAAGAGTAGGCGGATTCGGAAACTGTCCTTTCAGTCTGCTGTCTCCTTTACCAAAATTTCCATGACAAGGCGAACAGAATATTTCAAACTTCTCTTTACCGATTTTCAAATTAATTTCAGTCATCGGTAAAGAATTTATTAGATATCTCGCAGCATTTTCCGGCTGACCTTTAAATTTGTAAGGCGTGAAACCGCGCGAGATGGCTCCCTCAACAGGTTCACGCATTCCAAATCCATCTGCAAAAAATTCATTCTTCGATTGTGGATTAACACGATCTTGTTCCACCATCCAATTAAATGGAGACATGAATAATAATTTATTCAAAGTAAAGTAAGTTGCACCTGAAACAACAGCAGCCGTAACAATAAGAAACAAAATAAACTTTGGATTGAAAATCTTGTTATCAGTCCGGAGTTCCTCTCCATCGTAATGAATTGAGAAAACCTCGCTTGCCCCAAGTGATTTGAGGAATGATGTTACTTTATTCTCATCAAACTGCAGGTCTATCGATTGAATTGTTAATCCATATTTATCTGCAGAAACTTTTTTCATATAATCTGTATCGTGCAGAGGATGAGAATTATTAGGGAATTTAAACATGACGAACAACATTCCGACGACAGTAAAAATCGCTGCTGAAAGCACAGTGACTTCAAATGTCACAGGAATGAACGCTGGAAGCTGAAATAATGGTTTGCCTCCGATTACAAGAGGATATTCAATCACGTTCACCCACCACATAAATGCAAGTGCAAATGCAGCTCCAGATAATCCAAATATTAATGTTATAAACCCAAGTTTCGAGGGTTTTAAATTCATCGCTTGGTTCATCCCATGTAGTGGATATGGAGAGTGAACGTCGAATTTTTTATAACCTGCATTTACTGTTTCTTCACTAGCGTGAATAATTTCATTTGGAGTATTAAATAAGCCTGAAACCGAATATAAAGTTTTATTATTCATTAGTGTCGACCTCCATGCGTTGGCTGCGCACCATCAATTACAGCTTTCACTTCGGAAAGTGAAACAACCGGCACAGTCTTAATGAATAATAACAACAAAGTGAAAAACAATCCGAAGCTTCCAATAAATATTCCTATATCAAAAATTGAAGGTATGTAATGCCCCCAGCTTGAAGGGAGATAATCACGTGATAGCGATGTGACTACAATGACAAATCGTTCGAACCACATTCCGACATTCACAAGCACACCAATAATGAACATCACAACAATCGATCTTCGCAATTTTTTAAACCAGAAGAATTGTGGAATTAATACATTACAACTGACCATAATCCAATAAGCCCAAGCATATGGACCGAGAGCCCGATTCAAAAAAACAAATTGCTCAGTCGCATTTCCGCTGTACCATGCGATGAAAAATTCCATTGCATAAGCATAGCCGACCATTAATCCGGTGGTCAGCATGACTTTATTCATCTTTTCAAGATGATCTAGTGTTATGATGTGTTTCAGATTGAAAATTTTCCTTATGAGGATCAGCATATTTTGCACCATAGCAAATCCAGAGAATACAGCTCCTGCTACAAAGTATGGCGGGAAAATCGTTGTATGCCAACCTGGGATCACAGAAACTGCAAAATCAAAACTCACTATTGTATGAACCGAGAGAACTAGCGGTGTTGCGAATCCAGCCAGAATCAAATACGCCATTTCATAATGCTGCCAATGCCGGTTTGAATGTCTCCAACCCAAACTAAAGATGGAGTAAATTATTTTTTTGATTTTACTTGTTGCTCGATCCCGCAAAGTCGCAAAGTCTGGAATTAATCCCACATACCAAAAGATAAGTGAAACAGTAAAATAAGTTGACACCGCAAAAACATCCCAAAGTAACGGCGAAGTAAAATTCACCCATAATGAATGTTGATTTGGGTATGGCATCAGATATCCATCCAGCCATGGGCGACCGGTGTGGATCAATGGAAATAATCCTGCACACATAACTGCAAATATTGTCATCGCTTCGGCAAAACGTGCGATGCCTGTTCGCCATCTCTGCCGAAGTAAAAATAAAATTGCTGAAATCAGTGTACCTGCATGTCCGATTCCAACCCAAAAAACAAAATTAACAATGTCAAATCCCCATCCAACCGGTTGATTGACACCCCAAGCACCAACACCAAAAATAAAAGTGACAGCAAGACTTATTATTCCAACAAGCAGCATGGTACCTGAAATCGAAATGGCAACATACCATGAAGTGGTCGGTTTAGTATCGAGAGGACGAGTAACAACATCATCAATTGCTGCGAGGGTTGGTTTGCCTTCTACAACTGATGGTTCAATTGAATAATCAATACTTCGCACTAAACTTCCTCCGAATGAGTATTTCGTAACTTAGCAATATATGTCACATTAGGCCGGACATTAATTTCTTCTAAAACATGATAACCGAGTTCATGCTTACGCAGCATTGATACGATTGAATTTGGATCGTTCACGTCTCCAAATTCAATTGCCAGCGATGGACATGCGACTTGACATGCGGTCATTACATCAATTCCTTTTAGTTCTCTTCCTTCTTCAACAGCAATTTGCCGAGCTTCCATAATTCTCTGAATACAAAACGTACACTTCTCCATTACACCGCGTGACCTGACTGTAACTTCAGGATTGTTCAACAAGCTAATTGGCTGTTGAGAATAATATCCTTCTTCGAAGGTCTCTCGGAAATCCAAAAAATTGAATCGGCGAACTTTGTAAGGGCAGTTATTAGAGCAATATCTTGTTCCAACACAACGATTGTATGCCATTTGATTCAATCCATCAGGACTGTGATTAGTTGCTGCAACGGGGCAAACATTCTCACATGGTGCGTGATCACAGTGCTGACAAAGCATCGGCTGATTGCTGACTATTGGTTCGTCAAGAGTCCCGGAGTAGTACCGATCAATTCTCATCCAATGCATCTCACGACCTTTTTCCACTTGCTCTTTTCCTACAACAGGAATATTATTTTCGGAAATACAAGCACTCACACAACCGCTGCATCCAATACACTTATTCAGATCGATTGCCATCCCCCATTTTAAGCCATTGTATTCAACCTCATTTGTGATGCTGAATACATCGTGTTTTTCTTTTTGGATGAATTTTGGATCATTCAAATACTGCTGAACTGTTCCCTCTTGAATTATTTTTCGCTTTCGATGAATATCTTTTACGAATTCATCATCGAGTGCATGATGCTCTTGTGCAGTAACCAAGTTGTACTTACGAGAAGTTTTACTAATCGAGGCAGGTAAATAAAATATTGGCGAATTGTCACTAAAATTAATCAATGCATTTGCATTTACTCCAACATTTTTACCAACTTCACCGCAGACAGTCCTCCCATAACCAAGCTCAATTGAAATCAATCCATCAGATTGTCCTGCTTGAATAAAACATGGAACAGAAATTTTCTTATCATCGGATTCGATCTCAATTACATCATTATCTTCAAGCTTAAATTCCTTTGCAGTTTTTGGTGAAACGGCTGCATAATTATCCCAAACAATTTTTGAAACAGGATGCGGAATTTCTTGAAGCCAGCCATTATTTGCGAACCTTCCATCACTTGAGTTTTGCCCCTCTACTAAATGAACATAGAAATTATTTTGTTTTACTTCACGGGTAAATAAACTATCACTACTAATACTCAACTTATTTGTTTGAGGTTTATTTTCAGTAACAGTTACGATTCCATCGTGCAGTGATGCATACCAAAAAGAGGTGAAATCAGAGAGCAATTTCAACGATGGATAAAACTCTTTTTCCCATCGCTGACGGATAAATTCATGATAGTTTTTTTCATCAAAGGAACCAGTCAACCATGTTAAAAGAATTGATTCCTTTTGCCGAGTTTTATAAATCGGGGAAATTACTGGTTGCTGCAGACTGATTATACCGCTTCGAGTTTGATAATCTCCCCATGACTCCAATAAATTATTTATTGGCAGAACATAATGGCATAATTCGGAAGTTTCATTTTTACTTTCTGTTAAGCCAATGGAAATTCCAACTTTCTTCAATTGATTTGCAAAATCTAGACTTGGGAAATGATAAGTTGGATTAGTATCGTAAAATATTACTGCACCGACTTCGCCTTTGCCCATTTTTTGTACAAGTCCATTAATATCATTACTGGAAGTCTCCAGCTGAAAACTCATCTGCGAAGATTTCTCATCATAGAGTTTGGAACTTCCTAATACATCATTTAAAATGTTCAGAACGATATGAGTTTGCTCACTTAAACTGTTTCCTCCCAATATGATTGATTTGCCCTGATTAGCTATCAAATCTCCGACAAGATTATTGATGGAATTCGGATCAAACGAATGTTTTTTAACGAAATCAATCAAAGAATATTTTTTAAGTTCACTAAGAACCGATGAATCAATTCCATTTGTTCGAAGCCCTCGGTTTAGAACGAGTTCACTCAACAAGCTCATTGCAAATTCAAATTGGAAATCAGGTCTCAACCGCAGACGATAATCAGCATTCATTCCAGTCAAGCTCATTCTTCCCTCTATCACATACAAGCGATTGAAATCATTTGGACTATCGATATCGCGTTGCTGAGTGAACTGACGAATATTTTCAATTACACTGCCATCCGTTGCAAGAAAATCTGAATCAAGAGATAAAATTATTTTTGCTTCATTTAAGCGTATAACTGGTAAATTCAAATTCCCATAACATTTCTGCCATGCTAAAAGCTTGTTTGCCTCCGAAAACAATTCGTACGTATATATCTTTGCATTTGGAAAAACTTTTACGAATCCATCAAAAAGCTTTTTGGCTGAGGGTGAATAATTCGTGTGAGCTACTAATGCAATTTCTTTATTTGCTGATACAGATTGTTTTAATTTTTCGATGATCTTCTTGTCAACTTCTTCCCAATTCTTTTCAATGAATGAAGAATTCGTTGCTTTTTCAATTGGATGTCTTAATCTCTCCGGATCGTAGAGATTTAGAATGTTTGCTTGGCCCTTATTACAGATCTTTCCCTTATTAACTGGATGATCTGGGTTCCCATCGATCTTTATTGGCCTGCCTTCGCGAGTCTTAACTAAAATTCCACAGTTTTGCTTACATAAATTGCATGTCGAAGCATAATAATTTGCTTTGCCAATCGTGATTTCTTCGGGTTTGTTCGTATAAGGAACAATCTCTCCTTTGTCTCTGTAATCGGTGCATGCTGTAACGGTCACTGCAGCCGATGCGGATAATAATGCTAAAAATTTCCTGCGGGAGAGAATTGGTAATTCGGAAACATCGAATTCATCAGTCGCACCATTTATAAATTCATTCTGCTTTATCTCAACAATTGAACTTGAGTCTTGATACTCACCAATACTTTTCCAATGCGAATTTACAGAATTTTGCTCTGAAGGTTTTTTACTCATCAACTACCTTACTTCCTCCTTTTAACCGAATTCGGGTGTTCTTTAAACTCTACTTGATTTAATCGGTCAATTGGCTTACCAAATATTTTTTTAGGGATTGCAAGAAGGAGGAATAAACCTCCAAGGGTTTTAATAATTTTCGAGAAAAAATCAAAACGGTTATATTCAGTAACTTTTTTTTCCATTAAATCTCCTACCTGTGACACGCAAAACAGTTTTCGGGTCCTTCATTTATTTTTTTCAATCCAGGGAGTTTTTCGTGTGCATTCCGATGACAATCAAGACAGCTGCCCATCGTGAATGATGAAACTTGCTGCACAACTTCCATATCTTTAATTCTGCCATGACATTCTGCACAATCAATTCCTTTGTTTACATGAACACTATGATTGAAATAAGCATAATCTGGCACACGGTGAACGCGTTTCCAAGTCAGTGCTTTATCTTCTTCGTAGTATTTTGTTAGTTGAATGATACTTTCTTTATTTTTCCTTGCAACTTGATGACAATTCATACAAACACTCACTCCTGGAACTGTGGCAAATCGAGATTTCGAGACGGCTGTGTGGCAATACTGACAATCGATCAACATTTCGCCGGCATGCAGTTTGTGTGAAAATGAAATTGGCTGTTGAGGGGCATATCCGATGCTATCTCTTTCTGGACGTGAGACGTAGTAAGTAAGCATGAACGCTAGGGCAGCAACAAAAATCACGATTGGTATGCGTACTTTAAGCAGGTAATCGAGAGTAGTTTTTTTCATTTATTGTTCAGTATTCTCACAATTATTTATACGTGCAAAACTAAAATTTATTAAACCAATTGGTGCCAAAAGGTTCTAACTGACACCCTTAACAAAGACTTGTCAAAAAAGGTTTCCTCAAATAAATTCTTTTTTAATATTTGTAATTGGAAAGTTAAAGTCAATATTTCTTGTAATAAATATTAAAAAAAAATGGAATTAAAATACAAAAGGCGAACCGAAATCGATCCGCCTTATGTCTGCCTGCCATCCTCTTTTGGAAGAGACAGGCAGGTTTGGGAGGTTTTATGTGGGCTTGTGTCTTTTAATACTTTGCTAATTTCAATGCTGCGTTATATACATCTTCAACTTGCGGTAATGTTGCTGATTCTAAAATTTTTGAGAATGCTACAGGGATATCCTTTGAACCAATTCTCATAACCGGTGCATCCAAATGCTCGAAGGCATATTCACCAATCAATGCTGCAACTTCGCCGCCGAATCCGCCTGTTAATTTGTCTTCATGCACAATTAAAGCTTTGCCAGTTTTTTTAACAGTCTGATAAATTGAAGTCTTATCTAGGGGAGCGAGACTCCTCAAATCCAAAACTTCAATGTTCAATCCATGTTCATCCTTCAGTTTATTTGCAGCTCGAAGAGCCCAATGAACTGTCGTACCATAAGTTATGATTGAGAGATCTTCTCCGGCTCTTCGCACTCTTGCATGACCGAAAGGAAAACAAAGCGGCTTGCTTGGTTTTGGTGATGATGCAAACGGTTGATTGTAAAGAAACTTTGGTTCTAAGAATAAAGTCACACCACGATTTCGCATTGCACATCTTAACATTCCCATTGCATCATCTGCGTGTGATGGCACTAACACTCTCAAACCGGGCAAAGTTGTTAATACAGCCTCGAGGTTTTGTGAATGATATAATCCACCACCTATATAACCGCCGGAAGCCAATCTAATAACGACATTTGGAACAAACTTACCTACGCTTCTCCAGTAATCGTGTGATAACTCGATCAATTGTTCCATTGCAGGCCAGAAATAATCTGCGAACTGCGCACCTTCGATAACTACTACAATATCATCGCGATATCTTGAAAAACCTTCAGCTGTACCAACGATGAAATCTTCTGCAAGAGGAGCATTGAAAACTCTCTTCTCACCAAATTCTTTCAGCATCCCTTTTGTGACATTAAACACTCCGCCTTTATCTTTTGAAGCTACATCTTGTCCCCAAAGAAATGTATTTGGATTATTCCTAAACTCTTGTTTCAGAGTTTCGTTAATTGCTTCACGAAGAGTCATTTTAGGTGCATTATCATCAGGAACAGCTTGCTCATAAGATTCAATTTCATGAGCGGGGCAATGTTCAATTTCTTTTGGGATAATAAAATCCATCACCGTACTCGGATCAGGATCCGGAGCGGATTCCGCCAGCCGTGCTGCAGTCTCAAGTTCTTTTTGATTGAAGGATTCAATTTCTGTTAATTCCTCTTCTGTAAAAATCTCATTTTGTAAAAGATAACTTCTGAATTTCGGTAATGGATCAAACTTAGAAAGTTGACTAATCTCATCCTTGCTTCTATAAAGTTCATGCTTATCTGAATTACTGTGTGCATGAATCCTCACACAATCTGCATGAACCATTGCAGGTCCATGCCCATCTTGTACATAATCAATTGCTTCTTGCATGCCTTTCCAACAGTCGAATACGTTTGTGCCATCAACATTAACAATGTGAAGATTTTTAAATCCGCGGAAATTATCTGAAATACGAGGATTTGCCGATTGCACATCTATCGGAACTGAGATGCCAAACTTATTATTTTGAATAACAAAAATTACAGGGAGTTTTTCTCTTGTTGCTCCGTTCACTGCTTCATAAAAATATCCTTCGCTTGTAGAAGCTTCACCTGAACTGAAATAAGCAATCTCATTTCCCCCATACGTTTTTGCTGCACGTGCAACGCCAACAGCGTGTAATGCATGATTCGAGACACAAGACGAAACGTTCTGAATTCTTATTTCAGGTTTTGCGAAATGATTGCTCATGTGCCGTCCGCCGCTTGCTACGTCAGTTGCCTTTGATAGACCGTTCAAAATAATTTCTTCAGCAGTTAAACCTGCCGCTAAGGTCGTGAGCATATCTCTGTAATAGGGAAACAAAAAATCTTTATTCTGACGGAATGCTAAACCGAGAATCAGTTGAATGCCGTCATGACCGGCAAAGGAAGCATGATAACCCCAACCCATCGACTTCCGCAGATACTTTGACGCTTGCTCATCGAGAATTCTTCCTAAGTGCATTAATTGATACCATTTTTGGAGTGTGTTCTTATGAACGTCCAATCCAAAATCATTTAATACGTTGGTATCTAATTGTAAATTTTGTTCAATATCTTTCATAAAACTCTTCCAAGTTAGTCAACTTGCGATTCTTGTGTTACTGTGCTAATATAAATAAAAATGTTTTTCCTATGCAAGGCAATGATTCTTAAATATTTTTCGATGTCAGTCGTGAATTACAACAATCTGAGTTGGATAATAGTTCACTAATTTATCCGAATTTTTGTAAGGAATATGTGAATAATAATTGTAATCATAGATTTCAATCTCTTTTACATTTTCTTTAAGTTTGTAGGAAATGGTGAAAGATGATTAATTCCAAAATCTTATCCAAAATCGAATCAATCGTCGGAAAGAACAATTTCTCGACCTCAAAGGAAGATAAAATTTGTTACTCTTACGATGCAACTCCTCTATTTGAAAAATATCCCGATGCTGTTGTCTTCCCTGAAGATGCTGAACAGATATCGAAGATAATAACTCTCGCCAATGAACAGAAATTTGCTGTTGTACCTCGCGGTGCTGGTTCAGGACTCAGCGGCGGCAGCATTCCCACAGATGATTCTATTGTTTTAGTAATGACACGCTGGAATAAAATTCTCGAATTTGATGAATCAAATTTAACGATTACTGTTCAGCCTGGAGTGATCACTGAATTAATCGACATCGAAGCAGCGAAGAAAGGACTATTTTACCCGCCTGATCCAGGAAGTATGAAGTTCTGTACAATTGGGGGGAATGTTGCAGAAAATGCCGGCGGACTCCGCGGATTAAAATATGGCGTTACAAAAAATTATATTCTTGGTCTGGAGATGGTAACTCCATCGGGCGAGATTGTTTTTTCCGGCGGGAAAAACGTTAAGGATGTTGCCGGTTATAATTTGCGTGACGTGATGATCGGCAGTGAAGGGACACTTGGCATTTTCACTAAAATTTTACTGAGACTTATCCCACGACCTGAAAGCTCAAAAACCATTCTCGCTTTTTTCGATTCAACAATTAAAAGCGGTCAAGTAGTTTCTGAAATAATTGCCTCAAAAATAATTCCCTCAATGGTAGAATTTCTTGATAATACTACAATTAAATGTGTTGAAGATTATGCTCGCCTTGGACTGAATACAAATCTCGAAGCATTGCTATTAATAGAGATTGACGGCAGTACTGACGAAGTTAATCGAAGCTCCAATATCATCCAAGAGATCTGCAAGAAACAGAATGCAGAACAAATTCTAATTGCCAAAACTGCAGATGAAGCTCTCAAATTGAAAACCGCGAGACGATCAGCGTTTTCAGCTCTGGCTCGGGTAAAGCCAACTACAATTCTCGAAGATGCGACAGTACCGCGAAGTAAATTACCAGAAATGCTTGAAGCGATCCAAAAAATAGTGAATGAAGAAAATGTTTTGCTCGGTAACTTTGGTCACGCCGGAGACGGGAATCTTCATCCGACATGCTTAACAGATGAGAGAGATAAATCTGAAATACTCAAAGCAGAAAAGGCATTTGAAAAAATTTTCAACACTGCGATCAAGCTTGGAGGAACAATTACGGGCGAACATGGTACGGGTCTTTCAAAAAGTCAATTCCTCGAGGCAGCTGTTGGTTCTGCTGGACTTCAGTTTATGAAAAAAATTAAATCAAGCTGGGACCCAAATAACATTCTTAATCCAGGAAAAATCTTCTCTGTAAAACCGAAGTGCGAAGGTACACTGCCAAGACAAAAAAAAGATATTAAGGAGTTTTCGGAGAATTGATGAAAAAATATTTGTGCTACTTTTTATTTTTTTCAGTTGGGCTGTCATTCGCACAAAAAGAATTCAGCATCAAACATTATGAACAATTCAAAACATATTCGAAGGAAGAGCTGAAAAAACTACTCCCGTTCGAAAGAAAACTTTTGCAAGCAGAAATTCTTGCCCTCTATGGATATGAATTTAATGAACCGCTTCTTCAAAAATATTTCAATAAACAAATTTGGTATAAAAAAGTAATCAGTCAATTCCCCCCCTTGATCAAATCTGATTCAGCAAATTATTTTTTAATGGAGGAATTAAATAAGGATCTGCAAAACTCGGTTTTTGAAAATATTAAAGGACTTATATCCAAATCCGAAATACAAAAAAGAGAATATTTCAGTTATTGTTTTGAAAAGTCGAAATTGAAATCTATTGCAAAGCGTCCATTTTCTCTTGTCCCAATTAATGATTGCTATCGCACGATTTTCTTTCAACCACGCTTTGAGCTTCCCTCTCCACCTGATGATTTTGAAAGATTCTTAAATCCAGATAATTTTAGTTGGGATGATTTCTTTTTTTTCAAAAAAGCTAATGACGTTAAAGGGATTATCTTTCGGGCTGAATATAACGAAAACAATATACCAATAAAATTCTCTGAAATTGGAGTTGATTCTGGAATTAATCTAGGGGAAATTGTTACAGAAAATTTTGTCGATGAACTTGGACGTGTTATTCTTCACTATAATAAATTCTGTAACGAAGGGAAAATAAAAGAATTTGCAAAAATATTTTCTTACGATAATGTTGAGCTCGTAAAAGAGATCATGCTTATTGAAGACAGCGAATTCCTTTATGTTCAAGTAACCACTAAAGATATATACTACGAAACTGGATTCAGTAAAAAAGTTAATGCAAAATAATAAATCTAGTTTCTTCCAAAATGTTGACCTTCCAAGTGATGAAGTAATTGCACAATGTATTCATTGCGGAAGCTGTTTACAGTCCTGCCCAACTTATAATTTGACCTATGACGAAAAGTCTTCTCCGCGCGGGCGAATTCGTTTAATTAAAGCAGTCGCACAGGGTGAATTAGAAATTACAGAAACTTTTGCGGCTGAGATGAATTTCTGTCTCGACTGTCAAGCGTGCGAAACTGCATGCCCGGCTGGAGTAAAGTACGGTTTGCTGGTCGAAGCTGCACGAGTTCAAATTGAAAATTCAAAGTTTACACCAGGTTTAAATAGATTCATCAAGAAATTTTTCTTCAGAATGATCATTCCAGATTATTCACGCCTAAAATTTATTGCTCGATGCTTACGGTTTTATCAGCGAAGTGGATTACAAAAATTTGTGAACTGGATTGGCATTTTAAATTTGTTGTCTAAAAGCATTTCAAGGGCTGAGAAACTCTCTCCGCAAATTTCTTCATTTTTTTCGGATGAAATTTTTCAAGAAAGAATAAGTCCGCGTGGTAAGAGAAGATTTAGAGTCTTGTTCCCAACAGGCTGTCTGATGAACATAATGTTCTCGGACATAAACAAAGATACAATTGAAGTATTATTGAGGACTGGCTGTGAAGTAATTATTCCGAAAATGCAAACCTGCTGCGGCTCGCTTCAGGCACATAACGGTGACATGGAAATCGCCCGCAAACTTGCGAAGCAAAACTTCGATTTATTTTCTCGGTATGATTACGATTATCTAATTTCAAATTCAGCCGGATGCGGTGCATTTATGAAAGAGTACGGACATATTTTGAAAAGCGATTCGAATTATTATCAATCTGCAAAAAAATTTTCTGATAAAGTCTTGGATGTGATGGAGTTTTTACAATTGCATGCAGAGTTTTCAGATATCGAAGAAATGCAAATAAATGCTACCTACCACGAAGCCTGTCATTTAGTACACACACAAAAAATCTCAAACCAGCCAATAGAAGTTCTAAAGAAATTACCAGGTTTAAATTTAATTCCCCTCAACGAAGCCACTTGGTGCTGCGGTTCAGCAGGAATTTACAATATTGTTAACTTCGACGACTCAATGAAAATCCTCGAAAGAAAAATTAATAATCTGAGAGTGACAAATGCTGAAATCATTCTAACCGGAAATCCAGGCTGCATCGGTCAAATCAAATATGGTTGTAAAGTATTCGGTGCAAATGCAGAAGTATTGCATCCGGTGACGTTAATAAATCGGTATTTAAGCCGATCTTGATACGAGCATCGAAACAAATGCCTAGAATTGTCTGCTCATTTTTTACAATTTAGTAATAATTGTATTGTTTTATTGAGAGATAATTGAATTCCTGTGTTTAGCAAAAAGAAGAATTGAATAGGTTTCGATAAGTACTAATATATCCATAGCGAAGGAAGAATTATCTTCATAGTACTTCTCGAGACTCAACAAATTCTCAGCACCCATTCTTCGATCACCGTAAATCTGCCAAATACCAGTAATTCCGGGTGCTTGTCGCAACTTTTCTCTTTCAAAATAATATTTAGGATCATTTTTCATTAAAAAATGTAAATCATTAATTGAAAACGGTCGGGCTCCAACGAGACTCATTTCTCCTTTGAGTACGTTTAAAAGCTGAGGCAATTCATCTAAACCAGATGATCTCAGATATTTTAGCCATTTATTTGGAATATGATATGGCGAATTAAGGAAAATACTTTTTCCTTCATTGATTCTATTTAAAGCGATCGTTTTAAACTTATGTACTTTAAATCGTCTATGCTTAAATGAAAGAGACCTTTCTTGTGAAAAGAAAGGCGTACCTCTAAAAATTATAATTCCAACCGCAGCTGCGAAAATAATGAATGGGAAAAAGATGACTAACAATCCAAGTGATATAAGGATATCAATTAATCTCTTTTTCCCATTTTTATAATTCATTCGAAATAAGTCTATTTGATAAATGACATTGATTTACTTACTACACCATTTATTGTTTGCAACCTATACACATATACACCACTCGGAAGATCTTTACCTGAAAATGTGCTCTGGTATATTCCTGCTTCCTTAAACTCATCAACAAGCGTGGCTACTTTTTCTCCAAGAATGTTATATACCGAAAGTTCTACATGAGATGCAGTAGGAATTTCATAGCGTATATTGGTTTCCGGATTAAACGGGTTTGGGAAGTTTTGGATCAGCTCAAACTTTGCTGGAGTTTCAATTGATTCAATTATAAATTGACTCAGCTGATTATTATGAATTTCAATACTTTCCCCATCCCTCAACACTGCATCAATTATTTCACCATTGATAACATCTTTAATCCTTATTTGCTGTCCCTCAGTTTTTATAGAAATTGGATATGCAAATGTATTTACAGAAATCTTTTGTGAACCACTAAGAATAGACTCAACAAATCTGTCATTTGCAAAACGAGCATCAAAAATTCCTGTTGGAGGAACTGGCGGGAGCAAAAAACTTTTTTCATCAATCAGTGCGTTTGAAGTGTAAAGCATGAATTGATTTCTATCTGCATCGCTGATGATCAATTTAGCGAACTTATCAAAATCAACTTTCATGGTTGATGCTTGAATCTGTTTTCCCAAACCTATCGGCAAAATTAAGTTCCCACTTTGACTAACTTTGACCCAATATCCTTTTCCTTGGCTTAGCACAGTCGGAGTTGTATATCCTGAACTGTAACCATAAAATGGTGAAGTAATAATGCCACTCGGTGAAGAAGTTATTTGGCTTACTTGAACATCATTTTCGTAAACACTTATCAGATTCCAACCACTTACGACAGGAACTGAATTTAAAATAACTGGTGTTCCACAAATTGAAATATTCTGCCCTGCACTGAATTTTAACCAATACCCTCTCCCGTGTGAAAGTGTATCTGAAGTTACATATCCATTTGCATATGCATAAGCTGGCGATGCAGAAGTTGGGAATAAACCAGTTTTTGACATGTTGGCAGCAGTAACTGGAACCGCTATGATATTCCAACCAGTGGTTACATTCACATCTTTGCATAATTGAGAAGCAATCGTAAACACTGCATTACTTTCATCTGTAATAATTGAGTTAGAAACGTCACTTATTTTTATTTTACTTTGTGCAGAAGCTGAATTTGGAATTGTCCAAGAATAGCTTCCTGTCGATGCGGGTGTATTTGCAGTAACTGTATTCCAACTTGAGCCATTATTTGTTGATAATTCGATCTTGACATTTGTAATATTCGCACTGCTCCAGGTAATATTTCGAACCTGTCCTGCGTACCAGGTTTCACCGCCATTAGGGGAATTGACGGTGACCGAACCGAGAGAAGTAATAATGTTGATAGGTTTATTCACTGCAAAATTCCATGCATCTCCGTCATTCCCCCCATTAAAATTTACGGAATTGCCATTGGCAAAAATTGTGTCTGAGCCTGGAGAAGATGGTGCTGTATACGAGAAGGTAAAAGAAACAGAACCTCCAGAAAATGTTCGAGGAGAGGTGTGAGTTAATTCATCTCCAATTTTTTGTAATCCAGTCCCTGCAGTGAGGCTGCCGAGCAATGCAGCAATGTTTGTCCCTCCTCTTACAGCAGGTCCACCCGTTATTGTTAGGGTGTAATTCTCGGATGTATTAACAACAACTTGACTTGGACCGGTAATTGTTACATTAACTCCAGATGTAGATGTTGAACCATGACAGGTACAACCGTCACCATTTTTTTTGGTCATTCCCGTAATTCCACCAGAATAGGAATAAAAAATAAATGAAATAAATAATATTGATGTGACTGTGAAGATTGGCAGGTGCGAAAGTTGAATGAAGCTTCGTTTCATGTATCTCTCCTAAAATATGAGAGATAACAGCAAAGAGATATTTTAAAGTTCCCAACTTAGGAGCTAGGGAAACAGCACTGTAATTAAGTTTTGGAAATATAAGGTATTAGTTATTATCGGATGAAATTATCTGTTTACAACTAATTCAGATCAAGCAACAAAACTTAGGTTGTATTATTCACTGAAATTAAGAATCTGCTTTTAATTTCTTCTTTGTATAGATCAGCGACATCAAAAGTAAAATGATTCCCAAAATTACGAAGGCAAGTATTCGATCAACTGTTTCGCTGGTTGTAATCGCAAATACAAAAACATATACAACGGTCATTAACAAAGTCGCCAGTGACATCCAACGATATTTTTTGTTATCCAATAATCTGCTGAACCAATAATATAAAAGTCCGACAGCCAACCAAGTATAACTAACATAATTCGCCGGGAATGAATGATAAAGTGCATACGGAATAATTAATAGAGCTGCGATTAAATATGCATTTCGCATTTGTTCTGTATGAAGTTCAAGTTCTTCCTTCTTCCAATTCAATATTCTCGCACTTAAGAGTGCGACTATACCAAAACTGATTGATACTAAGCTCACATCTTGAACAGCAATTAAGTACGCAATAAACACGCCAATATAAATTACGAAATTTGTAACTATTATTAATTTTGACCTGAACCAAACCGAAGTCGATACGACTAGCAAACTCTGCCAGCAAAGAAGTATGAAAATTTCTGATTTATCGAATAAATAAATTATAGCGAAGCTGAGTGCAACATAAGCCGTCATTGCATAAACGAATGTAGACATTTTGCTTTTTTCTCTTACCCAAAAAGTAACAGCTAAAGCCATGTAAACGAGTGATCCAATTAAATGATAGATCCCGCTGTATTCAAAAGGAGCTAAATAAGTAACAAGCAGAAGAAGTGCAAAACTTGAACCAGCATTCAGAAAAGATGCTGTAGTTACAAAATAATTTTCATCTACGCCATTCTTTCTGAAGATATTTCCGGATGCAAAGATGACCGCATAACAAAGTATGAATAAGAGATTCAAGGGAAGATTTACACCTTCGATTGCCCTTCCAAAAAATGGGTTATTGAGAAACCATAGGAAATGAGTTAGATACGAAAAAAAGATCCCGAAAAATAAAAGATTGGACCAATCTTTCTTAAGTCTTAAATAAACAGCTATGGTCGACATTGCAAGGATCATGATGAAAATAAAATAAGCGTAGTCGCTAATTAAGGCAGTTGCATATCCGAGCAGCAAACTCCAATATGCAAAGTGAATTGAATCTCGTTTCAACGCGACTAACATATGAATTGCAGTAACAAGAAGTAATAAAACTACAATGACCGCCAATGAAGAAACCGTCTTTTCAGCTCCGAAGAAATGCAATCTCATAACAGAGAAAAATACTAATATAATTGAGCCACCGAGAAGATATCCGGATATTTGAGGATAGGCACTTCGCATAGCGAACGAACCTCCGAAAATAATTCCAGCGATTAAAAAACCTATCAAACTTGGTATATAAGAAGCAGTGTTTTCATATGGTGTGCTTAGAAAAAAGAGAATTCCAATTGACAGTACAACAATTCCCATTTTTGCGAACCAACTTCCGCCTATCGCATATTCAAGAGCTTCTTCTTTTTCTTCAGCGGTTTTAGTGTCTTCCACCGATGTTTCAAGTTCAGATATCGATGATTCGCTGTCATATTTAATATGCTTTTCAATACGCTCGATCCGTTCATCGAGACTTTTTATCGCATCAATCAGCTTCTCAATATTTTTGTTAGAGATGTTCTCCATTTCATTCCTCTCAATGTTAAGAGTAATAACTCTTCTTTAATTACTTCGATGTTCGATATTATTTCCTATTATAAAGTGTTTTCTTAATTCTAAGTTTTCAAATACTTTTTATCCAACTTTTTAATATAAAGGTATAAAACAATTGATAGAAAAGTTATGATCAAGATAAATATTACCAGTCCATACCTTCTGAAGAAATAATTATCAAAGGCTGCTTTTCCCTCAACGATTACAAAATTAGTCACTGCCAAACCTTTCCCTTCAACAACTTCTTTGAATTTTTCCTCGTCGAAAGAATGTACCATAGTTTTTGCCTCGAGTTTTGCCTGATTTGCATCTCGCAGCTTAAACTTAGCATCAGAAACTTCCATTCCTCTTTGTTCTGCACTATTAATCAACGAATCAGCATATTTAGACGCCGAGTCTAAGCTGTCGATCAAGTATCTCATGGTTCGAGCAACTTTGTATCCCTTAACATTTTTATTTTCGGTGTGGCATTTACTGCAAACCGCTTCCGAACTGACTCCCAATAATTTATTCGTGGCTGTTTCAATGTAGTGATTCCCGTGACACGATTCGCATTCCGGAATTTTTTGTTCATCAAATATTTTTTTGTGCGGACTTACAGAAAACAATTCGGCATTTAATGCGTGACATGAACCACAGACTTTGGATATTGATTCTATTCCTGGTGGAATTGCACCATGATTGCCATGGCAGCTGTTACAAGCAGGCGCAGAAGCGTCTTTTTTCTCGAGTAATGCTTTACCATGAACGCTTTTCGCGAATCTCTCGAACTGATTCGTGGGTATTTTGTACCCTTTCATGTATTTCGCATCACTGTGGCACTTTGAACAAGTGTGCGGCAGATTAACTGGGTGAACTTTTGACCTCACATCGGAAGCAGAAAGAATATCATGACTTCCATGACAACTTGCACACTCAGCAACTTTTGAATCTCCTCTTTTATTAAGTATACCATGCTGCGAAGTTAAATATTTTTCATTTTGATCTACCGGGAGTGATGGATTATACAATCTCATAAAAACTGCACTGCCGTGACACTTCGAACATGTCTTCGGAATATTTATCGGATTGACACTCGATCTGCGATGTGTTTTCGGTAATATCCCATGCACGCTATGGCAGTCAATACATTGAATGATATTTTCGTTACTTTTTATTGATGATTTGCCATGGACACTTCGACTCAATAACTCATTCTGATTGGTTACGAGTTTCGATCCATATTTAGACATCATATCTGAATTTGAATGACAAACGATACAAGATTCTGACTTTTGATTCCCCTTAGGAATTCCTTTGAATCCAGACGATTTACTCATGGAAACACTCATATCATCGGACCTGCTGTTACCTCCATGACAAGCAGCACAGCTTATCCCTTTCTGAAAGTGGATGTCATTCTGAAAGCCTGTGGATACCTTATCACCTAATGCCGAGTGACAATTATAACATTGATCTTTAGTTTCCTGAGCAAATAAATTCGGTTGAAATAAGATGAATATGGAAATCATAGTTATAAATGTTTTCATGCTAACCACCCTACTATCGTGAATACTATTATGAAAATGACGGCGAACAATCCGAGATAAGTTACAAATCGGCTGCTTTGCCCTTTGGCACTTCTGCGATCCCAAAATGGGACTAGCGTCCATAAAAGACCAGCAGCACCAAAAAGCAGAATTCCTAAAATTTCTCCATCAATGAACAAAACCTGAGCCGGAATATATTTTAAAGTTTGAAACATGAATAAGAAGTACCACTCAGGCTTAATGCCTTCAGGAGAAGGGGCAAACATGTCCGCTTTTTCCCCAAGATGGGCAGGAAAGAAGACTGCAAGTATAGCTAAAACATTCAACACTAGTAACCAAAGCAATAAATCCCTTAGAAGAAAATTTGGAAAGAATGGCATTGTTTTCTTCTCGTCCGCTGGAATATTTTCCATATCAATTGGGACACTCATACCTTGCCGCTGTACCAATATCAAATGAACCGCAAGCAGTACAGTGAAAATTCCAGGAAACAAGGCAACGTGGAATCCAAACAATCTCGATAGAGTTGCGCCGGTAACATCTTCACCACCACGCATGAATTCCATTATTGGTGTTCCGATAAATGGAATTGCAGTCATGATATCTGTGCCGACTTTGGTAGCAAAAAATGCCAATTCATTCCAGGGTAATAGGTAACCGCTGAAACCAAAAGCTAGTGCGAGGAAAAACATTAACATTCCAGTCAGCCAAGTTATTTCTCTCGGTTTTCTGTATGCTCGCGAAAAATAAACGCTGAACATGTGAATAAACGCAGCAAGAATAAAAAGATTAGCAGCCCAACTGTGAATTGATCTAATCAGCCAGCCAAATTCAACTTTTGACATTATAAATTGAATGCTTTCAAATGCAAGATCGGAACTTCCTTTATAGTAGAAGAGAAGTAAAATTCCTGTAATCACTTGTATTATGAAAAGGAAAAGTGAAACTCCTCCAAAATAATACCAAACCGAATGTCTATGAACCGGAACATATTTTTTTCCTATGAAGCCGACTACATCTTGCAAGTCTAATCGGCTGTTGAACCAATCATATATCTTATTCCAAAAGTTTTTCATAATTCCCTCAAGCTTTCTTTGAAATAAGTATTTCGTCTCCCTTCATCACAACTCGATATTCATCAAGTGGACGAGGTGGTGGACCTGCAATGTTTTTGCCATTCAAATCGTATTTACCATTGTGACAAGCACACCAAATTATTTCTAGATCTTTTTTATACTGTACTGTACAATCAAAATGAGTACAAGTTGCAGAAAATGCTTTCACTTCTCCGTTAGGCATTCGGATTACAAGCAATGGCTTGTTTCCAAACCTGACGATTTTACCTGTACCTTTTTCAAACTCCGAAAGTTTGCCAGCAGATGCAGATGTTACTTCAACATCAGCCTGCTTAGGTGGTTTTAAAAATGCAAAGAGTGGGTAGAGTACCGATCCCGCAAATCCTATCAAACCTCCACCAATAAGGTACTTTAAAAAAGTCCTTCTCTCTTCCGGAAGATGTCCCTTATCGTTCATAATTTTTCCCTCATTTTTTATTATGACAATCGCTGCAGATCATTTTTTTCCATGCCTCACCAATATCAATTGGATGCGTATAGGTTAATCCGCTGACTGATACCATTTCTTCTTTATCTTCAAACTTTTGTTTTAATATTGAATGACACGCATTACAATCAAATGTAATGGTCTTTCCCGTTTTACTTACATGTCTTCCATCATGACATCTAAAACAACCGGGAGAAAACATGTGCCCGATATGTTCAGGATATTTTGTCCAACTTACATTCATTTCCGGGAAATAATTCCTTGAATAAAGACGCTGTAACTCTAAAATAGTTTGTTCAATTTCTTTATTTCTTGTTTTAGAAATTTCTGCGTAGTTGATTGTATAAAAATCTCTGATTTTAATCGCAATGCTATCCATTGCTATTCTATTATTAGTATATGGATGATCCAAAGCTTCTACGGCAAGACTTTTAATAAATGGCAGATTTTTATCAATTAAGTTTAATGACAATAAGTGATTAACCGACGGAGCCGGTGCATGATAATTGTGCGATGGTCTATTATGACAATCCATACAATCCATTTTTCTAAGTTCACCTTTTTTGATTTCTGCTTCATTCAGTTTTGAATCAGTGCTGTAGTACTCCTCAACTTTGCCATCTTTTCCAACTGTTCTTACATACGGGATCTCTAATCTTTTTTTGTCGGAAGCAATGTAATAGACATCATTTACAATATTCATGTGCCAGTGAATACCTGAAGTAGGTCCTGTATCAATATTGCCACCGCCAACTTTAAGAATTAAATCAATGTCGAATCGAGTATTTTTTTCATCGGACATATAATTGGTGTACTGTACGCGCTTTTCGCTGAAGAAGTGCTTAGGCCAGTGACATTGCTCACAAGTCTGCTGTGCCGGACGAAGGTGTTCAACAGGTGTAGGTATTGGACGGCTGTACTTATTGAACAAAACAGAATAAACTTGATAAGCACCGGAAATTTTTGCTCGAACGAACCAGTCAGCACCTGAACCGATATGACATTGCACACACCCTACTCTTGCATGTGGGGAGGATTGGTATGCAACAAATTCAGGCTCCATAACTTTATGGCAAACTGTACCGCAAAATTCATCTGAGTCAGTATATTCGTAGGCTTTAAAACTTCCAAATGCAGAAAATGCTAAAAACACAATTCCTACAAATGAGATCGTTAAGAAAGCAGCTCGAGTTCTTCGGTCATTTAAATCAATTTTTGGATATTTATATATAACCTTTTTGCCAAGTTGTTCTTTTCTGAACTCGCGGTAAACTCCAATACCGATGAGAACAATTCCAATAAAAAGAAAAGAAGGAAGGATAACAAAAGCTATGATTCCCATATATGGCTTTTGCTCTTCGGCTAAGCTTTCTAAAACAATTAGAAAAAGTATTAATCCAAAGCTGACAACCGAAATAACTACTCCACCCAACGTAATTGGGTTGTAAAAATAAGCAGGAAATTTTTGTTTAACCAAATTCTATCCTCTCAACAATAGTTTGATTCTTAATCAAAAGCTCTTCATGTCAATTAATAAAGTTCTAAAGCTCAATACCTTTTATAAATCCCTCTCTACGACTGAGCTTAAATTAAGCGATACAATGAATAGAACAAATTACAGACTTAATATAATAAAACTATCGATAAGCAAAAATCATTGCGTATATAATCCAGAGTATCATAGCAAAACCGATTCCGAGTGCAGTCCATGCAAAGATTTTAATCGTGTGAATTACAATCGGCTGATAAGGTTCTACAAGATATTCCTCGAGCTCTCCATTTTTTACCAATTCCTCATATTCAGCAGGCTTATCATGTTTTAATTCTTCCACAGGCATTCTACCTGTAAAAATCACAAGATCCATTGGAAATTTTTCCGGACGCAAGTGTGTATTGAAAAAATGTATCGTGAATATAAATCCAGTTGCCAGCAAAGCTTCATCGCTGTGAATGATCGTGGCGACATTTATAAACCAACCTGGAAGCACTAAAGTAAAAAATTCTGGAAACCAAAGAATTAAACCCGTTGAGCCTATCACTACCATTCCCCAAAAGACAGCGAGGTAATCGAATTTCTCCCAATAAGTATATCGACCATATTTTGGACGCTCCCCTTTTCCAAGAAACCATTTGATTGAAGCAACAAGCTCATGCCAATCTTTTTTATTTGGAAGCATTGAGTTTTCGCCAAAGATCATATCTTTCCAGCTACTGTATTTTTTTCGTCTTACTTTTCCAAGGTGAATTAAATGCGCAACAAATACTCCAAACATTATCACTGCTGCAAAACGATGAATGGATCCGGCAGATTCATATCCACCTAGCATCTTGGAAAGAAAAGATGCCCATCCCGTATATGAGAATTTCAAAGTCATTCCGGTTAATGCTAGACTTAAAAAACTCACTATCATCAGAGCATGAAGAATTCTGTCTAATCTTGAAAATCTTTCGAACTGTGGGGTTGATTTAATATTGTTCGTTTCTTTCATCATAACTCTTTCTCCAAGATCAATTGGATTTCTCTTTCTGGGAAGCTTTCATCTCTCTTTTCATTTTCAGAGATCGCGGGAGCCATAAAATTGTATGTAATCCACTAATTACAAATGTAAAAACCAACAAACCTGTCATACCCCAAAAAGCCCAAAACAAAAATGGATATTTATCAGGATCATGATGAGTTGCATGAGTTAGATAGCCAGCAAATCGTCTATTAGCTTCTGGGTGACACTTTTGACAAGTTTTCACTACATTATCACGGCTTAAATGCGATTCAGGATTTGTTATTGGTAGAATGTCATGAGCACCGTGACAATCATAGCACTTAGCTGTTTTCGTGTAACCAAGCTGCGAAACTTTTCCGTGATAGGTGTCAAAATAAGTTTTTGCAATAGATTCATGACACCTTCCGCATTGATTCATAATTGTAAGTTTAAATCCTTCGGAATCAGCGCGGGAAATTTTATGTGCAGAATGACAGTCGCTGCAAGCCGGCAAATCCTTCTCGGTTGCTGTAACTAATGGTGAATGTACACTTCTTTCAAATTGTTCTTCAATACCGTGATGGCAAGTTCCGCATGTCTTTGCAATGTTTTTCCGATTAACAGATGAAGCAGTATCTTTAGCAGGCAGTTCATTATGAGAAGTATGACAATCGGTACAAACTGCCGTAACAATCAGTCCGCTCTTTATTAAACCTTTACCGTGGATACTCTCAACATAATGATCAATAATTTCGTGTTCTTTACCTTTGTAACGAACTGCAGCTTTCTCTCCCTCGCGATGACATCTGGCACATAATCCGGGAATATTAGTTGGGAAACTTACCGATTTGAAATCTCTTTTCCCTTTTATTCCGTGTGTTCCGTGGCATTCAAGACATGATGGTGCATTTGGATCATTCTTGGCAAACAATTGCCCATGCAAACTTTTTTGATACTCATTTGCAACTTCGGTGTGACACGAACTGCAATCCACTTTTTGCGTAATAGTTTCACACGGCCGGAGCTTCGATGGAGTCACACCCGTGTGGCATTGACTGCAGGCAGTTTTAATATGTGCTGAATGTGAGAGGTCATCTGTCTTAACTGAAATTGATCTTCCATCTTTCGCTCTAAGATTTTCTTTTTCATGGCATCTTAAGCAATCTCTGTCTGCCATTCCTTGATCGTAAAAAACTTTCCTAACTTTGTGCGGTTGATGACAATCAACACATGCCGGGAGAACGTGAATCTCCTTTTCCCAAAGTTCTCCTTTAATGACTTTTCGATGAACCTCCTCGATTTGTATATGACACTTTGCACAAGTTTCTGCAATATTTCTTCTAGCAATAGTCGAACGACTATCGGTGTGAGGAAGAATTTGATGAGCTGTGTGGCAAGATGTACAAGTCGCAGATACTATCAATCCTTTTCGCAGCAAACCTTCGCCGTGAATACTTTCGCTGTAGTTCTCTAAGATCATATCTTGATGAATATTTCTCTGCCTTTGAACCGGAGAACCTTCTCTGTGGCACCTTCCGCAAAGAACCGGAACTTGAAGAGGATTAGTTATTGACCTCAAGTTACGAGAGCTTAAAATCTCATGCGTACCATGGCAAGATTTGCATGTTGGAGCTAAAGCATCTCCTTTTGCTTTTGATTTACCATGAAGACAGCTTTCATAAAGAGTTTGCTGGGATTTGTGGCAAGAACCGCAATTCACCTTCTGTAAGTTTTCTTCATGAGGAATATCTGCACCCTTTAAGTCAGCATGACACTCAACACACTGCACTGAATTATGAGTTGAGTTTTGTATTTTCTTTTCATCCACAAATAGTGATAGTGTCCGAGTGCCAATTTTTTTCGTAAGAGACTTATCATTATGGCACATCATACATTCATCATTATCTTGGGCATAAAGCGGTACAAGCGAAATAAAAATAAATGAGAATATTACCAGTAAAAAGTAGTGAATATTTATGCTAAGTCGTCTATTAACTTTCACTTTTTCCACTTTCTTTTTCTTGTAGTTTAATTCGTTCAAGTTCAGCAGGGTGCTCATCGGCCATTTCCTCCTCTGAAAGTGTTCCTTTAATCCAGGCTAAGTTCATTGGATACATATCCGGATTAAAAATTACAAAATATATATGCCACACAAGTATTGCGAGAAATGCAAGCCAAGCTTCATAATAATGAATAGTTCGTGCAATGTCCCAACCAAGTTTTGTAAATATCCCGATAAAATAATTCTCAAACCACATTATGAAACCAGTAATTGTCATAACAATAGTTCCCCAAACAAGAGCCCAGTACTCAGCTTTTTCGATATAGCTGAACCTATCAAGTTTTGGTTTCGCATTTGAGAACCCGAGATTATATTTCATAACACCAATGGCGTCTTTCAAATCTTGGTATGTTGGCAAAAGATCTTTAAATAATTGCCGTCCTCTTTCTGTTGCTGCTAAATAAAAAATATGATAAATGCTTGCCGCGACCATTACAACCGCAGCTATTCTATGCAATAAGCTTCGATAAATAAATGAATCGGGGAAAATATCATGAATATGCTTAACCCACCACGCATCTGGAAACCTTAACATAAATCCGGTTATCACAAGGGTAAAGAAACTAACAAGCAAACATACATGCTGCAACCTCTCATTGACTGTCATTCTCAGATACAAACGTCGCCCATGATGCTCAACTCTAATTAATCCGCGCTGGATCATTTTTTTTCTTTTTGCTTTTCTGAAAAAGTCAATAAGATTATGGAGAAACATACCGCCGACAGTAGTAAATATTAACACCAAATAAATCGTAGCAATCCAATATAAAACAGGTTCTTCTTCTTTTTCTAAAGTTACGTGAACTGCACCAATTGCAAATCGTTCATTAGCTCCGGGATGACACTTTCCGCAGGTCTTAACTATATTGGATTTATGAATTGTAGAAGTAGAATCGGTCGATGGTTTAATACTGTGAAAGCCATGGCAGCTTGCACAATTTGCAGCTTCAGTGTCACCGCCTCGGAGTGCCAATCCATGATAACTATCTCTAAATGTTGTTGTTCGCTTTGTTGACAAACCATACTTATCCGAGAGCTTTACAGAACTATGGCAAGGTGCACAAACTTGAGTTGAGACATTTCTAAATGCAACGGGTGCTTTAGGATCGGATGGGTGAAGTATATTATGCTCACCGTGGCAATCGATACATGTTGGTGTATCGAGATTACGTTTTTCGAGTGCTCTGCCGTGACTGCTTTCGAGATATTCTTTTGCGATTTTCGGATGACACTTGGCACAGGTATTAACAACATTAAATTTATAAACAGTAGATTTTTCATCACTCCCCTTAACGATATCATGAGAAGCGTGACAATCAACACAGTTGGCTGCTTTCGCATTTCCTTTCATCAAAGCTTGACCATGAACACTGTTTTCATAAGCCTGAATAAATACATCAGTTGGTGCTACTCGCTTTCTTACATCCGGATCATCGATATGACAGGAGAGACATAGCTTCTCCTGCCCAATTTTTCCTTTAAGGGAATCTTGCTTTATATATGAAGTTGAGATATGAGTCTTATGGCACGTTAGACAATTCGGGGCACCTTTGACATCATTTTGAAATGAAACATGGTGAATTGAATGTGCATAATTATTTGAAACGTCTATGTGACATTTTCCGCAAGATTGGAAAAGATTTTTAGAGTTGAATGGAGATCTAGATGAGCGTATAGGTAAAACATTATGCTGCCCATGGCAGCTTTTGCACGATACAGCGGGCGAGCCATTTTTGCCATCTGCTCTCAAAATCTGCGGATGAAATTGATGTTTGACGGGTGCGTTTTTGTGACAATTCATACAAGCTACGGATTCAATTTTTTCTTTGTGGGGAAGACTTTCCGGATCAAAACCAACGTGGCATGAAACACATCTAAGCTTCGCATGAGTAGATTGATTTAATACATTATCGTTTACAAAAATGGAAATATTTTTACCATTCTTTTCCATTGTCATTTCTTGATCGCTGTGACACATCAAGCAGTCTTCTTTTTCCTGTGCATTCGCATTGCTTACGGTAAACATAAGTGAAGTAAGGATTGCGAATAGCAAAAACAGATATTTGTTTTTCCTCACCATGAAATTCGAATTAAAAATTCTTTTGATTTTCATTTCTTCTCTCATTCTGTAGATTCAGTAATATAATTTATAGTTCGAGAAATTCATCTCGTTTATATTTTAAATGCAATTCCTTTTCAACATCATCGCGGGTTAAGAATTTTTCCCTGACATCTGTTGGTTTAACTGTTAAGACTGGAATCGGCGAGTGCCTAACAATTTTTTCTGCGATGCTTCCAATAAGTACATGCTTAAATCCTGTTCTCCCATGAGTAGCAAGAACTATCAGTCCTATTTCATTTTCAACGACATATTTTAATATTTCTTTATAAGGATTCCCCTGAATCACAATGTGATCAACATTCTCAATATATGGAAGAAATTTTTGCGATAATCCTTTTAATTGATCACGGATTTCTTTTTTATACTCGCGCACTGATTTGGTTTTTTCATTTTTCTTTGTTGCCATGGGGGGATGTTCAATGACATGCAAAAGGTAAACTTCTGCATCAAAGGTTTCTGCTATAGTGGATGCAATCTCGAGAGCTGAAAAAGAATGTTCAGAGAGATCAGTTGGAACAAGTATCTTCTCCAGAACTCTTTGTGGTTTAAGATGAACTAAAATTTTAGTAATAAAACAAACCTCCCGAATATTCTTTCCATTTATCAGAAAATAACATTCGGCAAAATTTAATTAATAACAATTTTGCTTTCCAAAGTTCTTTAATTTTAAGTATATAAAAAAGAACTTTTTAGAACATAAGGAAAGAGTTCAGACCCTAAAAACCTCTCACAACTCTTTCATTTATAGGTGTGCAGTATTTTCATATAATTTGCACGTTCAAACGCTGCCGGATTGGCAACTGATTTATGACTCATACTTCCGCGCATTTGCTCAAGCGACTCATATTCGTGTTCTTCCATCCACTTCGTGATGTCAGTTAAGACAGTTGCAATGTGGCCAATTCCGTTTTTAACCAGTGTCGAGAACATCTGTGTGGCAGATGCACCAGCCATGATCATTTTAAGAACATCTTCTGCCGACATGACACCTCGAGTTGCAGCAAGATCTGCTTTAATTCTTCCGTAGAGAATTGCAATCCATCGTAATGGCAATCTTGAAGCGAAGGGCGTACTGAGTATCACATTTGGAACGACTTCCAGATTCTCAAGATCAATGTCAGGTTGATAAAATCGATTGAACAGAATTAATCCATCTGCACCTGCATCATCAAGCTGTTTTGCCATCGATGCAACCGAACTAAAGAAAGGACTCAGCTTAACTGCAACCGGAATCTTTACAGCTTTTTTCACCTCTTTAAGAATGTCTACATACATCTTGTCGACTTCTGAACAACTTTTATTAATATCTGTAGCCAGAAAATATATATTTAGTTCAAGAGCGTTTGCACCGGCTTCTTCGATTTTTTTTGCATAATTTGTCCAGCCCCCGAGCGATTTTCCATTTAAACTTGCGATTACAGGAATATCAACGGCTTCTTTTACCTTTTGAATGTGCTTTAGATATTC
>Ga0194127_10000163_pt1 | contig 102853 bp, 90 predicted proteins | sample TA2KigC100mmetaG_FD_148624 | JGI IMG/M metagenome (GOLD analysis project Ga0194127, IMG submission 148624) | Freshwater microbial communities from Lake Tanganyika, Tanzania - TA2015036 Kigoma Deep Cast 100m | ecosystem: Environmental > Aquatic > Freshwater > Lake | place: Tanzania: Lake...
TGAAAACATCCGTGAGACTTTTATACATTATTAGAATATCAATTTTAGCAGAAGGGAATTCATCACTAAGTTTTTTTAGTGAAGGTGTGAACATTAAAGCATCGCCAATGCCTGATAATGCTATTACAAGAATTTTCATTTGAAAGGTTTTTAGGGTGCAAGAACTGCACCCAATAAATTATTTTATTTGTAATTCTTTTGGCGCAGTTTCACTTTTACTCATTCCAGCGCGAACTTTATATTGGTTTAGCAAATCTTTAACTGACTCATCATTTGGGACAAGCAATTGAAGCTGCTGCAAAACTTCAACTGCATCTTTATATCTGCCTAAATAATCGTAGTGAGTCAATAAAATATCATAAGGATTATACCAGCTTGAAAAATTTCTAGGATTTTTTTCTAAAGATTTTTTTGCTTCATCGATTACTTCATTTGCGTATTCATTGTATTGTTTCATTGCATCGGCATTAAAATAAATTTTTGCAACGTCATGTTTAATTCTGTAATCAAGCGGTATTACAGAACGCGGAATTTTTGTTTCCATCATGTCTAATGTCTCAACAACTTTAGAGTTGTTCGATTCATTATAAAGGTAATGAATTGCTAATCTAATAAATGCATTACGATAATTTTGAGTTAAACGTTCGTGGTTCTCATCAAAGAAAATCGTTTTGTCATTCAAACCGCGGAATTTAAAGCCGGGTTTATATTCCGTACTTACTTCCTCAGATTCATTAAATAATTGTTGTCTCATTACTGGTTCGTTCAAATACTCATTTGATTTTGATTCAGATTTTTTAGGAATAACTCTCATAGCCATACCTTCCATTATCAAATAATCATCAAGACTTAGTCTACTGTCTTCTGAACATGTTACAGCATAATATACTGGTCGTTTCCATTGACTTTGCATAATTATATCAAGACAAACAATATCTTGAACTCTAATAGCTTTATACTCTCCAAAAGTTACACTGTTTTCCATCTTCCATTTGATTTTACCGGAATTAAGTGCTGCAGTATCTTTTACACCAAACTCTTTTATTACTTCCGGTGTAATTGCAATTGACATTTCTTGAGGCTCAAAACGGATTGGCGAAAGCTGATCAATTTCTGTATCAGTAAAACTAATATTGACTTTTTGCGCACCATGCGGTGTATTATTTTTTAATTGTTTAATGTACCAAGGAGTGTTCAACAAACTGAGATTTGCAATTCGTACATCTCTTCTTATTCCTTCAACATCTTGTAAATACCAAAGAGGGAATGTATCATTATCACCATTGGTAAATAGAATTGCATTTGGCGCAACACTCTGTAATAAATTGTATGCATAGTCCCACGGAACATAATTTCTTGCTCTATTATGTTCAAAGTAATTTACGTTTAACATGTTCGCTGGAACAGCTATAAATCCAAGTACCAGTAAACTGCCAAGTACCGGTTTTACTACTTGTGTTTCTTTTAACTTTTGCCGTACAATTTCAATAAGTCCATGCATGCCGAAGGCAATCCAAATAGAATAAACAAAAAATGCGCCTACATAAAAATAGTCTCGTTCGCGCGGTTGAGGCTGCTGTTGATTCTGATAAAATGCTGTTAAATATCCAAGAAAAACAAACATAACTAAGAACACAGATGCCATTTTCCAATCACGGCGGAAATGATAATACAATCCGAAAAGTCCTAGGAAAAAGGGAATTCCATATAGGTCTGTCCAATCAATGCCAGTATCTTGAATAGTTGATTCTCTTCCAACGTAATTCCACATCAAGTATCTATTAAACATATGATTCATCTGATAGCTCCAGAAAAAATCAAGATCACTTGAGTAATCATTATATATATCTAATTGATGCGGTTCGTTTGAGTATCGTCGTTTGAATGTAGGAAAGTCACCGTATTGTTCACGATTTAGATATGATTCTAATTCCGTGAATGTTTTTGGACTATTCATGTTTATAGGCGGTTCTTGATTTGCACGGATGATAATCATTGTATAAGAAGTGACGCCTATAAGCGTAAAGAAGATACATTTAAAAACTAGGTTAAGAGTAGGTTTGTTATTTTTAGCACTCCAAAAAATACCTCCTCCAATTAAAGCAAATATTCCGATGGCAACAATTAAATCAACAATTGTATTATTCTTTCCAATGATTGTAATAAGCTTAGGAATAAATTTTACCATTCCGGGATAAACAGCAACAAGCGTGATACCGCCAATCATAATAGGAATGTAAAATGAATTTTTTTGAAAAATCTTTTTATACATTGCCGCCATAAAAGCAACGCTGATGATAACAAAAATCATCAGAAATCTTGAATCAGTTGCTTTATAATCTTCCATTCTTGGAGGCACTGCATCAGTTAATGAACCCCACAAAATTAATGCAACTACAAGAATAAGCGCAGAATGCATTAGGAAGATATAGCCGGTCTTTTTCAGAATTTCTTCATCAGTTAAATATTTTCTGAAAATTACAACCATCACTACGGGCACAATTGCAAGCACTGACATTAAGTGTACGCCGGTGGATAAGCCAATTAAATAGGCAATGAAAATCAGATACTTTTCATTGTCTGGCTGATCTGCTCTTTCATTCCATTGAATCATCAACCAAATAACATAAGCAATAAAAAAAGTAGAGAATGCATATACTTCAGCTTCTACAGCATTAAACCAAAATGTATCGCTAAATGCTAATGATAGTGCTCCAATTGCTGCTGAAACATAAATTACTAATGCATTAAAATTATCTTCAATCTCTTTTTTGACATAAGTTTTTATCAATTGAACGGCAACCAAGTACAAAAACATTACAGTAAATGCACTTGATAGAACTGATATCATATTAACTCTTAAACCAATATTCTCTGTAAATGGAATCATTGAGAAAAATCTTCCAAGAATTAAAAAGAATGGTGTTCCCGGAGGGTGCGGTACTTGCATTAAATATGAAGTTGATATAAACTCACCACAATCCCAAAAAGAAGTTGTAGGCTGAACAGTGGATAGATAAACTAAAAAGCTAATTAGAAAAATTGCTGCTGCAAAAATTCGATTTAATAATTTCTGATTCATTTACTCACCAAATTTTGGATTAATTGGAGTTATCTTCTGGAGCTATTTCATCCTTAGTCTTAAATAGATTATCCAGATTAGGTTTAATTCTATTAACATGGTATTTTTCATAAAGTGCAATTAGTCTCTGCATCGATAATTTATCGAGATCTTCATCATCTTTATTCCGTTTTACAAGCATTTTATAATCTTCTAACTCTGTTTTATCAAATTTCCGCTCGTATTTTTTGAGAATTTCAAAATACTTTCTTTGCTCGCGAATTCCCATTAAAATTCAACTGTTGTTGTTTTGTCGAGTGGTGAAATTAATCAAAAATTCAAAGAATAAAAAACTATATTTGCCATAAGTGTTAAAGACATCCAATTATTTTATTATGATACAAGTTTACAAAGATTATCTGCCAGAAGTTTCCATAATTATGCCAACCTTTAACAGAAAAAATTATGTAAAACGTTCTATTGATTCTGTAATTATGCAATCATTCCGGAATTGGGAATTAATTATTGTCGATGATGGTAGTACAGACAGCTCGAATCTTTTAATAGACGATTACATTTTCAAGCACACAAATATCAGATATTTAAAGCACTCAAATAGAAAACCACCATTATCAACTAATGCTGGTATTTTAGCATCTGTAGGACATTTTATTACTTTTATTGGTAGTGATGATGAATATAAAGAAGACCATTTAAAGTTAAGGTACGATCTAATGGTGCGTAATAATAGCTTGGATATTATTCATGGAGGGTTCAAAGTAGTTGGACATCCTTATGTTAAAGATAAAAATGATTTGTCAAAAGAAATTCATTTATCAGAATGTGTAATTGGCGGTACTTTTTTTGGGAAAAGAAACGTATTCATTGAATTAAATGGATTTCAAAATCTAGCTTATAGCGATGATTCAGATTTCTTAGAAAGGGCTATGATAAGGTACAATGTATTAAAAGTGGAATACCCAACATATATTTATTACCGTGATATTCCTGATAGCATTTGTAATACCATCAAATGAAACTTGATATTCTAAATCAAATACTTTTGAATTAAATCATCTGGAATTCTGGTTGGTCTTCCGTTTTTAAGGGAGATCAATGTATAAACTGCCCAGCCTTCTGCTGCAACTTTGTTAGTTTCTTTTTTAACAAACCAGAAATTCACTTTTATTTGTGCGCCGGCATAGGAATCAACTTGAGTTTTCGCAATAACTACATCTTGCATTTTTACTTCTCTTTTGTAGTTAATATTTACAGTTGATGCAACCCATGAATAACCAAATGCAACGAAATCTTCCATAGACACTTTGTAACACCTTTTCATTTGATCATATCTGGCGAGAAGCAAATAATCTAAATATTTTGAATAGTGAACATGTTGATTGATGTCAAGGTCGCTTGGGCGAACTATTATTTCAGTTTCAAAAATGGAATAATTACTCATTTATTCAATTAACTTTTTTAAACAAGAAATGAGTATAAACTGATAATGTAACTGCAACAATTATTTGCAAATAAATTGGAGTTGATAGTAAAACTCCATCTATCAGTCCCGTACTTAACAATCCAAGCTTAAGTGTATAATAATAGAATTTACTTATTAAAATACTTGAAAACATAGCAAGGAATAAATTATTAATTCGTTTTACCAAAAAGAAAAAAAGCCAAACGTTTAATGAGAGTTCGGAAAAAATTAATAATGTTTTAAAGATTGAAGGGTGACTTGAAATTAAATATGAGAATAAAGGAAGTATTAAAGCAATTAGATATGTATTATTTTTTGATGTATGAATTAAAGAAATTATTGCTAGAATTCTCATTGGTTCCAATAGATAAATTGGAACAGAAAGCATGTGAGAAATTGCCGGTGTGAAAGAAATAACTAGAAGAGCAATAATATCAATTGTAATTGCCTTTACGTTAGATTTAGAAAGAGCAGTTGATAAAACGTTCATTTTTCATCCCATCTTTTTTAATCCTTGAATACAATATAATATGTTTATATCTTTTTCGTATAAAATTTGAGCATAAAAAATATATTGGACTGAAATGAAAAGAAGAGAATTTTTATCAAAAAGTTTCAAAGTTGGAGCATTTGCCGGCTCGGTATTTACTATTCCTGGATTTTATAATAATAATTTTTCGAGCAAAAGCTATGCCTCCTCAAATTATGATTTAGTAGCTATAAAAGGTGGTGAACCTGATATTATGTTTGATGAAGCAATCAAACAGCTAGGAGGAATGCAAAACTTTGTAAAGAAAAATCAGAAGGTGGTAGTAAAACCTAATATTGGATGGGATGTTGTTCCGGAATTAGGTGCGAATACAAATCCCAAATTAATTTCACGAGTTATTGAACACTGTTTTAATGCCGGCGCAAAAGAAGTTTATGTTTTTGATAATACTTGTGATGATTGGCGTAGGTGCTATGATAGAAGTGGAATTGAATCCGCAGTAAAAAATGCAAAAGGACAAATTGTACCTGGGAACTCTGAAAGTTATTATCAATCTGTTTCCATTAAGAATGGCAAAAAATTAACTAACGCAAAAGTTCATGAACTTGTTTTGGATTGTGATGTATTCATAAATATACCAGTTTTAAAGCATCACAGCTCAACTCAGCTTTCAATTGCGATGAAGAATTTAATGGGTATTGTTTGGGATCGTCGTTACTGGCACAGAAATGATTTGCATCAATGCATTGCAGACTTTTCAGCCTTTGGCAATAAACCAACTTTGAATATTATAGATGCGTATAATGTAATGAAGAAAAATGGGCCGCGTGGTGTTTCAAAAGCTGATGTTGTAGTAATGAAATCGCAGATAATTTCAAAAGATATTGTTGCTGCAGATGCAGCTTCGGCAAAATTATTTGGAATGGAACCAGAAAATATTGGTTACATAAAATTAGCAAATCAACTTGGTGCCGGAAAAATGGATTTGAATTCGCTTCAAATCAAAAGAATTATACTATGATTTTGAAAAATATGCTCACACTATTCTATGAATAGATCAAACTTGTGGAAACTTAGAGTATTCCTATCTATAATATTTATTTTACCAATCACTATTATTCTTGCTGATTTCAGCGGTTTAATCCCATCTTCAATTATAAATTGGATAACATATTTTCAATTTGTTCCTTCAATTTTAAAGTCTTTTACATTTTTCTCATACATAACGACTGGATTTATTGTAGTAATAATTTTGACAGCATTATTTGGTCGGATTTATTGTTCATCAATATGTCCGCTTGGAATTCTTCAAGATATAGTGAATTTCATTTCAAGAAAAATTGCGAAGAAACGTAAGAAAAAAAATTACCGTCAGAAATATCTATATATAAAAGAAAATAAAATTTTAAGATGGACTCTTGTTGTTATTCCAACTGTTCTGTTAGTTTTCGGTATTTCTCTTGGTATCAATTTACTCGATCCTTATAGTTTATACGGAAGAATAATTGGAAATTTTATTAGACCAGTTGTAATTGGAATTAATAATATTACAGCTTTTACTCTTGAGTCTTTCAAAGTCTACGCAATTTTTCCATACGACCTAAAAGTTTTTAATCTAATTCCATTTGTAATTACATTATCATTTTTTCTTCTTGTTTTAGTAATGTCAATTATTAAGGGGAGATTATACTGCAATACAATTTGTCCGGTTGGTACTGTTTTGGGAGTTATATCAAAATATTCGCTGTACAAAATAGTTATTGAAAATGAAGAATGTATTAATTGCGGCATATGCGAAAAAGACTGTAAAGCAAATTGTATTGACAGCGAAAAAATGAAAGTAGATTTGAATAGATGTGTGGCTTGTTTTAATTGCATTAGTTCTTGTCCAACTGATGGAATAAAATTCGAACATTCGTTGCCAAAATTTAATAACAGAAAAGATGTTTTTGATCAAACAAAAAGAAACTTTTTAATAGCCTCTGGAATTTATATTTCAACACTTTCAGCACTATTAGCTCAGGCGAAAAAGAAGATTGTTGCTACAAAACCAAGTACAGTTCCAGTTTTCAGAAAGTTTGCAGTTTCGCCGCCCGGTTCAATTAGTCTTGATAAGTTTAACAGCAAATGTACATCTTGTCATTTATGTGTTTCATCATGCCCAACTCAAGTATTACAGCCTTCGTTTCTTGAATATGGTTTTACTGGAATGCTTCAACCAAGATTAGATAATCTCGCTGGGTTTTGTAATTACGACTGCGTCATTTGCAGCGAAGTTTGTCCAACTGGTGCAATACTTCCAATTAATGCTGAAAAGAAAAAACTTACTCAGCTGGGTAAAGCAAAATTTGTTAAAGAAAATTGTATAGTGGAAACAGAAAAGACTGACTGCGGCGCATGTTCTGAACATTGCCCAACAAAAGCTGTGCATATGATTCCATATCAAGGGAAGCTGTTCATTCCAGAAACTCGAGATGAATTTTGCATTGGTTGTGGTGCGTGTGAATATGCTTGTCCGACTATTCCATATAAAGCAATTTATGTTGAAGGTAATGCAATTCATCAAACTGCAAAGAAGAATGAAGAGAAAGATAAACCGATACAAAAAATTGATTATAAAGAAGAATTTCCATTTTGATTTGAAAGCTTACTTTTAAATTATTGATATCACACGGATGACACGGATTTGGCAGATTTTCACGGACTATGATCTGCGTAAATCCGTTAAATCACCGTAATCTGAGTTCTATTAATCTTAGTTGTTAATCACTCATCAAATAATTTTCCTATCGCTCTATTTTTTTTAACGCTTCTTCGTCAACCTTCAACAATCCATTCGGTATTAATCGTGGAGTTAACAATTTCCATTTTGAATCCTTGCTAAAAATTTCTTTGAACATTGGGAGCGCTTCATTCAATCTGTTATTATTAGCAAGTGTAACAGCAGTCCAATATTTCATTTCAAGATTATCAGGAAACATTTTCATTGCTGCAGTATATTCATTCATAGCAGTAATCATATCATTTTTTTCAACTGCAATATCGCCTTTGTTCATATGTTCGTAAGCTCTATGGACTTTAAGTAACCTTCTTAATTCAATTAATGGTTCATTAGCATCATCAACACGAAGCTCAACCAGGCGATCTTCCCACACATTTCCAGTTGATTTTCCCCTAACAACCAAAAGCGCTGCAGACTGCTTTCCGCGAATATCTCCGCCGGCTTCTTCTGCTGCTTCAAGAGCGATTAACATTCTTTCTGCTAATGGTCCATTTGAATTTTCAAATGCTTCTGCCATTGCCGGCCATACTTTATCATTCAACATTAAATTTGCTTGAACAGAAAAGTTCTCGCCAACTATATTTCCAGCGGGTTGTATACATTTTACGCCGGTAAATGATGCTGCACTGCCCTTAGCATCTAAAACTGCAAGCTGCCGAAATTCTCTTCCTTCATCACTCTTAATTAATTCATCTACTGCTTGTTGTGCAGAGAATCCCTTTTTGAGTAATTCTAATCCACGAGGACCAAAGGATACATTTACAAACGATTGAGTTGCGATTACACCAACACCAGCTTCACCCCACGAAACAATGGTGCCGACTGAATACCAATGCGATTGAACTGCAACTCCCATGTCACCAGTATCTTTATCGTAAGCTACAATAGAATAAGTATGAGCGAAAGGTGAATTCGTTTTATAAAATTGTGCGAAGGAAATTGTCAATTGGGAATTAAGAATTACAAGAGATATAATTATTAAGTAATTTACATGCAGTCTCATAAAGTCCTCTATTCTTTTTGCTTCAAGTTATATTTTTAGATTATTTATAACAAACACATAATAATTTAGAAACTTTATCTAATTATGAAATGTTCAATTTGCTAATGAAATAAAACGCAGTTATTTTCGTTCCCCAGAATTATTAATGAAATGTTGGAGATGATATGAAAAAAATAGTAATAATCTTAATCGGATTATTTGTTGTTAGCCTAACAAATGCGCAAACAAAAAATGTTCTTAAGACTCAAGAGGACTCTGTGAGTTATTGCATTGGGCAAAATATTGGCACTAATCTTAAAGATCCAAACATGAAAATCAATTTTGATCTTTTAATAAAAGGTGTTAAAGATGCTTCCACCAATGCGAAATCAATATTGACGGAGGAAGTTATGCAAAAGGTCATGATGGAATTCAATCAAAGATTAATGGCAAAAAGAAGTGAAGAAATGAATGCTGCCAAAGAAAAAAATAAGAAAGCTGGTATTGAATTTCTCGAAGCAAATAAAAAGAAAGAAGGAGTAAAAGTTTTAGAGAGCGGATTGCAGTATATAGTGCTTGTGGAAGGACAAGGACCATCACCTACCAAAGATGATAAAGTTAAAGTTCATTACAGAGGCACTTTAATAGATGGAAAAGAATTTGATAGTTCTTACAGCAGAAATGAACCAGCTGTTTTTGGAGTCTCTCAAGTCATAAAAGGTTGGACAGAAGCACTGCAATTAATGAAAGCCGGAAGCAAATGGATGCTTTATATCCCATCAGAATTAGCATATGGTGATAGTGGGGCCGGAGATGTTATTGGTCCAGGCTCAGTTCTAATCTTTGAGGTTGAATTAATCGAAATTGTCAATTAAAAAAAATGCCGGCATTTAACCGGCATTTATTTATTCTTCAGGTTTTACTTCAGATATGTCTGTTGAGTTTTGTTCTTCTTCAAGCTGAGAAACATCATTAGTTGATGATTGTTCTATTGATGAGAATTCTTCCACTGCAGATTCTTCAGTAATAACCTTTTCATTTAGAAGTTCTTGTTCAACTTTTACTTTTACAACTACTTTTCTTACGGTTGTAGAAATGTTTAGTGCAATGCAAGGCATGTGAATATCTGTAGGGAAGAAAAGCGCAAAGTAACCAGATTCAGCGGTTAAGAAATTTCCTTCGCCCTTTAAATACATTACATCTTTCTCATTGTTGTAATCTTGAGTAACTATCATTTTTTGAAAGTTAGAGTAACCTATTTTTTCTTTCCCGAAAACAATAAATTGAATATCAGCATATTTCTTATGTGCTTCCCATTTACCAGCAGTTGCTGGTTTTGTATCATATTCTTGAACAATGGCAAATATATTTTCACCTTCAATTTCGTATTTACCAGGTTCAAGAGAATTAAAGTCAGTTGAAGATAAGTATTCGAATGCTCGTGTGAAATTTTCACCGAGCGTGTAATAATTTTTTGAATTTTTTAACTGATCGAAAATCATAATACCTCGAGTTTAAATTTTTGATTAAAGTCTGAACATCACTCCGCCTACAATTGCAATGAAGTCACTTTTTAAATTACTTACATTTTTTAAATCTTTTAATTCACCCATTTTTACATAACGAAGATCAGCGGTTAATAATAAATTACCAAGTTCTATTTCGGCGCCAGCACCAGCATGGTAACCAACTTCTTTTTGAGTTGAAGAAGGGATCGCACTTAGTGCTCCTTTGTAGGTTATTTTAGTATTGTACCATCCTAATCCGGCTTCTGCATGGATGAACGGAAGTATTTTTAGAAGTGCTGTAACCATTATTGGATAACTTGTAGTTTCAATCAATCCGTCAAAAAACTCTTCTACTTTGTAACCAACGGAACCTTCAATTCCCAGTCCGCCTAAGTTTAAACGAATTGCACCAGCTGGCATAATTACGCCTTTTTCTGCATCAGAAGTTTTTATATATGCTGCTTGCGGACCTATTGCGATTGATTGAGCAAATGTCAATCCAGAAACTGAAACTGCAAGAAGAACAATTACAAATAATTTCTTAAACATATTTCCTCCTTATCGTGAATTTAAAATTCTTTATCTCACCACTGTAAATTTAATACTTGATGGATAATTTTCCGAGAAATAAACTCGATTAAATGCTTTTTGAAAATCTTCTTCCTTTGCCTCGTAAATATCGCAAAACTTTTGAGGATTTCGGTCGATAAAAGGGAAGAAACTGCTTTGTATTTGTACCATAATTTTATGACCTTTCAAAAAAGTATGGTCAATATCTTGCAATGGGATTTTAATATTTGTGACCTCATTTGGAATAAATGGTTCAGGAAATTCATAACTATTTCTGAATTTTCCTCTAAATGCTTCAAACCGAATTAATCTCTGGTAACCACCTAGTTCAATACTATTTGGATTAGGATTTGGATTTACTTCTCCATCCGGAAAAACATCAATAATTTTTACTATCCAATCTGAATCGGTTCCAGTAGTTGAAACAAATAAATCAGCTAATAGTGGACCGCATATTGTAATACTTTCTGTAAGAGGTTCTGTTTCGTATACTAATACATCAGGACGGGAAGAAGCAAATCTTTGATCTTCACTCATGTAGGTTCTATAATACATCTGCTGTGAATCATGAAACTTAGCTGTGTAAGGAACGGGTCTATTTGGATCGCTTAAAAATTCATCGAATGATTCATTGTTCTTTATTGTTTCCCAAGTCAATTTATTTTTTTGATTAAAAAATAAATTCTTTTGAGTTCCATTTTTTGGCGGCCATTCAGAATGGTAAACCCACTCATTTGTCCCGGTTCTGAAAGTTACAGCTTCCGGCAGATTAATTTCACCTTCTTCTTTGAGGTAAAAATTGAAAAAGGGGAGTAATAAATTCTTGTTATAATATTCTGAAGTGTTTTCTTTAAATTGAAAATCACCAAATTTACTTCCATCACTTCGCGCCCAGCCTCCATGACTCCATGGACCCATAACCAAATGGTTTTTGTTTTCGTGATTTTTTTCTTCGATTGAGCGGTAAATATTCAATGGCCCGTATAAATCCTCAGAATCATACCATCCGCCAACAATTAATACAGCCGGTTTTACGTTTTTAAAATGAGGAATATTATTTCTGGTTTGCCAGAATGAATCATAATTACCATGCTGAACTATATTATTCCAAAAAGGAAGTTTATTAAAAAAATATTTTGATTGAATATTAGAAATTGGTCCAAGCCTTAAAAAGAAATTATACATATCCGGGGAATCATATTTATCGATTGATTTCCACGTTGTTGTCAATCCTTCGCGTGGCTGATCAAATCCCTTAAAAAAATTAAATGACATTGATAGAGTTATTGCTCCATGATGATGCATATCATCAGCAATAAACCAATCTGCAATTGGAGCTTGAGGAGAAACTGCTTTTAGAGCTGGGTGCGATTCGATAAGACTCATTGCAGCATAAAAACCGGGATAAGAAATTCCCCAAATGCCGACCTTACCGTTATTTAATTTTACATTATTGATTAACCAATCTATTGTATCATAAGTATCAGTTGTTTCGTCTATTTGTTCTTTTGAGTTTTTATTTGGAATAAATGCTCGCATATTATCAAATTCGCCTTCACTCATAAATTTTCCTCTAACATCTTGAAAAACAAAAATAAAACCTTGTTTTGCAAATTCATCGTTCGGACCAAGATTATTCGGGAAATTTTCTTCGCCATATGGAGCTACAGTATATGGTGTTCTTATCATAAGGATTGGATACGTTTTAGAAGTATCTTTTGGACTATAAACAGAAGTGAACAATGTAAGACCATCTCTAACCGGAATCCTATATTCTTTTTTAAAATAATTTTGTTTTATCCAATCTCTGCCTTGTGCAGCTAACAGAGAAGTTGAAATAATTACAATAAAAAAAAGTTTTTTCATTTGAAGCTCCAATCACAGTTAATATAAAATGAAAAAATTTTTTGATTTACTGATATTAAATTATTGCATTTGGTTTATCAAAATACCATTCAATTCGTGTACAGCTAGTACAGATCAATGCCGATGCGGTTCTGTTTGCCCAGTCAAATCCAAAAAATGTCATCGCAGATGTGTTTAGCAATACATCTCTAACTTGGAATTTTTCATTTCCACAATTTGGACAGATGATTTTTTTGTCAAATAGCTTATAAGCTGAAATGAAAGGATCTTTAGGTTGCTTATCAAAAATACCCATAATAGCCTCTGTTATTTTATCATTTTAAATATAACCTCTAATAATTCAGAGGTTATATTCATAGAATAATTAAAATCTCATTCTTCTTTGTGGTTCTGCATTAGGATCGAAAAATTTTCTTGGAAGTTTTTCATCACGCATAGAAGCATTATAAACAAATGCTGCCATTATAACTGCAGATTGAATTAAATCACCTCTAATTGCTAAATCATACACATCCATATTTGAATGATGTGTTCGAGTATCATAATGAATTTCATCTTGAATAAATTGAAAACCGGGAAGCCCAACGCCATCAAATGATTGATGATCTGTACCGCCGGTATTTCTTATAGTTACTGTTTTTGCATCAAAGCTGTGAAAGGGTTTCAGCCATTCTTCAAAAATTGATACAACAGCTTCATTCCCTTGAGCATAAATTCCACGAATCTTTCCAGTTCCGTTATCATAATTGAAATATGCAGACAGTTTATCATACTCAGGCTTCTTCTCTTTTTTCCCTCGATCAAAGAAGTGAGCTTTAACATACTCTCTTGAACCAATTAATCCAATTTCTTCAGCATCCCATAATGCAAGGCGAATTGTTCTTTTAGGCTGCACACCTAAGGCCTTCAAAATTCTTAGAGCTTCGATTGCTATCGAACAGCCGGCAGCATTATCAGTCGCACTAGTTCCGGCATGCCAGGAATCAAAATGACCGCCGAGCATTACAATTTCATCCTTCAACTTTTTGTCGGTTCCTGGAATTTCGCCTATAATATTGTAACCAAGAGAATCTGCATCAGTATAATGAACATTAATTTCTAATTCGATAGTTACTGGTAATTTCTTTTTAAGAATTCTAACAATTCTGTTGTAATGTTCTACTGCAATAGCAACTTGGGGAAGAGGTTTATCAGAATTTCTTTGGTATGAACCACCGCTCTGAATAAAAATAGTTCCGTGCTTTCCACGAGCTGGTTCAACAATAACTGCAACACCCTCGTCTTTGAAGAACTTTGTCATTTTTTGCTGCAATTCTCTTCTTGCAATAAATTCAGCCATTCGATCAGCAAATGGATTTCTTCCACTAAGCTCCGGCATTTTCATCAACTGTATTAAATCTTCGTCATTTCTTCTTTTGGCATCAGCTTCAAATGAGTTTTCGTATTCTTGTTCTCCCTGAGTTAATACAATTGCATCTTTTAGTTTTCCAGAAAATTTATCTAAATCCTCTGGTTTTTTAATATCTAGCAAAATAGGTGGTCCTTGAATTGTTCCGGGTGTTCCTGGAGTCCATGCCTTTGGATAACCAATTATTGGCATATATTGAGGTTCGGTCATAGCCATGTAAAACTTTTGTAATTCCCAGCCTTGTCCATTTAAAGGGAATGGTTCCATTGAAGTATTTGTTACGCCAATTTCCTTTAATTGATCTATAACCCACTTAGCAGCAGATCTATATTGCTGTGAAGCAGAGAGCCTTGGCCCATGAACATCTGTTAAATAACTTAGATATTCCATCACTTTAGAATTTTGTGTGCCTTCACTTTTAATTCTCTGCATCATTTGATGATCAATTTTTTCTTGTGCAAACGATGAGATAAAAATGAAAAGCAGAACCAAAGAGTAAAACCGAATTTTCATACCTACTCCAATTGGGTGTTATTAATTTTCCCTTTAATCAAAAGTTCTTTGTAATAATAGCAAAAATATCTTTAAATAATTATGAAGTAATTTCGTAGTTAAGAATAGTACTTAGCCATTTTTCCATTTCATTTATACTCATTCCTTTGCGTCTTCGGTAATCGTCAACTTGGTCCTTTCCGATTTTTCCAATAGAGAAATATTTTGCATGAGGATTTGCAAAGTACAATCCAGAAATAGAAGCAGTTGGATACATAGCCATGCTTTCAGTCAAAGTAACAGAAATATTTTTTTCAACTTGCAGCAAATTCCAGATTGTTAATTTTTCTGTATGATCTGGTTGAGCTGAATATCCAGGCGCGGGTCTTATGCCTTGATATTTTTCTTCGATCAATTCTTCATTTGATTTTTTATCATCAAATTCATAACCCCACAGCTCGCGCCTTACTTTTTCATGCAATAATTCCGCAAAGGCTTCTGCTAACCTATCAGATAAAGCTTTTACCATGATTACATTGTAATCGTCGTGTTCTTCATTATAATGTTGGATTAGTTTTTCAATCCCAATGCCAGTAGTTAAAGCAAACATGCCGATGTAGTCATTTGCTCCGCTTCCCTTTGGGGCAATGAAATCTGCAAGTGCAATATTGGGCAGTCCGGATGATTTTACTAATTGCTGGCGCAGAGTGTGAGTAGTTCCAATTATTCCATTTCTTGAATTATCACAAAAAATTTCAATATCATCTCCAATTGAATTTGCTGGAAACAAACCTACAACTGCATTTGCATGTAGTAAATTTTTATCTATTATATTATTTAATAAGTTAGTTGCATCATCAAAAAGTTTTAATGCTTCATGTCCATATGTTTTATTTTCAAAGATTGATGGATATTTTCCTCGCAATTCCCATACTTTGAAAAATGGAGTCCAATCGATGTAGTTTTTAATTTCTTCAAGTGAATATTTTCTGAAAACATGAACCCCAAGTTTATTTGGAGTTTTAATTAAAAAGTTTGTCCAATCTAATTTGTATTTGTTTTCTCTAGATTCAAGAATTGTTAAATATTCTTTCGAAGTAATTTTTTTGTTGTATTCTTCTCTTAGTTTTTTATAGTCAGTATTCAGCTTTGCTATAAACGATTTTTTTGTTTGTTTGTTTGAAAGTTGATTTACCACAGAAACTGATTTTGAAGCATCTAAAACATGAACAGTTGTGCCATTATATTCTGGCGAAATTTTTATTGCTGTGTGAACTCTTGAAGTAGTTGCTCCTCCAATTAAAAGTGGAATATCTAATTTGAGCCTCTCCATCTCATTAGCAATATGAACCATTTCATCTAAGGAAGGAGTTATTAATCCGCTCAGTCCAATAAAATCGACTTTCTTTTCGATAGCTTCTCTTAGAATTTTGTCTGTCGGTACCATTACTCCAAGATCAACCACCTTATAATTATTACAACTTAGTACAACACCTACAATGTTTTTCCCAATATCATGAACATCACCCTTTACAGTTGCGAGTAAAATTGTCGCAAATTCTTTATCTGTAGTCAAATGGGTTTTGGAAATAATTGGTTCTAACTTTGCTACAGCTTTTTTCATTACCCGTGCACTTTTAACAACTTGAGGCAAAAACATTTTACCTGATCCAAAGAAATCACCAACGGTATTCATTCCTTCCATCAAAGGACCTTCAATAATTTCTAAAGCAGAATTATGAATACTCAAGGCTTCATTTAAGTCTGTATCAATAAATTCTTCAATTCCGTGGATTAGAGCGTGTTTAAGCCTTTCATCAACAGAACTGATTCGCCATTCTTCATCTTCCTTTTTTATTTTCGAATCACTTGAAATATTTTGTGCATATTTAATTAATTCTTCGGTTGCGTTTATGCTTCTGTTGAAAAGCACATCTTCAATTTTATTGAGCATTTCAGATGGAATTTCTTCATAAACAGCTAATTGACCGGCATTAACAATTCCCATATCCAAACCAGCTTCTATAGCATGAAATAAGAATGCTGAATGCATAGCTTCTCTAATAGCTTCGTTACCTCTGAAAGAAAATGAAATGTTGCTTACGCCGCCGCTGACTTTTGTGAACGGATAATTTTTCTTTATCCATTTAACTGCTTCAATAAAATTGAGAGCATATGAATTATGTTCCTCAATTCCAGTTGCAATTGCAAAGATGTTTGGATCGAAAATAATATCTTGTGGCGGAAATCCAACTTGTTCGGTTAATATTTTATAAGCTCTCTTACAAATCTGAATTTTTCTTTCAAAAGAATCAGCTTGGCCAATTTCATCAAACGCCATAACAATGACCGCAGCACCATACATTCTTGCTTTTTTTGCATGTTCAATAAATATTATTTCACCTTCCTTAAGTGAAATTGAATTTATTATCCCTTTACCTTGGATGCACTTCAGGCCAGCTTCAATTACATTCCATTTTGATGAATCAATCATAATTGGAACTCTCGCAATATCAGGTTCTACTGCAAGAGCATTGAGGAAATTTGTCATCATTTCTTCAGAATTAATTAATCCTTCATCCATATTGATATCAATAATTTGAGCACCGTTCTCAACTTGTTCGCGTGCAATCGATACAGCTTCATCATAATTTTCTTCTTTTATTAGTTTTGCAAATTTTCTCGAACCAGTTACATTTGTTCTTTCGCCTATGTTTACAAAATTTGTGTTTGGTCTGAATACTAATGGTTCCAATCCGCTTAGTCTTAAGTAAGGATGAATAGCTGGAATTTTTCTCGGCGCGTATTTTTCTGCAATTGATGTAAAAGCTTTTATATGATCTGGAGTGGTACCGCAGCAACCGCCAATAATATTAAAATATCCTTCGCTTGCAAATTCTTCTAAAGTAGCTAACATAGACTCTGGTGATTCATCATATCCGCCGAATTGATTTGGCAGACCAGCATTCGGATATAAACTCACAAAAACATCGGCTACTTTTGATAACTCATAAATAAATGAGCGCATTTGTTTTGGACCGAGTGAACAATTTAGTCCCACGCTTAATAAATTTTTAGTATGTGAAATGGAATTCCAAAATGCTTCTGTTGTTTGTCCCGAAAGTGTTCTTCCGCTCATATCAATTATGGTTCCTGAAATCATGATTGGGAGGTCAATATTTTTCTCATCTAATAATTCCATGATCCCGTAAAGAGCAGATTTTGCATTAAGTGTATCAAAGATTGTTTCTACTAATAATATATCAACGCCGCCATCAATCAATCCTAATGCTTGTTTTTTGTAAGCATCTTTCATTTGGTCAAAAGTAATTGATCTGAATCTTGGATTCATAACATCTGAAGAAAGGGAAAGAGATTTATTTGTTGGTCCAATTGCACCAGCTACAAACCTTGGTTTATCTGGATTTTTGATTGAAAATGAAATCGTTGATTCCTTTGCAATTTTAGCAGCTTCAAAGTTTATTTCGTAAACATAATCTTCAGTTTTATAGTCTGATTGAGAAATTGAGGTCCCATTAAAAGTATTTGTTTCAATAATGTCAGAACCAGCATCCAAATACGCGGAATGAATTTCCCTAATTATTTGAGGCTGGGTCAAAACGAGAATATCATTATTGCCTTTGAGATCAACGTTATGATTGGTAAATCTTTTTCCGCGATAATCAGCTTCTGTCAGTTGATAGCGTTGAATCATTGTCCCCATCGCACCATCAAGAACAAGAATTTTTTTCCTTAGGAGATTTGAAAGTATTTCTATTTTATTCTTACTATCATTTATCATTAGTAGTAAATTTTCTTTATTATTTAATAATAGTTAATTTTCGTTCAAATATAATAAATAAAAGAGTTTCATATGATAATTGTAACTGGAGGCGCCGGGTTTATTGGAAGTGCAGTAGTCTGGAAGTTAAATAAATTGGGAGCTGATAGAATAATAATTGTTGATGAACTTGGAATTGAAAATAAGTGGAAAAACTTAAATGGTCTTAAGTATGAAGATTTTTTGCACAAAGAAGATTTTATGAGTATGATTTTGAGAAGAGCAATACCATTTAAGATCTCATCGATCATTCATCTTGGTGCTTGTTCTGCAACTACAGAAAAAGATGCAGATTATTTGATGGATAACAATTTCCATTATTCTCAAGAATTGGCTAAATACTGTTTAGAGCACGGGGTTAGATTCATTTATGCTTCCTCTGCAGCAACTTATGGAGACGGCAGTAAAGGTTATTCAGATGATGAGAATTCGCTTGATAAGCTTCTGCCTTTGAACATGTATGGTTACTCTAAACATCTATTCGATCAATGGATTAAAAGAAATGGATTGATAGACAAAGTTGTTGGACTGAAATATTTCAACGTTTATGGACCAAACGAATATCATAAAGGTGATATGAGAAGTGTTGTTCATAAAGCATTTGAACAAGTGAGAGATTCTGGCCAAGTTCGATTGTTTAAGTCATATAATCCTGAATATAAAGATGGAGAGCAGAAAAGAGATTTTATTTATGTGAAAGATGCTGTAGATATGACATTATTTTTTTGGGAACATTCTGATAAGAATGGAATTTTTAATATAGGCACTGGCAAAGCTCAAACTTGGATAGAACTTGTGACTGCATTATTTAAAGCCGTTGGAAAGCCAGTTAAAATTGAATTCATCGAGATGAATGAAAAGATAAAAGATAAATATCAATATTACACACAAGCTGATTTGACAAAATTAAAAAATGTTGGTTATAATAATCCCATAATGAGTGTTGAAGAAGGCGTTAAAGATTATGTACAAAAATATTTATTGAAAGATTTTCATCTTGGAATGAGAAAAGATTAATGGAGGAAAATTGATTACTGAATCATCAAAAGGAGAGTTTAGAAGAAGGCTTTATTTTCTTACTCTTAAGCTAATTGAATTTATAGATCAGCTCCCTAAAGATACAGTATCTCAGAGAATGGGAGATGAATTATTCAATAGCGGTACGAGTGTGATCAGCAATTATATTGAAGCAACTTCAGCGTCCGAAAAAAAGGATATGAAAAATTACACTAATTCATCATTGAAGTTTGCTAATGAATGTAAGCTATGGCTTGCACTTGTTAGAGACAGTAAAAGAGCAAAGCCAGAGAAAGTAAAATGGTTTTTGGATGAGCTCGATGAAATTTCAAAAATTCTTTCTGAATCCATGAATTGATAATTTTGAAAGGAATTGAATGCAGCTTGCAACATTATGTTATGTGATGAATAAAAACAGAACTTTAATGATACATCGTACAAAAAAGAAGAATGATTATCACGAAGGGAAATGGAATGGACTCGGTGGAAAATTTGATTCCGGTGAATCACCTGAAGAATGTGCAATTAGAGAAGTTAGAGAAGAAAGCGGATTGATTGTTGAAAAACCTAAGTTAAAAGGATTTATTACTTTCCCAATGTTTGATAATGTAAAAGATTGGTATGTTTTTGTTTTTACTTTTAATGAATTTAAAGGAGAATTGATTGAATCAAATGAAGGAAGACTAGACTGGATTCCAAATGAAAAACTGATCGAACTTAATTTATGGGAAGGAGACCAAATTTTTATCCCATGGTTATTCCAAGATAAATTCTTTAGTGCAAAGTTTAATTATTCAAATGGTAAATTCGTTGATTACAGTGTACAGTTTTACTGAGATAGTGGCATGAATCATGGCTAAAAGAAAAATACCCCAAATAGAAATTCCAACGCAAGCTCCAACAATTAATAAAAATCAGGAAAAAATATCATATGAGACTCTATTAAGTCAGAGGATACATTTTATTATATTATTCTTTGTAATTGTAATCGGAGGTACATTAGTAACGTTAAACTATTCAAAAAATTATTTGATTTTAGTATTATCATTGGGTGCAATAATTAGTTGGGCATTAACTTTTTCAGTTCTTCAACTTTCTTTAAAATTAAGAGCAATTGAAAAAACTTCTGGAAATATAATTACTAAACCAATTAAACTAATTCTTAAAATTCCTAGAATTATACTTGGTTGGCTTGGAGATCTTTTTATTCCAATTTTTTGTTCATTAGTAATTACTGTTAGTTTGGGAATGGCATTTACTGGCTATTTTGATATACCTTTAATACCTAATAAAATGGATGAAAAAATAAAAGATGTTCTCCCAACTGATAAAAAGATTAAGTTGGACACAACTAAAAAGAAAAGCGAGTACATCAAAGAATTTCAGAATTTAGACAGCTTACTTAAAAAGTAATGATTATTTTTTTTTAAAAAACTTTCTAAGCAAATAATTTGAAACTACATTGTAAAACTCTTCCGGTTGCTCTAAAGGCAAAGTGTGCCCGGCGTTTTTAATAATAACAAACTCTGACCCAACCATTTTTTCTGCAAGCTTTTTTACTGAACCAGTATCAATCAATTTGTCATCTTCACCAGAAATTATAAGAGAGGGAATTTTAATTTTTGGTAAATAAGATGTTGTTGAAGTTCTAGTCATCATTGCTAATATCGATCCCTTAACACCAAGCGGATAGTGTTTTAATGCATTATTATAAGTTGATATGAATAATGACTCATTATTCTTAAGCGTGTAATCTGAAAAACATTTTTTTAAAAACTTATCAATGTATTTTCCCAATCCTTCTATGTTGATAAGATTTATGGAATCGGATCGGGTAAGTTTACACTGATCATCTTCAGATTCAGAATTTGTGTTGCAAAGAATTAAACCCGAAAAAGATTTTTGATTTCTTTCAACAGCTCTTAGTGCAATATAACCGCCCTTAGATAATCCGCATAAAATTGGTTTTTCAAAACCGAGCTGATCCATAATTGAAAATAAGTCCTCAACATAAAATTCCATTGTGTACTGCCCATCGCCAACATAACTTTCACCAAGCCCTCTCAAGTCATAAGTAATACAATAAAAGTCCGAAAATTTTTCAGCTAAATTAAACCAAATTGACTGATCGTAAGGAAAACCTTGAATGAAAACAATAGACTGGTTTGTTGATTCTCCAAAAGTATTAACTGTCATTCCACTGATATAATGTTTCATTGTATCCTCCATTAATTTTGCGTAATCGTTAAAATATTCCATAAAGTCTGCTAATATATTAATAATCAAAAAGTCAATTAAAAGCAATATTTACAAGGGTTTTTTTAAGTGTGGAACTACCTGAAATTGACTAAATAAGAGTCAATAAAAAAGCTTATCTATTTTTTGAGAGGAAGCCGATTATTAAGTCGTTAACACAATCAGAATTTTCTAAAGGTGCTAAGTGACCGGCTCTTGGAATAACCGCAAATTCTGAGTTTGGAATTTTTTCTGCCATCATTCTCATTAATGATGGTGAAGTTAATGCATCGAATGATCCGCACAATACTAAAGTAGGGATTTTTATTTTCGATAAATATTCGGTTGTATCTGTTCTTGTTAAAATTGCAATGAAAGCACCTTTAACTCCAATTGGATTATTTCTATTTGATTTGTTAAGCGTTTCAAAAAATAGATATTCATTTTCATCTATTGTTATATCTGAAAAACAATTCGTAATAAATTGTCTATTAAATTTTTCTAATCCATCTGTGTTTATTTGATTTATTCCAGCAGAACGTTTGATTTTTGCGTTATTGTCGTCTGCTTCAGATTTTGTATCGCAGAGAATCAATGCTGAAAAAAGATTCTGGTTTCTTTCAATTGCTCGTAAAGCAACGTATCCACCCATTGAGAGTCCGCAAAGAATTGGTTTATTCAACTTTAATTCTGAAATAATTGAGAAGAGATCTTCTACCATAAATTCTAACGTATATTGTCCATCACCCACTATGCTTTCGCCTAATCCGCGGATGTCATATGCAACACAGTAAAAATCATTTTGCAGAACTTCAATTTGGAATTTCCACATTGAATGGTCAAAAGGGAAACCATGTACAAATATTATTGGGTGGTTGTTAGGATTACCAATTAGATTGACGGACAAACCATTAATGATTTTTTTCATTTCTTCTTCAATTGTTATTTAAAAATTGGGTGTAAAGTTAAGTTATAATCTCTAAAAAGTCATTTATTAGAAGAATTTTGTGTAAATCTGTAACGCAATTATTGTTAGTTTATTTATGATTTTATTTATTAAATTAAACCGAACAAAAAAATTAAATGTCAAAATAATAAAGAAAAAAATTATGAGGGTAATATGAAATACAGTAAGTTATTTATATTCATTATAAGCCTCACGTTTTTATTCTCAGCTTGTAACCAAAGCAACGAAGTTGAAGTTTCGAAACAAGTAAACTTCGATTCGCCAGTTTTTGCAACTATAGATTATTCAGATGTATTAAATGGAATTGACGATGCAACTCTTACATCTGATTTATCTTTTAATTCCTCACTGCTTAGTTATTCATTTATAACAACTCTGCAATCATTTTCAATGAATAACGTATCAATGATAAATACCAGATGGATGGCTCTTTATGATTGGGGTAAACATCTTGGATTGATTCTTAGAAAGCTTGACCTTAATGATAGGCAAAAGGAAGCTGTTCAAGGATTTATGAAAGAATACCATGAAGGAATGAAAATTCTTGTTAATCAATTCCATGAACTAAACAAACCAATTTTTGAGCAAGCCAGACTTGACAGAAAAGCAATAATGGATGACCTTAAAGCTGGGAAAATTACTCGCATGGAAGCTGCGCTTAAGTTAAAAGAACTTAATGAAAAAGTTAGAAAAGAAATTACTGCAAACCCAGCAAACGAAAATATTAAGAAAGAGATGTGTGAACTTGGTAAAGCACTTTTTGCAAATATTAAATCAATTTTAAATTCCGAGCAAAGTGAAAAGTGGGAACAAATGATAAAGAGAATTAAGAGACCTTGCTGATTTATTTTTTGAATTAAGAACTGTCTTCACAAATTTTAGTCACGCTTCATAAAAATGAAGCGTGACTTTTTTTGCTAACCTTTTATCACTCCAAGCGGTCTTAACTTTGCAACTTTCTTACTAATTCCCGAAAAATGCATTGTGTCTACCACATCCGATACATCTTTATATGCATTAGGCATTTCTTCTGCAATTGTTTTCATTCCTTTTGCTTGGATCACTATTCCATTTTTTCTTAATTCAGCAAAAAGATCTTTTCCTTTGGAGCTCTTTAAAGCTTGTGTTCTACTTTGTAAACGTCCGGCTCCATGACAAGAACTCCCAAATGTTTCATCCATTGCTCTTTCAGTTCCAACGGCAACATAAGAGTATCTACCCATATCGCCGGGAATTAAAACTGGTTGACCAACATTTCGATATTTCTCTGGAATGAATTTACTATTTGGAGGAAAGGCGCGTGTAGCTCCTTTTCTATGAACACAAACTTTTTTTAATATTCCATCAATTTTGTGTTCTTCAATTTTTGCAATATTATGGCTTACATCATAAACTAGTTTAAAACCAAGTTCAGTGTCAGAAATTTTTAATTCATTTTGAAGAGAATTTTTAGTTAGATGCATTATGATTTGTCTATTGTTCCAAGCAAAATTTGCAGCACATTTCATTGCGGATAAATAAGCTTTTCCTTCTTTTGAGTTTAAGGGAGCACATGCCAATTGTTTATCCGGAAGTTTGAAATCAAATTTTTTCTCAGCCTCCAGCAAAATTTTTAAGTAGTCATCACAAATTTGATATCCCAAACCCCGAGATCCGGTATGTATTTGAATTACAATTTGATTTTTGAATAATTCGAATACATCTGCAATGACTTCGTCATAAACTTCTTCAACCACATCAATTTCTAAAAAATGATTTCCAGAACCGAGTGTACCAGCTTGATCAAGTCCGCGTTCTATTGCACGTTCACTTACAAATTCTGGCTCAGCATCTGCCAGCTTTCCGCATTCTTCAGTTAATGTTAAATCTTCACTCGTACCAAATCCATTTTCAATTGCCCATCCAGAGCCAGTTATTAAAATTTTCTTTATTTCCTTGGGTGATAATTTCTTTATTGCTCCGCTTGATCCAACGCCGGTAGGAATATTTCGAAACACGCTGTTAGTTAAATTTTGAATTTTGTCTTTAATATAATTGTATTCTAATGAAGTTCTTGCTAACCGGACACCGCAATTAATATCATAACCAACTCCGCCTGGAGAAATTACACCATCATTAAAATCCGTTGCAGCAACGCCTCCAATTGGGAATCCATATCCCCAATGAATATCCGGCATTGCAAGACTAAATTTTTGTATTCCCGGTAAATGAGCAACATTAACAACTTGTTTAATTGCTTCATCATTTGTTAAAGAATTCTTAACCATTTTTTCTGAAAGATAAATCTTGCCAGGCACTTTCATTGAACCGTGTTTTGGAATTTCCCAAACCGTGTCTGTCATTTTGTTTATTTCGATTCCATTAATATTCATAATTACCTCAGCTTAATACATTTCTTATATTAAACGTTGTTAAACATCAAAAATGATTTTTGTCATGAATAATCCGTTGATTTCTTCAATTTTCATTTGATGAAAAGTTACGGCTTTTATTTCTTCTTTTATTTTATGATTAATAGAATTAAAGCACTGTCCAAATACTTCTGCATCCAATTGAATATTTAATTCTGTTTTTTGGAATAGTAGATTTTTACATGATATGAAGCACCATTTTTTGGTATAAAGCTGAAAATTTAATTCGCTTAAAAAATCTACAAGTAATCCTTCCATTGAAACTGAATTGAAAATAAATTTTTTTGACGATTCCATCAAAGTATTTTCAAATTCAAGTATGGTATCCCGCCACGCTTCACTAGCTGCGATGAACAGACTTGAAATTGAATTACCGGTAACTTCAACTGCTATATCTGCAGTATGATCAATTAATTTGTAAGGCATATTTGAAAATTTCTTTATAGTGAATTTAACAAAGGAGTGGAAGAGGGGCAATTTAATAAACCGGACTTGCAATAATATGGTATACTATGCTCAGATATTGGTTGTTAGCTGAGAGGTGTGATTTTAATGAAATCACAGCATGCCAATTGCAAGTCCAGATTTAAATTTTTCATAAATAATACAAGTACTTTAATTTAAAAACAGATATTCTGTCACGAAGTTCCATTGTTCTAAAATTATTATCTCTGTCATGCGATTCATTTATAGCTAAATAAATCCAGCTCTTTGGTAAAAATTGATAGGAGAAAAGAGCTCCGATAAAAACTCGTTCCATTTTATCCGATGATTTTATAAAGAGATTATCAACGTATAAATAAAAATTCAAATCGTTAACTGGTGTAAAAGATAACCATGGCCGCGCATTATAAGTTATGTCTTCAATCTCATTATTTGGATTTCCTTCAATCCACATATTAAAAGAGGTCCCCAACTGCAAAATATCTGTTGCTTTCCATGATAGATGAGAGCCCATCCATGAATAAAAAGCTAAAAAATCTCTGGAGAAATTGTAAGTTTTTGAATATCCTCCGTATAAATTTGCATTCCACTTTGGATCAACATTAAACCAAGAAGCGAATGAAAGTTCATATGAATTGTATTTCTTGTCCAAATCTTTTGATTTTCCGAAACCCAAACCAATTTCGTAGCCCCAATTGCTTCTAAATTGCATATCGAATCCAAAGTGCCATCCATAGTCAGTATAACTATCTGCTTTTTCATAATCAAGGAACGGTCCAGTATAAATTAGGATTTGTGATATCGAACCTTCATTTATATACCAAATTGGACCAGTAAAACTTACAAACTGGGCAGTCCCCCGCCAAGGAACATAGCCGACTTGATCTACATCAAACTTTTCTCCGATATATCGAGAACGGATTCCAGTAACCCAAGTTTCACCAATATTTATATATCCGGCAGAAGCAGCAAAATCTCCTTCAGAATTTTTTATTGATCGCGCAAGTTGATATGATAATTGCCATGATGAAGTTCTGAATGCTCCATCAATATCAAGTACTCCATATGTATCGTTTGATGTTTGCTTGCCGACAAATAAAACTCCAATGTTAGAGTTATCAAGAAATTGTTTTTTTACTCTTCCTGAATAAAACATAGCAGAAGGTTCAATAGCTTTTTCATCATTACTTTTTATGTAATCTTCTTCAGGAGTTCTTGCCACAAAACCACCATATTCCCAATCATCATATCTTCCAAAAGCCTTAGCACCGAAGGTAATTGGAATCACAGAACCGTCTGATAATATTTTACCAATTCTTCTTGAATAGAATAAATCTAACGGCCGGTAAAAACCGGTATTTCTTTGTCTGCCAGAAGGCATAAATATTTCATTCCCTTGAACAAAGAACGGTCTTCTCTCTGAGAAAAAAGTTTCGTACCGAGAAATATTAAATTCATATGGATCAGCTTCAATTTGTGCAAAGTCTGGATTTGCGGTGGCTTGTAAAGTGAGTTGCGGCGAAGGATTGTAGAAAATATCAAGCCCGGTATTCGGATCAACTTTATATTTTGAATTCCCGATGTATGTTACTTTTCCCAATGCAGTTGGGTAAAATTCTAAGTTTAATCCTTTTATAGTCGGTTTGAAATTTTCAAAAACTAATTTGCCAAATTTAGAAATACGCTGACCTTCATTCTGCTCATAACTGCACCAGTAGAGATCTTCTTTAGATTGCGGAATCCATCTATCAATGTCCATTCCCCAATAGTCTAAATTCTCATTGTATTGGATTGATTTATAAGGAATTTCCATTTCAACAACATAACCCCAGTCATATATTTTACTGTCAGAAAACCAGATTCCATCCCAGCTATAATCTCTATTTCTAGCATCATCAAGTAATCTACAATCTGCTCTCACTCCGGAAGCAGAGACGGAAAATTTATATGCAGTTCTTTTATCACCAAATGTATCTAACATCAGAGAGACGACATCCCCCCCGAAGTCGTCAAGCTTTCCGGTATTTTGTTGAATATTACTAATATCATCATAACATACAATTAAGCAGTAGAGAGCAGTTTCTGTAGTTAAAATTTTTGCATAAGTATTTTTTGAGGGTTGTTTTCCATGAAAAGGCTTAAACTGAAAGAAATTATTTATCTCGTCCGCTTTTGACCAAACTTCATCTATTATTCCATCTAAGATTATTGGAGAATCAACTTTTTTTAAGAATGTAACTTTTTGATTACTTGCAGAGAAGATTATTAATGGAAAGCATAATAGACAAGCTGTTACATATTTCATCAAATTTCCTTTCATCAACATTATTTTAGACGCCGTTTTCTTCAAAAAAGTTGCAAATGAAAATATATTTTTTACTCAAAATGAATTTTTTTGTGGATTGCTTTTAATATTTCATTGTTACTATGTTAGTTCAAGGCATGAAAGTAAAAATTGAATTAGTCAATGAAATTCTCCCTATTAATATTCCTTTTTGTCACTGAATTAATCTGCAGTTCTAATGGACTTATGCAGAAGAATTTCCAAGCTTTTTCCTTTGAGGATGAGGAAAAGACTATTCTACATTTAAAGGGTTTAGAAGCATTAAAAGCACGAGACACTCTTAATGCTGAATCCTTATTTAAAGATTCAATCAGAAAATTTAATGATGCAGCTTCTCACTATCTTTTAGCACAAATATTACTGAACAGAAACACATTCAATTCTCGAGACCAAGCATTCGAGCATCTACGTTCTGCGGTTATGATTAAACCAGATAATTTGGAATACCGATTTGCATTTGCAAATCTAATGAAAGATTTTGCTCGAATCAGCTCTTTTGAAGAATTTAAGAAAATCATCGAAATGGATAGCTCCCAAGTTCAAGCATGGATTAGTCTGGGAGAAATGAAAGCAAGAGATTTTTCAGAATTCAATAAATCAGTCAGAGATATGGGTGAAATATACGGCTCGCTCCAAGAGTATGCAGATAAAGACTATGAGGAGTCCGAAAAATATTTTCTTGCAGCTTTATCAAAGGATTCTTTGAATTATGATGCGATATTGAATCTCAGCTTGCTTTATGAAAAAGTTGGAAAATCAGAATATGGAATTCCACTTCTTAAAAAATTAGTGAGACATACTAAAGATGATAAAAAAATTCATCTCTGTCTTGGGCTCCTCAATTATAAAAATAGAAATATTGAAGAAGCCCATAAAGAATATCAAATAGCAATTTCATTAATGAGTGAAGACGAAAAAAAAGATTTTATTTTCAATTCTGTCAAAATGATGTTGGATCCAGTATATCAGGGCGAGCTGAATTTATACAGTGAAGAAGAGCTTATAGAATTTTTCAATACTTATTGGAAAGCTTCAGATCCGCTTTACTTAACAGATCAGAATGAAAGGTTGATAGAACATTATTCTAGAGTTGCATATGCAAATTTAAATTACGGAATTCCATCAAAAGGAGTTATTGGCTGGAAATCAAACATGGGAGAAACCGTCATTCGCTATGGCGAGCCAATAGATAGAATGAGAATAAGACCCCAGTTTAATAATAACGGCATTGGTATGAAAACAGAAGTTTGGCATTATAAAGACATGACTTTTGCATTTTCAGATTTAGCTTCCAGCGGAAATTTTCAATTTGTTTGGCCAGCCGGTGAGAAAGATAAATTGGTTCCTCAAGTTGCCGGAAATTTTCATGACTATGCAGAATATCTTAGAACTGCGCGACCGACGTATTATATCCCAAAATTTGAAGGACCAAATTTTACAACGGAATTTTCTATATCGCAATTCAAAAGTAATGAACGAAGAAATCATACAGATGTTTTGTTAACTTATAAAATTGAAGCAGAGGACAGCCTTTTTGAGAAGGGAATAACAGAGTTAAATCATAAAATTGGATTTTACTTTTTCGACAAAAACTATGATGAATTAATTAAAAAAATTGATGAGCAAAAAATTTATAAGAACAATAATTCTGTAAACCGTAATCTCATATTCACTGCAAGACCTGATTCTGGAGTTGCTTCATTTGAAATGATTAGAGAATTGGATAAAGGAGTTTCAACAAATAAAATTCCTTTGAAGATAAATAAATTCAGCAGCGACCGGCTTGATATCAGCAACATTGTTTTTGCATCTGATGTCTCAAGTGAGAATTTAGGAGCAGCATATTTTGAAAGGGATGGATTGTTTATTAAACAAAAGACCTCGAACAATTTTGGTATAAAAGAGCAGTTCTTTATCTACTTTGAAATTTATAATCTAAAAAAAGATGAAGAAGGTTTAACAAATTTTGAACAAAGCATTACAATAAGTGAGGTAACGGAAGAGAAATTCGGATTAGAAAAATTCTTTACTTCAATTGCAGAATTTATTGGCTTAACAAGTAATGAGAAAATTACTCTTTCATCTAATTACAAAACTCTTGTGTCTGATCCTAAAATTTATTTCCAATTGGATTTTAGCCGTTATCAGGCGGGGAATTATTTGGTTACTGTAAAAATAAAAGACAATATAAAAGGAATTGAAACTGAAGTTAGTAAACCGCTGACTTGGATTAATGATTTAGAGTCCAATTGAAATTTGTGTTTGTAATGTCCAGCGAAGGGAGACATCTAAAAGATTTCTCAGTCGTCTAGACAAAACGTGACTCCTTCAAAATGACAATAGAAATTTTTTTTGCAAAAAAATCAGCTTCGTTTCAGAACAACCATTGTCATATCGTCATGCTGGGGATAATTATCAACAAATCTTTTTACATCTTTCAAAATTAGATTTAATAAATCCCTAGAGTTTAATCCTTTGTTGTTTTCAATTAAATCAACAAGTTTTTTTTCGCCGTATTGTTCTTGTTTCTCATTCATTGCTTCAGTAAAACCATCAGTATAAAGAACAACAACATCGCCAGAATCGAGATTTATTTCTTCTTCATTTAATGTTGATGTAAATTTACTTCCTTCCTCAAGACCTAAAGCCATTCCTTTACTTAATAATAATTTTGGCTCCATCCCTTTTTTACTGCAGAGAATTGCTGGATTATGACCAGCACGTGAATACAAAAGTGAATTATTATTTACATCCAAAATTGCATAGAACATGCTCACGAATGAATTTTTTTCAATTGTTTTATAAAGAAGCCGATTTACTTTAGTCAGTACATTACTCGGAGAAACATTCTCTTCAGCATGTGCTTGAAGTATACCCTTAGTTAAAGTCATGTATATAGCGGCTCCAATTCCTTTGCCGGAAACATCTCCAATAGCTATTCCAATTTTATTTCCGCTGAGTTTAACAAAGTCGAAATAATCTCCGCCGGCTTCAACTGCCGGGATGCTTGTACTGGCAATATCATATCCTGGAATTTTTAATTCTTCTTTTGGCAATAAACTTAATTGTACTTTTGCAGCAATTTCCATTTCTTTTCGCAGTCTTTCTCTTTCAGAAATTCGTTGAACGTGTGCTGGCAAACCATAGCTTTCTAAAATAAATTCTTCATTTTTAATTCTGCTGATGAAATAAATTATAGGAATAGTTAATAGAACGATTGCAACTATTATTAAGTTTATTGTGAAAAATGGGTTATCTGCTGCAACTAAAATATAACTTCTCGAGATAATTCCAGCAGTAAAATGAAGACTGATTAGAGTGAGAAGATCGAACATAAAATAGAGATAAGCTACTGCAGAGCCAAAAATAAACCAGGCAAATATGTTAACTGTCAAATCGTTTAAGGAGGGAGGCGTTGAAGCAATTACAAACCCAATTGATGTAACCAAACCGGCAATTACAATTGAAATCCATTTTTTCTTCCATCTTTGATATGAGATATTAACTATAAAGAATGTTACAACAACAGCTGAGAGAATCGCAAAGCTTGCAGAATCCAAAACAATAGAAAGTGCCGGAAACCAAGGCATCAAATTTTCAAAAAATCCGGCTGGTGAAATAAATATACTTGCATTAGGCTGATTAACAATTATTCCAATTACTAAATAACTCATTGCTAAGGTACTTCCTAATACAAATCCTTTTAATAACGATGAACCGGAGTCCAATGCAAAAATATGTCCTTTTAGAAAAGCATCCGTTCCTTTTAATTTGTTAGGCCATAAACTTCTTGCATAAGATTCTCCAACAGTCCATGATGCAAAAATTAATAGTGCAATAAAGAAGTTTACAATCAAGCCGTTAATAATTGCAAAGATTATTCTCACGTTTGTAAAGGAAAGATTTCCAATACTTGCATTCAGTCCAATTGCCGGCCAAAAATTTATTAAGCTAACAATTGACATAAGAAAATAAATTAGGAACATTGTACGACCAACATTAATCCATACTTCACCTTGATGATATTTTTTAAGGAAAAGATAAAATGCAATTAAAATTAGGATGACAACAAAAATGACAGAACCGGTTCCAAAAATTGCTAGATCAGCTTCAAAATATTCTCTTTCGCTTTGAGGTACTTCAAAATAGTGGCTGAAACTTCCAACACTGTTTCCATTGACTCTTGAGGTAATAACAATTTTAGCATTTAATATCGGTTCATCTTTTTCCCATCTGAATGAATAATCAGTTCTAGCTCTTAGATTTTCCTCACGAGTTTCAATTAATTTGTATTCATTAAAATCTTCTCCAATTTCTTCTTGCAAATAATTCTCAACTAAATTAGTAGCTTCTTGTTTTGAAAGTGAAGGGAGTGATAAAGAATCAGGAATATTCATTCTAAAACCAAAAACTTTTCCATCACTAGAAATATCAATCCAATAAGTACTTTGTTGAATTTGGCGTGGTAGATTTTGGTGAATCATTACCATCCAACTTAGGTTAGACCATTTTTTCTTTTCATGATATTTCTTGAAATCTTCATTCCCAAGTTGTTTGAGTATGTATTTAATTTCAATCGGAGAATTATCCAAGAATGCTTCTTCTTCAAATCCTTCAATATTCACCTTTTTTGCTTTTAGAAAATCCTTTGCTGTTTCAATTGCTTGCGGTCTTGTTGTTTTCAAATTTAGACCATTATAAATATTTAATGGATAGAGAATCATTATCAATCCGAAAACAGCCAATGCACTTATTAACCAGTATCTATTATTTGAAAAATCAGTTCGCATTTTTACCTCAATTCAAATTTTGAGCAATTGTCAATTAAGACGGCTAAAAGATAGAAATGTTAGGATTATCAAGCAATTTCAAAACAATTTGATTTAAAGAATTCTAATTCCTATTGGAAGGCAAATTATAAATAAGTGATATTAATTCGAGGAAAAACACAAATGTGTTATATTTGCTACTCTAATTTGAGAATTATTAGAATTTATGATTGAACCAAAAGTAGACTTAAACCTAGCAATTGATCATGGTTTAACTGAAGATGAATACAATTTGATTTGCAAGCGGTTAGGCCGCGTTCCAACATTTACTGAATTAGGAATTTTCAGTGTAATGTGGAGTGAACACTGTAGTTATAAAAATTCTATTGCATTATTAAAAAAATTGCCAAGAAGTGGCGGAAGATTGCTTGTAGGTGCCGGCGAAGAAAATGCCGGTCTTGTTGATATTGGAGATGGTTTAGCTATTGCATTTAAAATTGAAAGTCATAATCATCCTTCAGCTGTTGAACCTTACCAAGGTGCGGCAACCGGTGTTGGCGGAATTCTTAGGGATATTTTTACAATGGGTGCACGACCAATTGCTTGTTTAAACTCACTAAGGTTTGGTTCGTTAACCAATGCTCGTACAAAATATTTATTTGAAGGAGTTGTAAAAGGAATTGGTGATTATGGAAATTGTTTCGGAGTTCCAACAGTAGCTGGTGAAGTATACTTTGATAATTCTTATAAATCCAATCCGTTGGTTAATGCAATGGCAATTGGACTTGTTGATAAAAAATATTTAGCCTCTGCAACTTCTCACGGTAAAGGAAATCCGGTAATGATTGTCGGCTCTTCAACCGGCAGAGACGGCATTCATGGCGCAACATTTGCATCAGAAGAAATTTCTGAAAAATCTGAAGCAAAGCGTCCTTCTGTTCAAGTAGGCGATCCATTTATTGAAAAATTGTTACTCGAAGCAACGCTTGATGTTATAAAACAAGGATTAATTGTTGGAATTCAAGATATGGGTGCTGCTGGAATCTCTTGTTCCACTTCTGAAATGAGCGCAAAAGGGAAATCAGGAATGAAAATAAATTTAGATAAAGTTCCTTTGCGTGAAGATGGTATGTCTGCCTATGAAATTATGCTTTCTGAAAGTCAAGAGAGAATGCTTGTTGTTGCAAAAAAAGGATTTGAAGAGAAGGTAAAAGAAGTTTTCAATAGGTGGGATTTGAATTGCGAAATTATTGGTGAAGTGACTGATGATAAAGAACTTGTGATTATGCATCACAATGAATTGAAAGCTGAAATGAATCCGTATGAATTAGTTTTGGGTGGTGGTGCTCCAGTATATCACAGAGATACAAAGGAACCAGAATATTTAAAATTGGCTCACTCATTTAATTTGAAAAGTGTTGCAGAACCAGAATCAATTAAAGAAGTCTTTAAGAAAGTATTTGCTTCTCCAAATATAGCGTCCAAGAGATGGGTTTTCGAACAGTATGATTCCATGGTTAGAACAAATACAATAGTTGGTCCCGGTGATGCTGATGCAGCAGTTGTTTATATAAAGGAAACAAATAAAGCTATTGCTGTGAAGACTGACTGCAATAGTAGATATGTGTATTTAAATCCAAAAGTTGGCGCTAAAATAGCAGTTGCTGAGTCGGCGAGAAATGTTGTTTGTACCGGTGGTGTGCCATTAGCAATTACAAACTGCTTGAACTTTGGCAATCCATATAAGCCGGAAATTTATTGGACTTTCAAACAAGCTGTTGAAGGGATGGGAGAGGCATGCAGATTTTTCCATACTCCAGTCACTGGTGGAAATGTAAGTTTTTACAACGAGAGTCAAGATGCTGCTGTTTACCCTACACCAGTTATTGGAATGGTCGGATTGATTGAATCATTAGATCATATAACAACAGCAGAATTTAAAAAAGAAGGGGATTTGATCTATCAGCTTGGTGTTGATTATGAAGAAATTGGCGGAAGCGAGTATTTAAGTATAGAACACAACTTAGTTACTGGCGATATTCCCAAAATTGACTTACAAGCTGAAAAGGATTTACATTCATTATTGCTCGAATTAATTAGAAATAATTTTATTAATTCAGCTCATGATGTTTCTGATGGCGGTGTTTTAACTGCTTTAGCAGAATGCTGTATTATGAATAGAGAAAAAATGATTGGTGCAACGGTACACTTACCTATAAAATCGAGAGAAGATTTTACATTTTTTTCTGAGAGTCAATCTAGAGTACTTGTTTCAGTTAATCCAGAGAATCAAGAAAAATTTGAGCAATTAACTTCAAAAAGTTTTACACCTTATAAATTATTAGGTAAAATAGGCGGAAAAGAATTAACAATTAATGATAATTATTGTTTTTCACTTGAAGAGCTTGAAAATTTATATTTTAATTCAATTGCTAGTAAAATGAATATTGTTAAAGGTGAGTAAATGATTCGTTTAAAATTATTTAAACGAATAAGTACATTTATTTCGTTATCAACACTGAAAAAAATTATAGAATTTTTTAAACATTATTTCGGTGGAATTTATCATCGTATTGATGAGCATCATTTATTTATTTCAGGTGGAGGAATTGCATATTCGCTTTTCTTAGGATTAATTCCTTTCCTACTTTTAGTTTTTTCATTACTGAGTAACATTTTTGATGTTGAAACTCTCGAATTACAAATCTATCAAGTCATTGATACAGCAATTCCATATCCGGCTTATGCTGATTACATGAAAAGAGTAGTTACAACTCGTTTGCCGGAACTTATTGAATATAAAACTATAGCTGCGTACGTTGGATTAATTGGATTGATTTTGACTTCAACGTGGATTTTTAGCAGCATGCGTACCATTTTAAATCGCATTTTTCATACAGAGATAAAAAAGCATTTACTCGTTGGAATCCTTCGTGATGTGGGAATGGTTTTACTTTTAATTGTCTTCATTTCACTTTCGACATTTGTATTCCCGGCTTTGAATTTATTTTTAGAGATTGCAGAAAATGCACGTATGATGGGAATTATTGATCTTGGGTGGCTTTCAAATTTTAGTTTTTGGATTTCTTCCGTTCTAATTATTCTTGTAATGCTATTTGCTCTCTACTATTTAATTCCTTATGAAAAATTACCCAAAAGAGTTGCTTTGTTAAGTGCAATATGGACAACTGTACTCTGGGAATTTGCAAGAAGTATATTTGGCTACTACGTTCAATATTTTTTAGGTTCAAGCGCATTATATGGGGCATTTGTTTTAATTATTGTTATTCTTTTTTGGGTATTCTATTCCTCATGCATTTTTATTATTGGTGCCGAGATTGGGCAGTTATATAGAGAACGGTTGGAACAAAAATGGGGAATACAAAATTAAAGTGAAAAACTATTTTTACATTATTGAAATATTTTGAAGGATTATTAGGATGAATTATTTAGCAAATTATCTTTTCTCAAAATCGAATTTTCTTTTACTCGTAATTTCATTTATTGTTTTTATTTCTTGTGGGAATTCTAAAAATGAATCAACAGAATTTCAAGATAAAAAAATTGTTAAAAAAGAAAGAATAAAAGAACAAAGTGAAAAAGAATTAAATAAAGCAAAAGCATCTTTTGTAAAAGTCAGAAAAAAATACGCAGCAATTTATCTGCCTGATGGATCGCTCCCATTAGAAAAAACTTTAGTCGAAGAATTGCATTTTGATGAAAATGGCATAAGAACAGAATTAATTCGATATAGATCTACCGGATTAGTTGATATGGTTTATTTATTTGAACACGATTCGTTGGGTAATTTAACTATGATAGAAACACAAAATGCAACTGGTCTATTATTGAACAGAACGGAATTTAAATTTGATTCTAAAGGAAATGAAATTACTAAAATAATTATTGATGGAAAAAATGCTGGAGAATTAAAAACCACCACGAAATATGACGATACAAACAATCCAATTGAAGTAAATGTATTTGATTTACGTGGAAATCTTTTTTCAACACAAACACTTGAATATAAAAATGATATTTTAATCAAATCAATAACAAAATCATCTCAAGGAATAATTGTTCTGGAGTCTGTCTTTAAATATGATGAAAATGGAAATTTGATAAAGGAGTTAAGGATGGAACAAAAGCATGAATTAGTATTCATCCACAAATATGATGAGATGGGCCGGGTAATTGAATCTATTAGTCCAGAAACAAAAAGAATATATGATTACAATTCGAATGGAGATTTAATTGAAGACAAATTATTTTTTACCGATGGATCGCGACAGTTTAGAGTAACATTTAATTATTCTAAGATTGGTTTGATGAATGAGGAGATAAGGTATTCAAACGATGAAACTCCGGCATTCTATACAAAATATGAATACGAATTTTATAAATGATTAAATTTTTACCGCTCTGCGGTGATGATCACATTAGAACAAACTGTTTTTATTTAAATATTGATGGTCCCGGTCTTCTTCTGAATTGCGGAATGCATCCCAGAAAGATTGGATTAGAATCCCATCCCGACTTTCATTTGATTAGAGATCAAAATTTAGATTACGTTTTATTTTCCATGCGTATCAAGATCATATCGGTGCTCTTCCTTTTTTAATCCAGGAATTTCACCACACAATTATTTATTCCACATATGAAACAAAAGAAATAGCAGATGTAACTCTTCATAATGCTGTAAATTTTTTTTCGAAGAATTTTGATCTGTCATTGGAAAACCAGTTCTATTCCCATGATGAGATAAATTTATTGGTTAATACAATTCGTACAATAAAATATAACATTCCATTATTTCTGTGAGAGATGATACATAAATCCAAAGAAAACATTAGCGTTACATTTTTCGATGCCGGCCACATCTTGGGTTCAGCATCCATTCTAATACAATATGGAGAGAAAAAGATTTTTTACACTGGTGATATTGATTTGTCAAATCAAACAATTATGATTAGAGCAGATATTTCTAAAATTAAAAACATCGATACACTAATTTTAGAAACTACATATGGTGCATTCGATTCACAAATGATTGGTTCTTGAGAGTCTGAAACAAATAGAATAGTGAAGAAGAGTAATTCAATTTTACATAAAGGCGGTTCTGTTCTTATTCCAGTTTTTGCATTAGGTAAAACTCGGGAGTTAATTTCGTTACTGCATCATCAAATTAAGAAAAGGAAATTGACTGAAGTACCAATTTATTCGGGTGGAGTTTCAACAGATATCTCAAGGATTTACGATCGAAACAGATATTTAACAAGACGGAAAGACAAAGAATTTGAAATTGGGAATGTCCCCAAAATAAACCTTCTTGATGTTGATGATTACAACGTCTTCAAGAAAAATCCAGGAATTGTATTAGACTCAAGCGGAATGATGATTGAGAGAACAACATCATTTCTGTTTCTTGATTTTTGGCTAAGTCAGAAAAACTTTACTATTTATGGAGTTGGATATATGGAACATATAACTCCGGGTTTTAAAGTAATGAACTCAAAGTGCGGGGAAATCATCCAGTATTCTGAATTTAAACCAGAACAAAAAGTAAATTGTGAAATAGAACGTTTTTACTTTCCATCACATGCTAAACGAGAAGACCTCGAAAAAAATGTTGAATTAACCAATTCTAAACATGTAATCTTGGTTCATGGCGATCCTAATGAGAAAGACTGGGTTAGAGTAAGTATTATAGGCAAATTAAACCACATAAAACTTTTTTCTGCTCAAACTGGATATCTCCTCAATTTATAAATCATAAGATTGCTAAATAATAGATTTACAGTTATTAGCTGAATATTTATATTAGAGTGTCAATCAAATTAAATAAACGAGCAAACTGAATCGCACAATCTCATGAATGTTAGTAACATCTTTTATTAATTAAATAACTTCTAGTTCCTTTCCGAAATTGAAAAAGGAGGAATTATGAAAAACAAATCTTCTTGGTTAGTATTAGTTTTAATTTTCAGCATTGGTTTTTTAAATTGTTCAGATCGAAGCACTGAACCAAATGAGCAAGTTAAAATATATCCTCAAATCCCTAATTCACAAATAATCACTTCACCTTCTCATGGTGAGATAATTAAACCTGGTACAACTTATACAATTCGATGGTCTTATCTTTCAGATTTTGGGAAAGTGCAAATTAAGCTTTATAGGAAAGAAGAATTAAAAGCCATACTTGCAACTGCATTAGAAAGCAACGGAACTTTTGTATGGAAGGTACCGATTGATATTCAAAACTCAGTTCATTACAGAATAAAAATAACTTGTTTAGATGTACCTACCGTTTCTGCATTAAGTGACTATTTTTATATAGTTGAATAACAAAACTAATATCAATTGGAGGAGACTCATGCGAATTTCAAAAATTTTACTTCTCTTGTTAATTATTTCTTTCGTAGGTTCCATAGGACAGACAAAAAGTTCTTCTAAATCAAAAACAACAAAAGCTAAAGAAGAAACGGTTCAATACGTTCCTCCACCACCGCCTCCTAAAGACGGTGTAATAATCCATATCAGCAGCGGACTTGATAGTCCAACTTCTGTCTTAGCTGGATTAACGAAAGCTTTAAAAATGTCTGATCGTTATGATGTTTATGTTTTTTTTGATGTCAATGGTCCTGAAGTTGTTCTGTCATCATCAAAAAGTCTTGAGTATAAAAAATATGAGCCTTCAAAACTAATTATAACTAAGTTAATTGATAAAGGTGTACCAATTGCTGCTTGTTCTATGTGTTTAGAAATGATGAATAGAACACAGTTCGATTTGATGAAAGGGGTACGATTAGCAAACTTGGAAGATTTTTTTGATTTCACTAAAGGAAGAATTTTAACTCTCGATTATTAGTAGGAGGTGTCCGATTAGCTTTTCAGCTAATCGGACTTTTTGGTTTTGGGACTCTCGAGTTAGAACTTGATGTAGGTAAGTTCTGTAGCTTTTTCAGGATGTTTTTCTAAGAATTTTTTCATCAAATAAGAGAGATAAAACTTTTCACTCATCTTTCTTACCCCTTCAATCTCGTTAAAAAGTGAAGTACGGTGAACAAAATAAACACCTTTAGGATTATCAATCTTAATCAACGACAATGCCGCAACAATACGAGCTGCATAACATCCATCCTCGCGGAGTATTGACATCAATTGATTAACGGCCTTTTCAGATTTCATTTCACCTAGATAATATGCGCAGCTTATTTTCAATCCTTCATTATCAGAATTAAGGCCAACTAATAAATTAGCTTCGATTGTTTTGTACTTAGCTTTCACAATAGGGTCGAGTTCTTGATTCGCTAGAATTGTTGTTGATAGGATAAAAATAGATAAAATAATAACTGAAATGATTCTTGTTATTTTCATATGCCCCCCATACGATTTATAATTTTCAAAGAAGAAATTCAGCAACATTACTTAAGACGATTAATTTTGCGATTAGTTCAATAGTGTATTGTTTATTGCATTATTGAAGAAAACAGAATAAAAATTTCATCCAAACTAATTTTTTGTTTAAAATGTTAATATTATTTTGGCACGTAAGTGAAAATAGTTATTAATATTAATCGAACTTATTTTATGAAATTATCCTTTGTTCAAACATTGTGTAATAGAGAAAATTTTCTTTTCTACAAAAATTTTCATCTGGCGTTCATTACTTTATTTTTTTCATCAACTGTTTTTTGTCAAGTTGAATTAGATTCATATGGACTAAGAAGCGGTTTATATGCTAGCAGAGGTTATGTTGATTTTCATCAAACCGAGCTTTATATAAATTGGAGTTTGCCAATGGATTATGCGATTAATGATGAATATACAATTAAAAATAAACTAGAATTTACGATTGGTAGATTAGCTGCAACGGGGGAAGAAGCGTTTATAACATCTTTTGGAGGAAAATTTCTTCTTGAAAAGAAGGATTTCCCCGTAACATTTGCATTCGCTAGCGTTCCTACCTTTATTAGCAGATATAAATTTCCTAGAAGAAATCTTGGTACTAAGCTACAATTTATTACTTCGTTCGGTTTGGAATTTAAGATTACAAAATCTTTTGAAGTTTCATATCGATTTCAACATATGTCAAATGCAAGTTTAAGCAGAAATAATCCTGGTTTAAATTTAAGTATGTTCTCATTTGGGTATCGATTTTAACTAACAACATGAATATAGATTTTGACAATTACCTTAACTTAAAAGAAATCACTAAGGAGAATAAGTATGAAAAAACTTTCTGTAGTTCTTTTATTTGTATTTATCAATATTTCTTTTGCTCAGCAGACGCCATTAATCGATCGAGAAATATTTTTTGGAGATCCAGAAATATCTGCAGCTCAAATTTCACCAAATGGTAAGTATATAACATTTGTAAAACCGTTTAATAATGTTCGCAATATTTGGGTAAAAGAAAGAAATCAAAAATTCGATGAAGCTCGCCCGATAACGGCAGATACAAAACGTCCGGTGACTAGTTATTTTTGGTCGCACGACAGCAAGTATATTTTATTTGTTCAAGATCAAGGCGGTAATGAAAACTTCAGAGTATACGCGGTTAATCCAATGGAAAAAGGAGATCCAGTACCTACTGCACGTGATTTAACACCAATGGAAAATGTTCGCGCTATCATAATTGATGTTCCTAAAAATAATCCACATGAAATATTAGTTGGATTGAATGATAGAAATCCTCAACTGCATGATGTTTACAAATTGAACTTAATTTCTGGTGAAATAACTTTAGTAAGAAAAAATGATGAAAATATTGCTGGTTGGGCAACCGACCTTGATGGAAATTTGAGACTTGGCGTTAGGTTAATGTCAGATGGAGGAACTGAAATTTTAAAACTCGATGGAGAAAATTTAGTACAAATTTATTCTGTCAATAATGAAGAAACTGCCAGCCCAATTCAATTTACTCCAGACGGGAAAAATTTCTATATGATTACTAATAAAGGGGCTCGGGACAAAACAGAATTTTCTATTTTCAATCTTGAGACTGGTGATGTAAAATTGATTGAGAAAGATCCCTTAGATGAAGTTGATTTTGCTGGTGCAGTTTTTTCTGATGTGACTAATGAATTATTAGCTACTTATTACTTGGGTGATAAAGTCAGAATTTATTTTAAGAACGATGAATTCAAAAAAGCTTATGAAAAAATGAAAAGTTTATTGCCAGACGGTGAAATTGGATTTACTTCGATGACAGCAGATGAAAATGTATGGCTTGTTTCTGTTTCTCGTGATGTTGACCCAGGTTCTGTTTATCTTTTTGATAGAGTTGCTGGAAAGACCGAATTATTATATCGTTCTCGTCCAAACTTACCAAGTGAACATCTAGCAACAATGAAACCAATGAGAATTAAAGTTCGTGATGGTTTAGAAATACCAGGTTATCTAACTTTGCCAAAGGGAGTTGATTCTAAAAAATTTCCACTTGTAATGTTCATTCATGGAGGTCCATGGGCAAGAGACAGATGGGGATACAGTTCATATCCGCAATTTTTAGCAAATAGAGGTTATGCAGTATTTCAACCAAATTTTAGAGGATCCACTGGCTATGGGAAGAAATTTTTAAATGCTGGCAACAAACAGTGGGGCACGGGTTCGATGCAGCACGATATTACAGATGTTGTTAATTATCTTGTAAAAGAAGGAATTGCTGATCCTAAAAAAGTTGCGATAGCTGGTGGTTCTTATGGCGGTTATGCTACATTGGCTGGATTAGCTTTTACTCCGGATCTTTATGCATGCGGATTTGATATTGTTGGACCATCAAACATAATTACTTTGTTAAATTCAATTCCTCCTTATTGGGCTCCTCTCAAAAAAATGTTTGCTGTACGTGTTGGTGATATGGAAAATCCAGACGAATTGAAAATGCTTGAATCTCAATCGCCACTTAACTTTGCAAAAAATATTAAAGCTCCGCTATATGTAGTTCAAGGAGCAAATGATCCGCGTGTTAAAAAAGCTGAATCAGATCAGATTGTTGTTGCTCTTCGTGAATTAGAAAGAAATGTTGAATATATGGTTGCGCCAGATGAAGGACATGGATTTGCGGGCCTTGAAAATAGATTAGCAATGGTTGTAGCCATGGAAAATTTTCTTGCTAAATATTTGAGTGGCAGAGTCCAAAAGGATGTTTCAGAAAAGATTCAAAAGAGATTAAATGAAATTACAGTTGATATTAAAACAGTTGAGTTACCAAAGAAAAAAGAAACGTCAGAATTAAAAATTCTCGAATCATTTGATGGCTCGAAAATCAAAGAAGAAAATTCAAAATACAAAATGACTGTTGAAGCTCGTGGACAAACTATCCCAATGGGAGTATCAAGTGAGTTAATTAAAACGACTCTTAATGGGAAAAACGTTTATAGAGCAATTGATGTAACTTCTGGCATGATGGGAGGCGCTGATACTCTTTATGTTGATGTTGAAACACTTCTGCCAATTCAGAGAAATGTTAAACAAGGTCCAGCAGTTGTTAATGTATTTTTTGAAAAAGGAAAAGTTGTTGGTAATATTATTGCTGGTCCTCAAAATATTCCTATCGATGTTAAATTAAATCAAGCTGTAGTAACCGATGGCTCTGGAATTGGACTTTTAATCGAATCACTTAATTTGAGAGACAATTTTACAGCGCAGTTTAATCTTTTTGAATTACAAACAGCTCATGCAAAGAAAATGAAATTAAAAGTTATTTCCAGTGAAAAGATCAAAGTCCCAGCTGGAGAATTTGATTGTTATAAGATTGAAATCAATCCAGTTGAAGGGACTGACGGCGCATCAGTAGTTTGGGTAAAAAAGTCTGATCAAAAAATGGTAAGGCTGCAAATGAGTTTAGGCGGCCAAATGGCTGGCGCTACAATTACAATGGAATTAGAGTAAATAATTTACAAATCTGACAAAGATTGATTTCATGTTTTCTGAAGGGAGAATTCTTTTATTATATAAATGGTTCTCCCTTTAATTTTTAAGTGGAATTTTGCTCATTGCTCTTTCACTTAAAGCAAGAATTGTAAGTGAAGGATTAACTCCTGGATTTGCAGAAATCATTGAACCATCACACACATACATATTTTCGTAACCAAAAACACGATTGTTTTTGTCAATTACTCCTTCTTCAGTATTTGCACCCATTGTAGCTCCGCCAAGAATATGTGCAGTAGTTGGTATTCCAAAAATTATTTCCGAAAGTAATGCTCCGGGAGTACCATTTACAATTTCAGCATATTTTTTTGCAAGTTTGTTTGCTTCTGGTAAAAATGCAGTTGGTAAAGTTCCTTCTCCAATAGCACTTTTCATTCTGAACCAACCATTTTTGAATCGGAGAGTTCCACTGATAGTTCTCATGTATAAAAGTATTTGAGTTCTTTTTGCCCAATCTCTAACAAAGTAGAGTTTAAAATATTTTATTGGATGTTTGATGATTTCAAAAATTGATTTTAATAATCTTGTAAAAACATTTTCTCCGATGACCAAAGGCGCAATTTGCAATCTCCAAAATCCTGATCCTGATGGATAACGTACTGGCTCTAAATGGCTGTGTTCATCGGTATGTAGAATTGATCCGATTGCAATACCATCTGAAAAAACAGTTTCTTTTTGAGGAGCAACAATTCCCATCAGACTTTCTGAATTTGTTCTTACATTATATCCAACTTTCTCTGAAAGTTTTGGAAATGTAGTTTTTTTCAATTTGAGTAAAAGGGGAAGGGTGCCTAAAACACCGCCAGCAAACACAATTCCCTTGGTGACATATTTCCCTTTTTTCTTGAAAAATTTTGTTGAGCTTTTCCAATAGACTTCGTAACAGTTTTGATCATATAAATGAACGATATCATAAACTATAGATTCAGCTTTTATTTGAGCACCTTTTTTTTGCGCAAGGTATAAATAGTTTTTGTCTAATGAATTTTTTGCATTTTCACGACATCCAACCATACAAGCACCACAAAAAATGCAGCCCGCTCTTTCTGGTCCATCGCCATTAAAATATGGATCTTCAACAGTTTTACCTGGTTCTCCAAAATAAACTGCCACATCAGTCGGTTCAAATGCAGTTTCTTTGTTTATTTCTTTTGATAATTTTTTTAGTGCTAGGTCACCATTTTCCAATCTTGGATTTTTTACAACTCCCAACATTTTGGAAGACAATTCATAAAATTTTGAAAGTTCTTTTTTCCAATCTGCAAGGTGTGCCCAAGATTTTGCAATGAAAAATTCATCTTTTGGGACTGGTAATGTATTTGCATACACTAGTGATCCGCCTCCAACTCCAACACCTGATAAAATTCCCACATGGCGGAAAAAAGTAATTTTAAATATTCCGTAAAATTTAAATAACGGGATCCAAAGCCATCGTTTAAGATTCCAATTTGTTTTAGCAAAATCTTTTGCGTGATACCATCTTCCTTTTTCGATTACAAGTACTTTGTAACCTTTTTCTGAGAGTCGAAGTGCTGCAACTGAACCGCCGAATCCGCTGCCTATGACAATGTAATCAAAATCGAGTTGTCTATTTTCTATCATGGAATTTTAGATTATTTCGGTGAGAAATTAAGAAGAAAAAAATCAACAATCATTAAAATAAAAAATCCGACATAAGTCAGATTTTTATTTTTGTAGCGGAGGTAAGATCCAGATTTATTTCGGGATTTCGCTCATTGCATTTGCACAGCTGAAAAGCAGATTCTGTTTTTATCACTATTTAAAACAAAAAACCCCACACATACGTATGAGGTTTTTTTATTTTTGTAGCGGGGGTAGGACTTGAACCTACAACCTTCGGGTTATGAGCCCGACGAGCTACCAATTGCTCCACCCCGCGGTTTAATTTTTTATTCAGAAGAACAAACTATTTCAAACTTGGGTTTCAAATATATTAAACCATAACTGTTCTGTCAAATAATCATTTTATGTAAAACAAAAACTTGCTTAATACTGATTCATTCATAATATTCGTGAAAATCAAATCAGAGAAAATGCTTAAATCAATCCAGATAAAAGATTACGCGCTTATCGAGAATATTTTTGTAGAATTTGGCGAGGGCTTGAACATCATAACCGGTGAAACCGGCGCCGGGAAATCAATTATTATTGATGCAATGAGTTTATTGTTGGGCGAAAGAGCGACGATAGAGGTAGTTAGAAAGGGAACAGAGAAATCAATAGTAGAGGGAATTTTTGATGTCAAAAAAAATAATAAGGTTAAAGAAATTTGTAAGCTGAACGAGATTGAATATTCCGATGAACTAATTATTCGTAGAGAAATTTCTCTCAAAGGCACAAATAGATGTTTTCTGAACGATACACCAGTAACATTAAATCAGATAAAAGAAATTGGAGATTTGCTTGTCGATCTTCATGGGCAGCATGAACATCAATCTTTATTAAAAGCAGAAACTCATATTGATATGTTAGATGATGTTGCGGATTTGACAGATCAGTTGATACTTTTTTCCGAAGCTTATTATAAATTGAATCATTTACTTAAGGATCTCAAGAATTTACAAGAAAAGGAAAGTTTGTTAAAAGAGAAAAAGGATCTCCTCGAATTTCAAATTAAAGAAATAGATTCTGTATCGCCCGAAATTGATGAAGATGAAAAAATTGAAAATGATTTGCGGATATTAGAGAATTCTGAAAAGTTATTATCGTTGACAAATGAAATCTATGAATCGATTTATGAAGATGAAAATTCCATTCAAGACCGCCTTTCAGAAATAAAATCAAAATTGAATGAACTAAGTCATATTGATATTACGCTTAATGAAAAAGTAAATGAATTTGAATCCGTTGTTGCAATCTTAAATGATATATCTTCTTATTTAAGAGGGTATAGAGATAAAATTGATATTGACCCAGATTTACTTGAAAGCATGAGAGCAAGAGTAAGCTCAATTAATATGTTAAAGAAAAAATTCGGAGTAACTTTAAAGTCTGTACTAGAGCATCGCAAAAAAATAGGAGATGAATTTGATCTCGTTGAAAATTTTTCATCCAAAATAAGTGAAATAAATAATTTAATTGAAATTGCAAGGAAAGAATGTGGTTCGTTAGCTAAATCAATTTCAACAGAAAGAAAAACAGTTGCAAAGAAAATTAAAAAGGAAATTGAAGCTGAGTTAAAAAATCTGGGAATTGCCGACTCAAAATTTGAAGTAAAAATTGTTAATGAAAAAGCAGAGGATAATTATATTCTTATTGATGGACAAAAGTTTACATATGATCATAAAGGATATGACAAAGTAGAATTTTATATTTCAACGAATTTAGGAGAAGATCCAAAACCGTTAATTAAGGTTGCTTCCGGCGGTGAAGTTTCGAGAATAATGCTTGCTTTAAAGTCTATACTTGCAAAATCCGACAAGCTTCCTATTCTGATCTTTGATGAAATTGATATTGGAATAAGCGGACGAATTGCGCAGAAAGTTGGTAACGCATTAAAAGCATTGGCATCATATCATCAAATAATTGCAATAACCCATTTGCCTCAGATAGCTGGAGTTTGTGATCATCATTATTCAGTTGAAAAGAAAAAAATTGCCGATAGAATTGTGAGTTCAATTCGCAAATTAGAGTTTGATGAAAGGGTTAATGAAGTTGCAAAATTGATGAGCGGTGAAAAAATTACTGAAGCAGCAATCAACGGAGCAAAAGAATTAATTGCTTCGAAATAAATATCATAATTCACTTTCTATGAAAAAAATTTTACATCTATTTTATGATTCATTAAATTGAATCAAGTATTTAGAACTGAGAGGAAAAACTATGAGAAAGATAATAACAATTTCATTTGCCTTAATTGGTATTCTCTTTTTTGTTCAAAAATCTAATGCTCAAAACCTTGAAGAGTCATTATCAAAGCTGACTTCAACTGTAAGCACAAAATATTTATCACCCGTAGTTAATGCATTTGGTTCAAATTTAAATTCTGGCTGGGTAAACAATGTGCCGTCAGCCACAAAATTAGGATTCAATTTCAATATTAAACTAATTGGTATGGCTTCTTTCTTTGGTGATGAAGATAAAAGTTTTTCAGCTTCTGGAAAATTTTTCTTCGATGAAAATCAAATTCAGTCTATACTTCAAAACTCCAATATCACGCCGCAATCAATTGGGCAAACAAGCTATAATGATTTGGTCAACCAAATTAAAAAAGATGAATTCACTGTAACCTTCTCCGGTCCAACAGTCGTCGGCGATAAAAATGACAAATTAAAAGTTTCATTTCCCGGGAAATCTTATACTGTAGCAAGCGGAACTTTTAATGTTAATCCTTATAACGTATTCATAGATCAAGTGAAAGGGTACATTAATAAATTTTTCCCGACTGGCGCCATTCAACTTACCGTTGGAACTGTTGCTGGCACAAATGTAGCTATGCGATACTTTCCAAGTATTGAAATTGAAGATTTTGGGAAATTTAGTTTTTGGGGATTTGGTGCAATTCATAATCCTGGTGTATGGTTAAAAAATCCTCTGCCGTTAGAAATTGGATTAGGATATTTTTTCCAGAAGATGACTGTAGGAGATATTTTTGAAAGTAGTGCAAATCAGTTTGGGATTTATTTAGGAAAACGAATTGGCGGAATTATTGCAGTTGAACCCTATGCTGGATTAACATTTGAATCAGCTAAAACTAAAGTCAATTACGATTATCAATCCAATGAGACCATTAATGGTGTTAAGGTTAAGCCCGTTAATTTAGGATTTGATATTAAAAGCCAGAATTCAGCTTCATTTGTAGTTGGATTGAGTATTAAGCTTGCCGTTATAAATATTAATGCAGATTATAAAATGGCTAATATCAATACTGCAAGTGCCGGAATCTCATTAGGTTTTTGATTGAATGTTTAGATAAATACCTTTTATTTATCGCCAGTTTTACTGGCGATTTTTTTTGATTGGAATTCCCTTTATGAACGAAACAGCAATTTATATTCACATCCCTTTCTGCGATCATAAATGTATTTACTGCGATTTTTATTCAATCATCAATTATGATAATGTTTCAAGTTATCTTGCTTCGCTTAAAACAGAAATAAATTATTATTCAAAAAAATTTTCTAACGACAGAAAAATTATTTCAATTTTTTTTGGCGGCGGAACTCCGTCATATATGGAACCGCAATACATTCAGCAAATTATTGATATAGTGAAAGAAAATTTTTTTGTTGCTGATGAAGCAGAAATAACACTTGAAACTAATCCCGGAACAGTTGATAAAGAGAAATTAATTGAGTTTAAGAAATCTGGAATAAACAGAATAAGTATTGGCGTTCAATCCTTTGATGATGATGAATTAAAATTTCTAACTCGAATTCATAATTCTGAAACTGCTGTAAAAACTGTGCGCGATTCATTTGAATCTGGAATTGAAAATATTAGTCTTGATCTAATTTTTAATCTGCCAAAGCAGTCAAAGCAAAAATGGCTGTCAAATCTTGAAAAAGCTGTGGCATTGCCGATTAAACACTTATCTGCATATAGTTTAATTCTTGAGCCGGGAACTATTCTAAATAAAATGGTGATGGATGGAAAGGTAAAAATGCAAAGCGAAGAGCATGATGCTGACTTGTACGAAATGACAATCGATTTTCTAACTCAAAATGGGTATGAGCAATACGAAGTTTCTAACTTTGCAAAACCCGGTTATCAATGCATTCATAACATTGCATATTGGGAATACAATGATTACATCGGTTTTGGTACTTCTGCACACTCATTTGTAAATGGAGAAAGATGGTGGAATTATTCGAGTCTTAATTTTTACAATGCTGCAGTTAAAGCAAAATACAATGCGGTTTGCGGAAGTGAAAAACTAACTGATAAACAAAAACTTGAAGAGTATGTCATGCTTTCTTTGCGGAGTGAAGGATTAGATATTGATGCTCTTAAAAATCGTTTTGACCTTAACTGGTTTGCAGAAAATCAAAAATTAATCACTCAACTAATTGAAGAAAAATATTTAATCCTTACAGATTCGTTTCTAAAGTTAACTCCAAAAGGTTATGCAGTTTGTGATGAAATTCTTACGAAAATTGTAAATAGAGACTAAACCTCTTTATTCAAAATTTTTTGAATTGTTTTTTAATTTAATATTGATAAATTAGACTAAAAGCTTTTATAATTGAGTTGAAAAGTTTAAAACCATTCATATCGATTTACTTAATTCTAATTTCAAATCTGTTAATAACACAAGTCAACTTATGCCAAGTTCAACCTCAACACTATTATAAACACTATTCAAAATTTAACATCAATAAGATTTCCACTTATATTTTTAATAATGGCGAGGCTGATATTAATATTAATGGAAATTCTGGTTTCGTATATCCAAGGAATTTGATTGGGCATTATGGAAGTTTAACTTCAATTTTTCAATCAGGTTTTTTATGGGGCGCAAAAATAAATGGTCAAATAAGAACTGGCGGTTCTGCTTACAGAAGCGGTTTAACACCTGGGAGAATTTTAAATCATGGAAAAGCTGAAAATCCAAATTCAGTAAGTGTTCGCGTCTATAGAGTAAGAAGAGATTATAAAACTGCAGATTTAACTTCTGAAGCACTTGATGAAAGAAAAATTGTTCTGGAAGTATATAATCAATATCAAAATGATTGGAATGAATGGCGCGGGAATGATGGCGCTCCATTTGAAGATATTGATAAAGACGGTAAATATAATCCATCAATAGATATTCCCGGAATTCCTGGTGCAGACCAAACTCTATGGTTTGTTGCAAATGATCTTGATTCTAATCAAACAAAATATTTATACGGTTCTTTACCAATGGGAATTGAGATGCAGACAACTGTTTGGGGATATTTTAATCCGACACCTTTTTCAAACATAGTATTCAAAAAATATATACTTATAAATAAAAGTAGCACAACATTTAATGATATGTACATTGGAATATGGTCTGATCCAGATTTAGGATATGCTTCGGATGATGCTGTTGGTTGTGATAGTTTATTGGAAGTTGGGTACATATATAACTATAATCCGACTGATGGAACATATTTGCCTCTAAATCCTCCAAGCGTTGGTTTTGCATTATTGCAAGGTCCAATTGTTAATGCCAATACTAATGATAATGCTTTATTCTTAGGTAGGAGTATCAAGGGTAAAAAAAATCTAAAGATGACAGCTTTTAGTTGGATTTATAAAAATGGACCTTATCCATGGCATGATCCACAACAAGGAAATTATGAGCGTGGTACACTTTTTCTTTATAATCTATTCCAGGGTTTGCTTGGAAATGGTGAAGGTCACCCTCTAGAGTTATCATTAGGACCAGGAACCACTAAATTCCCATATTCTGGGGATCCATTGACTAAAACTGGTTTTGTTGATGGAATAATAAATTTTAACACTACCGGCAGTACGCAACCTGGCGATAAAAGATTAATGGTTTGTTCCGGTCCATTTAATATGGCACCGGGTGATACACAAGAAGTGATTTTTGCTCAAGTTGCTGGCGGTACTGAATTCAGCATAGATCATTTAAATGCAATTACAGTGATGAAGTCATATGTTGCAAAAGCTAAATTCTTTTACAATCAAAATAAACCGTTTGCAAATTTTGAAACAATTAATCCTACAGTTATTCAACTTGATAGGAAGATTATTTTATCATGGGGTGAAGAGATTGAAAAATTAGAGAGAATTGAAAAGGGAATTTACTTACATAAATTCCAAGGATATAATGTTTACCAACTTCCATTATATAATTCCAAAATCTCTGATGGAAAATTAATTGCAACTTATGATGTTGTTGATGGAATAGGAAAAATATTTGATTATGAATTTGATCCAATCACTCAATCCTTAAATAAAAGGGTAAAGTTTTTTGGAACGGATTCTGGCATTAAAAGATTTATAGAAATCAATAAGGATTATTTGAAAGATCAACCGCTTGCAAATGGAAGCAGTTATTATTTTGGTGTAACAAGCTATTCCAATGTAAATAATTTTGAATTCCCCTCAAGTTATGAAACGCCGTTGTTAATAAAAAAAGTAGTTCCTCAAACGAGAAATCCGGGGATTACAAAAACTTATGACTATGGCGAGGAAATAATCCCTCAACATGTTTTTGGAAACTCTGATGCAAAAGTATCTGTAATGATAATTGACCCTACAAAGTTAAAAGATTGCGAGTATGAAGTTACCTTTCAAAAGGTAAACGGAGTTTTAAGTTTTACTATAAAAAACAAAACAGAGAATAAAGTTTTGGCTGTCAATCAAACCAACTTTAGTGGAGATTATGACTATTACATTACAGATGGATTTTTGGTGCGGGTAAAAAATAATAGTTTAAGACCACTGAATGAAAGTGATGTTTATAAATTCAGTTTAACAAAACAGACATATGAAAAGAATTTAGCAAAATCTGATGTTGAAAAAATAAATGTATTTCCAAATCCATATTATGGAGTTAATTCTCAAGAATTAAGTAAGTATGAAAGGATTGTTACATTTAGTCATCTTCCAGATAAAGCAACAATAAAAATATTTAATCTAGCTGGTCAGCAAGTAAGAAAGTTGGATAAAAACTCAACAGAACAATTTTTAAGATGGGATATGCTGAATGAAGATCGTTTTCTAGTTCCGAGCGGAATATATATAGCATATATAGAAATGCCTGAATTAGGAAGAAAAAAAATATTGAAGCTTGCTATTATACAAGAAGAAATTGTACCGGATTGGTTTCCTTTGGGATACTAAATTGAAAATTATGTGGAGGATTTTTGAGAACTGAAACAAAAATATTTCGTATAGGTGTTTAGTCTATCCATTGGTATTTATTTTTGCAGATTTCAAACCAGTGACTATTCCCAAATAAAATAGATGATAATTCTAAATTAATTATTTGAAATTCCTATCTGTTGTTTTATATTGCCCTCAAATAAGAGGGTATATTTATGAAAGAGAAAAATAATTTAATCATTCCGTTTTCAGTCATAGCTGGATCATTAGTTCTATCTGTAATAATTTTCTCGATGGTTTGGAAATCAGCAAAAAATGCTGATCAAACTATTACTGTAACCGGTTCAGCCAAAAAAGCAATTGTAAGCGATCTTGGAATTCAGAGAGGAACTCTTCAAGCATCAAGTATAGATCGGAGATCAGCATATCAAATAGTTGTTCAGCAGATGCCAATAATAATGAAATATCTTGAATCTCAAGGATTTAAAAAAGAGCAGATTGAAGTGTTCGCCATTAATGGCTATCCTATTTTTGAATTGAATTCTCAGGGCTATCAAACTCAAAGAGTATTAAGCTATGTTTATAGCCAAAGATTTGAAGTAAGATCAAATGACGTTCAAAAGATTAAAGAATTGTCGCTGTCATTAAGTTCGCTTGTTGAAAAAGGATTAGATATTAGCGTAGATATGCCAGAATATTTATTCACAAAGCTTGATGACTTAAAAGTTGAAATACAAGCAGAAGCAGCTAAAAATGCCATGGAACGAGCAGAAAAAATTGCATTGGCGACCGGACGTTCTCTGGGTCCATTACGTACAGCACGAATGGGTGTAATACAAATTACTCCTCTCAACTCTACTATGATTTCCGATTATGGATTAAATGATGTTTCATCAATTGATAAGGAGATTACCGCCGTAGTTTCGGCATCGTTTGAAATCAACTAGTTTTTAGAGATTAAACCAAATTAAGAACTACAAATTTCGAAGTACGAGTTACGATATTTAAAGTTCTTATTACGAGTTGCAAATTCAAATTGAATGTTAAATATGAAAACAAATTTAATCGATAGAACTAAGAAATTTTCGCTGGATGTTATTTCTTTTGTTAATAAAATAGAAAAAAACAATACAAATAAAATATTATCATCTCAATTAGTAAGAGCGGCGACTTCAATTGGAGCAAATTATAGGGCTGCTCTTCGAGCAAAATCAAAAGCTGATTTTATTTATAAAATCAAAATTGTTGAAGAAGAAGCAGACGAAACGATTTATTGGTTAGAATTAATCAAGGAGACAAATATGATATTGAACGCAAATATTGACTTTATTTTACAAGAAGCAAATGAATTAACAGCAATTTTCTCCCAAATTTCAATTACAAGTAAAATTAATAAAAAATTTAAATCGTAATTCGACTTTCGAAATTAGTACCTCCATAAAGACTGTTTGCAAATTCCATTAATTATAGCTAAGTTTGTTCATTCATTTTCGCCCCTCGAGGGCGATTTTTGTTTATAGAATATGGAAAAAGCTCAAATATTTGCAAAATTCGAAGAAATTGTTGCATCGCTCGGTTGTCTTCTCATTGACTTACAATTTCGGGGTGATGACCGGTTTCGAATTGTTGAAGTCTACATCGATAATGAAAAAGGAATTACTACTGATGATTGTTCTGCAGTTAGTAGAGCTTTAAATGAAGTCATTCAGTTAGAAAATTTGATTGATTCAAATTTTCGATTGGATGTGTCTTCTCCTGGAGTTGATAGACCGCTTAAATATTTGGTTCAGTATACAAAACATATTAATCGAAAATTAGAAATTGAATTCACAAAAGATTTAGAAACCAAAAAGATTATTGGAAAACTTGTTCGAGTAGAAGGCGAAGATATTTTTCTTCAAGAAAAACAAAACGAGTATAAAATAAATTTCAAAAATGTAATTAAAGCAAAAGTACAAATTAGCTTTTGATCACGGAGGAGTATAGATGAACACCGAAATAGTAGAATCCTTTTCGCAGATGGTGCGCGAAAAAAGTCTTGACAAAGATGTTCTTGCCGGTATTATTGAAGAAATTTTTGGACTTATGGTAAAGAAAAAATTTGGACAAGAAGCAAAATATGATGTTGTTGTAAATATGGACAAAGGTGATATTGAAATCTTTCTAGAAAGAACGATAGTTGATGAAGTCCAAGATCCTGGAACAGAGATAAGTATTAATGAAGTTAATGAAAAAGGAAATGATGATGAACTTGAAGTGGGAGAAGACTTTGTAGAAAAAATAGAGCTTAATCATTTTGGCAGAAGACTAATAAATCTTGCTAGACAAAGTTTAAATCAAAAAATTCGCGAAATAGAAAAAGAGATAGTATATAATGAATACAGTGAGATGATTGGTGAAATTGTTGTTGGTGATATTTATCAAGTTAGAAGAAATGATGTTCTGGTTAATCACAATAAGAATGAATTGCTGCTTCCTAGAATTGAACAAATTCCACGAGAGAAATATAGGAAAGGTGATACAATTCGTGCGGTTATTAAAGAAGTTAAGAAAACACCGAATGGACCAGTAATAATTGTTTCGCGTGGAGATAATTTATTCTTACGAAGATTGTTTGAAATTGAAATCCCGGAAATTTATGACGGAGTGATAGAGATAAAAGGAATTGCACGGGAACCCGGAGAACGGGCAAAGGTTGCAGTTGAATCTCAGGATGCTAGAATTGATGCAGTTGGCGCTTGCGTTGGAATGAAAGGTGTTCGTATTCACGCTATCGTTCGCGAATTAAATAATGAAAACATCGATGTTGTTAATTACTCTGAAGATTCTTTTGTGTTTGTACAAAGATGTTTAGCTCCGGCAAAACTTAAACAGATAGAAATTGATGACGATGCAAAAAAATGTATTGTAACGGCAGATAGCGACCAGGTTTCTCTAATAGTTGGAAGAAGCGGTGTAAACATTCGGCTTGCAATGAAATTGAGCGGATATGATATTGAAGTCATTCGAGTTGAAAAACCACTCGAAGAATATGAAGAAGATGTTGAATTACCAGAACTAAGAGAAGAACTTGGAAGTGACATAGTTGATCTGTTGATCAACCATAATTTTGAAACTGCTGTTGAAGTATTAAAAGCTGGTGTTGATAAATTGATAGAAATTGAAGGAATTGATGAAGAAAAAGCAAAAGAGATTGTTGAAATCCTTGAGAATCAATTTGAGGAAGAAGAATAGGTACAAGATTAAAAATTAGAACAAGTATAAATTATTACTTAGAAAACAAATTATAGAAAAAATCTCAAAATCGGGTAAATACTAATGACTGAAGCTGCAAAAGGAAAGAAATTAAGAATTTACAAATTTGCATCAGAATTTAATCTATCTACTGACTCAATTATTGAGTTTCTTACTAAGAAAAATTATGATGTAAAATCTCATATGGCACTTCTTACTGACGAAATGCTAGCTGATGTTAAAGCACATTTCAAAAAAGATATAGAGAAAGCTGAAAAACACTATAAGAAAATTTCAGATTTCCAAAAGAAAAGAAGCGAAAGATCGGATACTGAAATTGCACCATCAGTGCCCGAAACGGTTGAATTAGAAGTAAAAGAAACAACAAAAACCTCTGCTGAAGCTGAAGAAATACAATCAAAAATTGAAGAGACTGAACCTCAAGTTACGGAAGAAGCTACTGAATCAGAAGCTGAAGAATTAGCAGAGACATTTAAAACTGAAGCTGAGATAGAATTTCAAGCTAAGAAAAAAGGATTGACTATTGTTGGCAAGATGGATCTTTCGAAAAAACGAAAAGAAAAAATTCAACCCAAGTCAAAAGTAATTGAAGAACCTGAAACTAAGCCGCAAGTTGTAGAAGCTAAGAAAACTGAAGACCAAGCAGCAGAAGATTCTGATAAAAAGAAGAAGAAGAAAGTTTTAAAATCCAAGAAAAAAGTAAAAGCCGCAGATGACACTTCAGAAGAAGCAGTTTCAAAAAGAAAAAGAAAAATTAAAAAGTTAGAAATTGATAAACGTGAAGTTGATGAAGCAATAAAGAGAACTATGCTTAGTATTGATGAATCGTCAGTTGGTGAAAGAGCTCACGTTCGTAAAAAGAAAAGAAAAGAGAAGCAAGAAATTCAAGAAAAAATACTTGAGCAAAAACAATTAGAAAAAAATAAAATTCAGGTAACCGAATTCATTGCTGTCAACGAGCTTGCAAATTTAATGAGCGTTCCCGTTAGCGATGTAATTCAAAAGTGCATAGGACTCGGATTAATGGTTTCTATAAATCAGCGGCTTGATGTAGAAACAATTACACTTGTTGCTGATGAATTTGGATTTGAAATAGAATTAGAAGATGAATATAAATCTGAAATTGAAGCCGAAGTTCCTGATTTAGAGGAAACACTAGAGCCCCGTCCGCCAGTTGTAACTATCATGGGTCACGTTGATCATGGAAAAACTTCTTTGCTTGATTACATTAGAAGAACTAATGTTGTTGCTGGTGAATCCGGCGGTATAACTCAACATATTGGTGCTTATCAAGTTGAATTAGAAGATTCAAGAAGAATTACATTTTTAGATACACCAGGTCACGAAGCATTTACTGCTATGCGAGCACGTGGTGCAAGAGTAACAGATATAGTAATTCTTGTAGTTGCTGCCGATGATGCTGTAATGCCTCAAACAGTTGAAGCAATTAATCACGCTCAAGCTGCTAATGTTCCGATTATTGTTGCCATTAATAAAATTGATAAACCAAATTCCAACTTAGAAAAAATCAAACAACAGCTAGCTGAAAGAAATATTTTAGTTGAAGATTGGGGTGGAAAATATCAATGTGTAGAAATCTCTGCTAAATTTGGAAAGAATGTTGATCTGCTTCTAGAAAAAATAGTTCTTGAAGCTGAAATGATTGATATGAAAGCTAATCCGAACAGATTGGCGCATGGGACAATTATTGAATCGCAGATGGATAAAGGAAAAGGTGTAACTGCAACAGTTCTTGTTCAAAAGGGAACATTAAAAATTGGCGATTCGTTTATAGCTGGTGTAGTTCATGGTCGTGTTCGTGCTATGCTTGATGAACGAGGTCATAAAATTAAAGAAGCTGCTCCATCAACCCCAGTTTTAGTTCTAGGTTTTGAATCTGCACCGCAAGCTGGTGATATATTTGTTGCAACAGAATCCGAAAGAGATGCTAGAGAAATTAGTTCTAAACGTCAGCAATTAAAACGAGAACAAGATCATCGCCAAGTACGTCACATAACTCTGGATGAAATTGCAAGTCAAATTAGCCGTGGCGGTTTCAAAGAATTACCTTTAATTGTTAAAGGTGACGTTGATGGATCAATCGAAGCATTATCTGATTCATTAATGAAATTGTCGAATCAAGAAGTTGCAGTGCGTGTAATTCATAAAGGTGTTGGTGCAATCTCGGAAGGAGATGTTCTTTTAGCTGCTGCTTCAGGTGCCATCATTATTGGTTTCCATGTGAGACCAAATATTGGAGCTCGAAGATTAGCTGACCAAGAGAAAGTTGATATCCGTCTTTACAATATAATTTATGATGCTATCAGTGAAGTAAAATCAGCTTTAGAAGGATTGTTATCTCCAGTTCTTTCTGAAGAAGTAGTAGGAACTATTGAAGTGCGCGAAATATTTAAGGTGCCAAAAGTTGGAACTGTGGCTGGTTGTTATGTGCAAGATGGAAAGGTTGCAAGAGCAAATAAAGTCCGTTTATTTAGAGACGGTATTGTTGTTTACGAAGGTGAACTAACATCTTTAAAGAGATTTAAAGATGACGTTCGTGAAGTTGAAAAAGGTTTTGAATGCGGACTTGGAATATCTAATTATAACGATATTAAAATCGGCGACATTGTTGAATCATATAAAATAATTGAAACTAAAAAGAAGCTAAGCTAATGTCATTTAGGTTGGATAAGGTATCAAGTTTAATAAAAGAAGAATTGAGTTTAATTTTTCTTCATAAAGTACAAGATTCAAATTTGGGATTAGTTACTGTTACTAATGTTAAGATGAGTCCGGATTTGCGTCATTCAAAAATTTACTTATCTGTATATGATAAAGAAAAGCGTGAAGATGCATTAAAAAAAGTAAATGATTTAAAAGGAATGATTAGAAGTGAACTTGCTTCAAGAGTAAAAATGAGATTTGTGCCCGAACTTCATTTTTTTATTGATGATACATTGGACTACGTTGAGAAGATGGAAGGAATATTTAAACAAATTCATGAAAATGATAACGAAAAAGATAACCAGTGATTACAATCCTGATTTTGAATCAGGTGAAGTTATATTAATTGACAAGCACTTGCGTGCTTCATCATTTAGTATTGTTTATAAAGTTCGCAAAGCCGTTAATGTTAAAAAAGTTGGGCATGCGGGTACGCTTGATCCCATGGCTACGGGTTTATTGATTATTTGTACGGGTAAAAAAACAAAAGAAATTTCTGAATTGCAGAACTTGGATAAAACTTATACTGGAATTATTTCTATTGGTAAAACTACTCCGTCATTTGATTTAGAGACTGATTTCAATACAGAAGAGAACATTAGTAATATTAACGAAGGAATAATATTTAAAGTACAGAAGAATTTTATTGGGAACTTGTTACAAACACCACCAATGTACTCTGCATTAAAGAAAAATGGTAAGGCTTTATACTGTTTTGCAAGAAAAGGTCAAGTCGTAGAGAGAAAAGCAAGAGAAATAAATATCTCTTCTTTTGAAATTTATAAAATAGAATTACCAGATATATATTTTAAAATTAGGTGTTCCTCTGGTACTTATATAAGGGTAATTGCTGATGATTTTGGTTCAGCACTTGGCTGTGGTGCTTACTTAAAAAGTTTAAGAAGGGAAATGATTGGGGAATTTAATGTTTCTGATGCAATGGATGTCAGGGAGTTTGTAGAATACGCAACTGAATTCTCTATTGCAGTTTAATTCTGAAAGTTTATAGATGAAAGTTTTAAGAGATTTAGAAAAGTTTGACGAAAATATCAAATCAATTGTAACTGTTGGTACTTTTGATGGATTGCATCTTGGGCATTTAAGTATTTTAGAAGCATTGAAGAGAATTTCTAAGGACGTAAAAGGTACGACAGTACTTGTAACTTTTGAACCGCATCCAAGGACTGTTGTTTCAAAAAATTATGAGTTAAAAATGCTTCTGTCATTTGAGGAGAAAGAAAAATTACTCAACTCTTTTGGAATAGAGCATTTAATTGTTATTACTTTCACAGATAAATTTGCAAACTTAACTTCTGATGAATTTATCAAAGAATATATTGTTGGAAAATTTAATGCTGTGCATATGGTTGTTGGTCATGATCATAAATTTGGAAAAGACAGATTGGGAGATGAGCAGAAATTGAAAGATGTTGGTGAAACTTTGAATTTTACAGTTACTTCTGTTCCAGCAGAAACTGTGGATGGTGAGATCATCAGCAGTACAATAATCCGAAATTCGCTCCTAAATGGGAATGTAGAAAAGGCTAATCAATTTTTAGGAAGGTATTATTCATTTAGTGGTATAATTGTTAAAGGAGCTCAGCGAGGAAGAACACTTGGTTTTCCAACGGCAAATTTAAAACTAGATTTTGAAAAAAAAGTTATTCCAAAAAAGGGAGTCTATTTAGTTAAATGTGAATGCGAATCTGAAATTAGATTCGGAATAATGAATATTGGGTACAGACCAACTTTTGAAGAGAGAAGTGAATTAGTAATCGAAACCCATTTACTCAATTTTGACCGAGATATTTATGGAAAGCGGATGAATATCCAATTTTTAAATCGCTTGCGGGATGAAAAAAAATTTGGTTCAATGGATGAATTAATTCATCAAATCGAAGATGATAAAAAAAGGGCAATTGAATTAATAAATATTTTAGTTAATTAATCCTGGTTAAATCTGGGATTGAATTGAACAATCAAAAAGGAGCAACAAAATGTCTTTAACAAAAGAAGTAAAACATAACATTATCAAAAAATTTGGTAAAAGTGATAGCGATAGCGGAACTGCTGAAGTTCAAATCGCATTACTAACAGAAAGAATTAATAATCTTACATCTCATTTTGAAGGGCATAAAAAGGATCATGCTTCAAGAAGAGGTTTATTGCAGTTAGTTGGTAAACGAAAAAGACTATTAAACTATTTGCAAGAAAAAGATATTGAAAGGTATCGAACAATAATTAAAGAATTGAACATTAGAAAGTAAAGAGGAAATAAATGGTATATTCCAAAGAAGTAGAGATTGGTGGAAAATTATTAAAAATAGAAACTGGAAAACTTGCAAAACAATCAAACGGTGCAGTAACAGTTCAATATGGCGATACTGTTGTGCTTGTAACTGCAGTTGCTGGTGAATTAAGAGAAGATGTGGATTTCTTTCCACTCAATGTTGAGTATAGAGAAAAAGCATTTGCTGCAGGAAAAATTCCAGGCGGTTTTTTGAAGCGTGAAGGAAAACCGAGTGATAAAGAAGTGCTAAGCGCTAGACTAATTGATAGACCGATTAGACCTTTATTTGCTGATAATTATCTTAACGATACGCAAGTTGCTGCATTTGTATATTCTTTTGATAATGAAAATGATGCAGATGTATTAGGAGCTGTTGGTGCTTCAGCAGCTTTAGTTATTTCCGACATTCCATTTCTTGAACCAATTGGAGAAGTAAGGGTTGGCAGAGTAAATAGTGAATTTGTAATTAATCCAACTCATCAACAGTTGCTTGAAAGTGATATTGAGCTTGTTGTAGCCGGAACTGAGTCTTCTATTATGATGGTTGAAGGTGAGGCGAAAGAAGTGAGTGAAGAAGATATGTTAAATGCTTTAAAAACAGCTCATGCAGAAATTAAAAAACTTATTGATATGCAGAATGAACTTCGTAAAATGTGTGGTAAACCTAAATTGGAAGTTCAAGTAAAAGCAATTGACGAAACTTTAGTAAAAGATGTAAATGATTTAGCATATCAAAAATTCAAAGAAATTGTTTCATCTGTCCTTTCTAAAGAAGAGAGATCTTCAAAGAATAAAGAACTTGAAGCAGAAGTATTAATTTCCTTAGCAGAAAAATATCCTGAACAAGAAAAAGTAATAAAAGTAATTTTGCATGATATCGAAAAAGAATTGATGAGAAAAAGGATTCTTGATGAAGGATTACGACTTGACGGCAGAAAAACAAATGAGATTCGCCCAATTTCAATTGAACTCGGATTATTACCAAGAACTCATGGTTCTGCATTGTTTACACGAGGCGAAACTCAAAGCATAGCAACTCTTACATTAGGAACCAAACAAGACGAACAAATTATTGATGGGCTGCAAGAGGAATATCGAAAAAAATATGTACTTCATTACAATTTCCCTCCATTCAGTGTCGGTGAAACTGGCAGATACGGTGGTGTTGGCAGACGCGAAGTAGGGCATGGCAACTTAGCTGAGCGTTCATTGAAATGTGCAATTCCATCAGAGGAAAAATTTCCTTATATGATTAGAATCAACTCTGATATTCTTGAATCAAACGGTTCTTCTTCGATGGCAACGGTATGTTCTGGATCTCTCGTTTTAATGGAAGGTGGAGTTCCGGTTACTTCTGCGATTGCCGGCATTGCTATGGGGCTTGTAAAAGAAGGAGAACAATACGCTGTTCTTTCTGATATTTTAGGAAATGAAGATCATCTTGGCGATATGGATTTTAAAGTTGCTGGTTCTGAGAAAGGAATTTCTGGATTCCAAATGGATATTAAAATTCAAGGAATCTCATTTGAAATAATCGAAAAGGCGCTTGCTCAAGCAAAAGATGGTCGATTGCACATTCTTAAAATAATGAACCAAGCAATTTCTGCTCCAAGAGAAAATCTTTCTAAATATGCACCAACATTGTTATCAACAAAAATAAGCACTGAGAAAATTGGCGCAGTTATTGGACCTGGTGGAAAAGTAATCCAGAAAATTCAAAAGGAATTCAGCGTAGAAATAAATATTGAAGAAGACGGTACTGTTAGTATTGCTGGTCACGATCGCCAAAAAGCTAAAGAAGCAAAAGAATATATTAAGTTGTTAACTGCAGAACCTGAAGTCGGTAAGAATTATAATGGTAAAATTATGAAGATTACTGATTTTGGCGCTTTTGTTGAAATATTGCCCGGCATTCAAGGACTGCTTCATATTTCACAAGTTGATATTAAACGGATCGATAAAGTAACAGATGTGTTGAAAGAAGGTGAAATGGTAAAGGTTAAGTTGCTGAGTATCGAAGGTGGAAAATTTTCATTATCAAGAAAGGTTTTACTTAAAGAAAAACCCCAAGGTGATGAAGAAAAAAATGATGAAGAAAATAATAATTAATTCATGTCCCAACATAGTTCGGGATTTGTTAATTAATAAAGCAAAAACTGTAGAAATAAAAAGTATATGAGATGAAGATAGGTAATTGTGATATAGGGAATAAGTTGTTTTTAGCACCAATGGCAGATGTAACTGATACAGCCTTTAGAAAAATTTCTGCAGAATATGGTGCGGGATTTACATTTACGCAGATGGTTAGTGCATTAGGAATTATTGAAAATGAATTTGAATCATTACGTTATCTTACGTTCAATAGATCTGAGAAACCAATTGGAGTACAACTGCTTGGAAGTGATTTTGGAATAATTAGAGAAGCAGTCAAAGAAGTTTCTAAATTTAATCCAGATTTGATTGATTTAAATTGTGGTTGTTCTGTTGATAAGGTAACTAATTACAATTTTGGTTCAGCGCTGCTTGACGATCCAAAGACAATTGGCAAATTGGTAGACACAATGGTCCATTCATCAAATGGAATTCCAATATCAATTAAGGTTAGATTAGGAAAAGATAAAAACCATATCAATGTAATTGAGACTGCAAAAGCCGCCGAAGAAAATGGTGCTTCGGTAATATTTGTTCATGCAAGAATGAGAAATGATAAATACAGCACCGTTGTTCAAACTGAATGGATAAAAAAAGTTAAAGATGAATTAAAAATTCCGGTTGTGGGTAATGGTTCAGTATTTACTCCAGCAGATGCTAAAAAAATGATTAATGACACTGGTTGTGATTCAGTTATGATTGCTAGAGGTGCTTTAGGGAACCCATTTCTTTTCCAGCGTTACAATGCAATGCTGGATACCGGAAACGACCCTGGTGAGCCGGAAATTGAAACTGTGACAGAAGTTTTACTAAAACACATAGCGTTAGTGGTTAAAGATTATGGCGAAATAAATTCATTCGATAAGATAAAAAAATTAGCAGTCTGGTATTTTAAAAATTATCCAGGCATAGACAATTTTTTAGAAAAAGTTTTTGCGCTAACAAATGTAAGCGAGTTAATCAATTTGATTAATACCCATACTGGTGATATTAAAAGTAAAAAGTTTAAGCTGATTGAAATGTCAGAAGTTCAAAATAAGTTTAAGGAAAGAGTACTTTTTTGGTTGGTTGATAATAAAACTGAGAGTGTAAACTGAACCAATAAAAGTATTTAAGTTTTTCATGAATAAAGAAATTATAATTAATTCATCGACAACTCAAAACCGAGTTGCGATAACCGAGGATGGATATCTTGTAGATTTTTTTGTAGATCATCCAGAAAAAGAGAGAATGGTTGGAGATGTTTATCTCGGTAAAGTTGCAAGAGTACTTCCTGGAATCCGTGCTGCTTTCATAGATATTGGACTTAAGCACGATGCTTTTCTTCATTTTTCAGACATCGGAGAGCGCACAGAAGCACTTCAAGGCATCTTTGAAGATGATGATGACGATGAAGAAGAATTGCAGACTAACGAACAACCGCTTCCTCAAAATAGTGAACAACCCACTCTTGAAGTAGAAAAACCCGAACAAAAAGAAAAGCAAACTACAAAACTCCACAAAGGGCAAGAGATTCTAATTCAAATATTGAAAGAGCCCGTTAAAGATAAAGGAGTTCGTGTAACTTCATCTATATCTATTCCTGGTAGGTTTTGTGTATTGCTTCCAATGGATTTTAAAATTGGTGTATCAAAAAAAATTACTGATTTCCGTGAAAGAAAAAGATTAAGGAAAATTGCCCGCGGTATTTTACCTAAAAATTGTGGATTAATAATTAGAACTGCCGCCAAAGAACAAGACGAAGAATCGTTATCAGCTGATTTGAAATATCTTGTAAAAATTTGGAAAGATATTGAAGATGATGCAAAAAAACTTGATCCTCCATCGTTGCTTTATAAAGACTTGAGTACTACTATCTCTGTTATCCGAGATCTGTTTACTCCTGATGTGTCGAAAGTTTTTGTAGACTCAAAGAAACTTTATAAGGAAATAAGAAATTATGTTCAATTTGTTCAACCGGCTCTTTCGGATCGAATTGAATTGTTTAAGGAAGGTGAACCGATTTTTGAATCATTCAAGATTGAGCAGCAAATAAAAGCTTTAATGGGTAGAAAAGTTTCGCTTCCCAGCGGCGGACATATTGTGATTGAACATACTGAAGCAATGACGGTAATTGATGTTAATAGCGGAAGGTATGCTGCCAAAAAGGACCAAGAATTAAATTCTCTCAAAACTGATTTAGAAGCATCGCGTGAAATAGTTAGGCAATTAAGATTGAGAGATATTGGAGGGTTACTAGTTGTGGATTTTATTGATTTAGAAGACGATAAGAACAGAAAGAAAATCTACGATGAATTAAAAAAGGAATTCAAAAAAGATAGAGCAAAAACAGCAATGCTTCCAATGACTGAATTTGGTTTGATGCAGATTACTAGAGAACGAGTACGTGAAAATATTGTTCAATCGATGACTGAAGTTTGTTCTTATTGTCAAGGAAGTGGATTGTTAACAAAAAAATCAAACACAATTCATGAACTTGAAGCATGGTTAAAACGATACAAATTAGAAGGGAAGTATAGATCACTAATTCTAAAGGTGCATCCTTCTCTTGCAGAAAGTCTGCAAAAAGGATTTATTTCTACTCATAAAAAGATTCAATTAAAATATTTTTTGAAATTAAACCTAAGTAAAGATGAAAAAATAAATCCACAATCATTTAGATTAGTTGCAAAAAAAACTGGGGAAGATTTAACAGAAGAATTTATTTGATAGAATTGTAAAATAAAATTACATAAATCGTTTTGTTATTTTTAAGAACCAAGCTTTATAAAGAAATTATGGAGATTAAATGAAAATCTTTATTGATACAGCAAATCTAGCTCAAATAAAAGAAGCAGCTTCATATGGTTTATTAGATGGTGTAACCACAAACCCTTCCTTAGTTGCAAAAGAGGGAAAGAATTTTAAACAGTTACTGCAAGAAATTGTTGAAATTGTAGATGGGCCTATTAGTGCAGAAGTAGTTGCTACTGATTACAATGGAATTATTAAAGAAGCCAATGAACTTGCTAAAATCCATGAAAATATTGTTGTAAAAGTACCTTTAATTAAGGATGGAATTAAAGCTGTTAAAAAATTAACTGAGGAAGATATTAAAACAAATGTGACTCTTTGTTTTTCTGCTTCACAAGCGATTTTGGCTGCTAAAGCTGGTGCTACATATATTAGTCCTTTTGTTGGCAGACTAGATGATATTAGCTTTAATGGAATGGATCTTATTAAACAAATTGTTGAGATTTATAAGAATTACAATTACAAAACACAAATTTTAGTTGCAAGCATTAGGCATCCGCTTCATGTCGTTGAAGCTGCTTTAATGGGAGCTCATGTGTGTACAATGCCATTTGATGTTATTGAAAAATTATTTAATCACCCTTTAACAAGTATTGGACTTGAAAAATTTTTAAAGGACTGGGAGAAATCAAATCAATAGAATATGAAAAAAACAAAATTATATTCACTTCACGAAAAGCTCAACGCAAAGATTGTTGATTTTGCTGGATTCAAAATGCCAATTCATTACAGCTCTATTATTAAAGAACACAAAGCAGTAAGAACTTCAGTTGGTGTTTTTGATGTATCTCATATGGGAGAAATTTTTGTGCGAGGCAAAAATGCATTGGATTTTATTCAATTAATAACTGTAAATGATGCATCATTGCTTACAGATGGAAGAGTACAATACTCTGCAATGTGTTACGATGATGGCGGAATAGTTGATGATTTGCTTGTATATCGTTTATCTGAAAATGAATTCATGTTAGTTGTAAATGCATCTAACAAGGATAAAGACTTTGAATGGATGAATAAAAACAAAATTGATGATGTAGAACTTATTGATGAAAGTGATGAATATTCATTGCTAGCCGTGCAAGGTCCAAAATCAAAATCTGTGATTGAAAAAATTTGTGACAATTCTTTAGACATAGAATATTATCATTTTACAAGTACAAAAATTGCTGGGATTGAACTACTTATTTCACGAACTGGATATACTGGTGAACTGGGCTACGAATTGTATTTCAAAGGGAATGAATCTGACGCTAGAAAAGTTTGGAATGCAGTATTTGAGGCTGGTAAAGAATTTGAAATTCAACCAGTTGGATTAGGTGCAAGAGATTCACTTCGTTTAGAAATGGGTTTTTGTTTATATGGAAATGATATTGACCAAACAACTAATACTTTAGAAGCTGGTTTAGGCTGGATTACAAAATTAAAAAAACCTTCATTTCTAGGTAAAGAAGCTTTGCTAAAAATAAAAGAGAACGGTTTACGAAAAAAATTAGTGCCAATAATATCGAGCGAAAAGATTTTTCCGCGTAATGGTTATGAAATTGCTGCAGATGGTAAAATTGTTGGGCGTTTAACAAGCGGAACTGTCAGCCCGATACTTGATAAAGCGATTGCACTTGGCTACATTGAGATTAAATTTGCAAACGAAGGAAATCAAATTAGTATTTTAATTAGGGGGAAGGAGATTCCCGCATTTATAACAAAACTTCCATTTATAAAGAACTAATATGAAAATAAATGTTGTTTATTCTAATCTTCACTATGACGAACTCCATTTTACCGGAAAAACTTGTGTAATAATAGATGTATTACGCGCTTCAACTGTAATAGTAACTGCATTAACCAATGGCGCTCGAGAAGTTATTCCAGTCAATACAGTGGATTTTGCAATGAAAGTAAGCGGGGATGCATTTAGAAGTCAGACAATTTTAGCTGGCGAACGGAATACAAAAAAAGTTGAAGGATTTGCACTTGGAAATTCACCGCTTGAATATACACAAGAAGCAATTGCCGGGAAATCTATTATTCTTTATACTACAAATGGATCAAAGTCGGTTGTAAAAGCAAAATTTTCAGAGAATTTATTTGTTGCCAGCTTTAATAATTTATCGGCTGTTGCAAATCATTTAATTAAACTTAACAAAGATGCAGAAATTATCTGTGCTGGAACTAATGGCGGATTTAATTATGAAGATGCTGTCTGTGCCGGCTACTTAGTTGATAAACTTAAAAAACAAAATAAAGAACTTGAACTTAGTGATTCTGCAAATGCAAGTGGAGTATTATACAAATCTAGTTCTAAAAACATTCTTTTGATGCTGAAAAAAACTGAACATGGTAAATTATTAATTGAGAACGGATTTGCTGAAGATCTAAAAGAATGTGCAAAAATAGATATTTCTGAAGTAGTTCCTTATTATACATCTGGCGTTCTTAAAAAATTAGATATTACAGATACGTTAAATAAATCTGGGAATAAACAAAACCAAAAAAATGGCAAAGAGAAATAGCAAAAGGGAATCCTCGAGCGAAAAAGAATTCTTTGTAGTTTCTCCAGCAAAAAAGAAAAAACTTCTCGGAATTTTTTTAGCTGCTTTTTCACTTTTAATTTTTTTAAGCATATTATCTTATTCTAAATTAGATGTTGCATCATTGCCGACCAAATTAACCGACCTCTTTAGTATTTTTAGCTCCAATCCAGAGTTTTCTGCTAAAGCAGCAACTGTCAATAACTGGCTTGGTATTTTCGGTGCATTTATATCTCACTTTTTAATACAATCGACTTTAGGATATTTTTCAATTGTTTTTCCGATTATCATGTTTATCTGGGGATATACGGTGCTCAAAGGTAATGAAATCAAACTCGCAATTTATTTCACAAATTTTTTACTAGTCTCTGGTATTTTGTTGTCAACTTTTTTTGGTATGCTCAGATTCACTCCTGAAATCAATCTGCTTACAGATGTATATGAACTATCTGGAAATATAGGCGATTTTTTGGGAACAGCTATAAGTAGACTTCTTGGCGGTCTAGGGAGTATTATTTTTCTAGCTGCTGCAATGATAGTTACTCTAATAATTGCTTTTGATGTTCGATTTGGTTCGATCCTTAACTTCTTCAAAAATTTATTTTCAAAAGATGATGACGATAACGTTAAAATAAAAAGTACAGAACAAGAAAAAACAGATTCGAATTTAGAAAAAATAAAAAGTCTGAAAGATGAAGGGAAACTAAAAAGTTTATTCAAATCACGTGAAGAAGATGAAATAAATGCAAGTGAGTTAGAAGAAACCGAAACTCGAATTAAAATTATTAAAAAGGATGAACCCGAAAAAATAATTGACCCTGAAATAGACAATGAAATTTCAAAAGCAAAACCTATAAAAATTGATATTAGCAAAGCTGAAAAGCAAAAAATGTCTGAAGATGATATTCCTATTGTTGATAAAGATGTTGAGCAAACTCTGCCGGATCAATGGAACGAGGAGTTAAATTATGTTCCGCCAAAACTTGATTTGTTAGTTGCTGCAGATTCAGAAGAAGTAAAAATTCATGAAAGTGAATTAAAAAGAAATGCAGAACTGCTGAAAGAGAAACTATCACTATTCGATATTCAAATTGAAGATATAACAGTAACTCCTGGCCCAGTAGTTACTTTATATGAAATTGTTCCAGCACCAGGCGTAAAGATAAGTAGGATTGTAAGTTTAGAGCACGATATCGCATTGGCGTTAGCGGCGAGAGGTATAAGAATTATTGCGCCTATTCCAGGGAAAAGCGCTATTGGTGTTGAAATACCTAATACAGAAGCATCAATAGTAAGAGCAAAATCAGTAGTTAGTAAATTGAAAGATTCCAAAGCTGAATTGCCATTGGCACTAGGAAAAACTATAGCTGGAGATGTTTATATAACAGATTTGGCAAAGATGCCGCACTTATTAATTGCTGGTTCAACTGGTTCGGGAAAAAGTGTTGGAATAAATATGCTTATTAACAGTTTAATTTATTCCAAACATCCTTCAGAAATAAAATTTGTAATAATCGATCCAAAGAAAATAGAGCTTTCATTCTACCGAAAACTTAATAAACATTTTTTAGCGGTTTCCCCAGATTTAGAAGAAGAGATAATAACCAATCCGCAAAATTCATTACTAGCTTTAAAAGCTGTTGAATATGAAATGGAAAAAAGATATGACAGATTAGCAAAAGCTGGTGTTAGAAATATTGTTGATTATAATAAAAAAATAGGAAATCCGAAGAGCAGACCTAAAGACACAGATGAAATAAAGCATTATAAAATGCCGTATATAATTATTGTAATAGATGAGTTAGCAGATTTGATGATTACATCTGGAAGAGAAGTTGAAGAACCGATTGCACGTTTAGCTCAACTTGCAAGAGCTGTAGGTATTCATCTTATTCTTGCTACTCAAAGACCATCTGTTAATGTTATAACCGGCGTTATTAAAGCTAACTTTAGTGCTAGAATGGCCTATCAAGTTGCCACAAAAATTGATTCCCGTACAATTCTAGATATGAATGGAGCAGAGCAGCTTCTCGGTAATGGTGATATGTTATTTTTACCAGGAGGTATGCCAAAACCAATTAGAATTCAAAATGCATTTATTACTACCGAAGAAGTAGAAAAGATTATGAATTTTATCTACACACAGAAAGGTTATTCAAAGAGATTCTTTTTACCTTCTATGTTTGAAAAAAAGAAAACTGATAATGCAAACTTTTTAGCAGATTTGGATCCAATGTTTGAAGACGCAGCAAGAGTAATTGTAAGGCATCAGCAAGGTTCAGTTTCATTATTGCAGCGTAGACTTAAACTCGGATATTCTAGAGCAGCAAGAATTATTGATCAATTAGAACAAGCTGGAATAGTTGGGCAGTCTGAGGGCAGTAAAGCACGTGACGTTTTAGTCGAAAACGAAGAGCAGTTAGAGACAATTTTAAGATCTTTATAAAAAATGAAAACGAAATTATTCTTACTATTTATCATTACCTCGCAAGCATTTTATGCGCAGTCTGGAACGGAAGTATTAAAAAAGGTTCAGACAAAATTTAATTCCATTCAAAGTTTCAGTGCTAACTTTACTTTAATTTTTTATGAAGCTGATGGAAAAGGGGGAAGTAAGACAAGCGGAAAATTTTTTTACAAGCGAAAAAATAAATTTGTTGTTGAGCAGAAAAATCTGCTCATTACTTCAAATGGGGAAACTATTTGGAATTATGATAAATCAAGAAAAAGAGTTGTAATAAGTTATTTTACTGATGATCCTACTTCATTTTCTATTGAGCGATATGTTTTTGATTATCCAAGCCAATGTAGGATAAGATTGAGCGTTCCTGAAAGTACATCATCAGAAAAAGTCCTTGTTCTGATACCCAAAGATGAACAAATAGATTTTCAAGAAACTAAACTCTGGATAAACACAGACAATCTAATTTCAAAAATGGAAGTAATTGATTTAATGGGAACTAAATTCAGTTTTAGCTTTTCTGATATTTTAGAAAATGCTGATATAAACGAATCTCGTTTTACATATCACCCTCCAAAAGGAATTCAAATTATTGATCTCCGTTAAACAAATATCCTTCAAAAAAATCTCGGGATATCTAATACCCGTAATTTTGACACTTCTCTTTTTGTACTTAGCACTTCGTGGAATTGATTTGCAAGAATCATTTGAAATAATTTTTAATGTATCAGTAATCTGGTTAGTTGTTTATATACTTGTTTTTATTTTTTCGCATTTCATTCGGGCTATAAGATGGAAATTGATGATTTCGCAAGTAAAGAAGGATGTTTCATTAACAAATCTTTTTGGTGCAGTAATGATTGGGTATGGAGTTAATTGTGTAATTCCGAGGTTAGGGGAAGTTTACCGCGGTTTTTTCCTTGGTAAGTGGGAAGGTGTTTCGAGAACTACGATGTTGGGAACAGTAATTGTTGAAAGAATAATTGATATTTCTGCATTTGCATTTGCTTCATTATTAAGTGTCTATTTATTTCCTGGTAATCTTTTTGATAAAATTGTTTGGTTGAAAACATCACTGATAATTGGATTTAGCATAATTTTTATCCTTGCAGTTGTAGTAATATTTCTTGTAAGATTCGAAGCGAAATTTGATTCTGCTATTGTTAAAATTGTAGGCAAGTTTAGTAAAAAAGCCTCGGAAACATTATCAGACATTTTTTCAACACTTGTCAGCGGCTTTTCTATTATTGATGGTTCAAAATCAATTTTTTATATAGTAACTCTCACCATGTTTATTTTAATTCTCTATGCACTCAACGCTTATGTAGGATTTTATATGTTAGATATGCAGATAAATGGTAATGTAAATTTGGTAATGGCTTGGGTATTTATGACTATTAGTGCTTACGGCATGATAATTCCAACCCCTGGCGGTACTGGTTCATATCATATGATTTCAATTCTGGTTTTAACTCAGGTTTATAGCTTTAACTATGAATTAAGTGCTGCATATGCAATTCTTACTCATTTTATTTCGTATGTAATTTTTATCGGTTCTACACTTGGATTTGTTTATGTAATTAATAGAATTAGAATTAAGAAAGGGTACAGCAGCGAAAATTTTTACAGTGTGTTTAGTTTAAGGAACGATTCCAAATGAAAAAATTATTTCTCCTTATTTTTATTTTTCCTTGTATCACAATAATCGCACAATTCGACTTAAGTTTGTCAATGGGATTAGACTTTAAGACTGCACCATCATTTAGAGATTACGTGAATTCTAATTTTGCACCTCCAAATAATCAACTTTCATCATTTTCAAGTTCAGTAAGTTTTTCTGGAGAAGTAGGTTATCAATACTCTAGCAATATGCAATGCGGGATTGAGTACAGTTTACTTTTAGATTCATACAATACTCCTATTGGTTCTGGAGGAAAATATGAAATCTCTTATTCCAGCCATAGACCTTCAATAATTCTTTATTACGTAATTTCTGGTCAAGGGTATAAGTTTAAGTTTGGCGGTGGATTGGGTTTAAGGTTTATTTCTTTGACTGAAGATATTTTCGTACAAACAAATTATACTTCAACTGGAGTTGGAATTTTGTTAAAAGCTGATGGAAATACTCTAATCAGTGAGAATTTGTTTGCATTAATTGGTGTTGATGTTAGATATGACTTGCCCGGTGAAATTGCTTCGGAAAATAATTCTAAGATTGTAAACTTTGCGAACGGAGAGATAGTTAATTTAAATGCTCTTTCTGTTGGGATTAAATTAGGCGTTTCTTACAATTTTTAAAGGTAATAAATGACAGTTCTTGAAGCTGTATTTCTTGGAATAATTCAAGGATTAACAGAATTCTTGCCAATTAGCAGCACTGGTCATTTAACAGTTGCTGGTAAATTTCTAAATTTAATTACTAATGACCTTCCTGAGCAATGGACTGCATTTATTGCAATTATTCAATTAGGGACATTGATTGCTGTATTGATTTACTTTAGAATTGAACTCTATCATATTGCTAAAGATTTTTTTATTGAAAATATTATTAGCAGAAAAAAATTTAGTGATCAAAAACTAAATGCTAAAATGGGTTGGTATTTAATATTAGCCACCATTCCGGTTGTTATAATAGGACTTTGGTTTAAAGATTTCATTGAAAGTGTATTTACAAAAAATTTATATGTCATAGCTACAAGTTTAATTGCACTTGCAGTAATTCTCAGCATTGCAGAGAAATTTTCTAACTTCCAACGTAAACCTGAAAATATAAAATGGTTCGATGCATTAGTAATTGGATTAGCACAATCCTTAGCATTAATACCAGGATCTTCAAGATCAGGAACAACGATAACTGCGGCACTATTTTTAGGATTCAATAGAGAAACTGCCGCAAGGTTCTCATTCCTTATGAGTATACCAGCGGTTTTGGCAAGTGGACTATTACAATTTTATCAATCACTTGAATATATTGATTCGGCAAGTTTGTTAAATCTCATTATCGCAATAATTGTATCTGCAATTTCAGGATATCTTTCGATTGAATACTTGCTTAGATATCTGCGTAAAAATTCTACAATGATTTTTGTATATTATCGAATTGCTGCTGGAATAATCATATTTATTTTAATTTCAATAGGAGTGATTCAATTCTAAAGGAGCTATCATGTCAAAGAAGTTAGTTATTTTTTTATTTTTTTCATTAATATTAGTTTCATGTAAATCCACACCGGAAAAGGAAATCAATAAAGAAGCAAAAATAGAGAAAGGAGATTCCTTGGAAAATTTATTTGATTTAAAAAACAACGAGAAATTAATTGCAACTATGGTAACGAATATGGGTACCATCGAAATTGAATTGTTTGCACCCGATGTTCCCAAGACTGTAAAGAATTTTGTTGGCTTGGCAACAAAAGGTTATTACGATAGAATTATTTTTCATAGAGTTATAAAAGATTTTATGATTCAAGGCGGAGATCCTACTGGTACTGGCAGAGGCGGTGAAAGTTATTGGGGTGGTCAATTTGAGGATGAGTTTGTTCCATCACTTATGCATGACAAACCAGGTATTTTATCTATGGCCAATGCTGGTCCAAATACTAATACAAGTCAATTTTTTATTACTGTGGTACCAACTCCTTGGCTTAACGCAAGGCATACGGTTTTTGGCAAGGTTGTTAAAGGAATGGAAGTTATAAATGCAATAAGTACAGTTCCGACAAATCAAATGGATAGACCAATATCTGATGTAATAATGCATAAGGTTACAATAGAAAAAAGGTAAATGAAACAAGAAGAATTTTTTACATCTCGCTTGGGTTTAATTTTAGCTACTCTTGGAATTGCAGTTGGAACTGGAAATATTTGGCGTTTTTCAAGAATAGTTGCACAAAACGGTGGTGGATCCTTTTTGATCCCCTGGGTTTTTTTCCTATTGTTTTGGTCACTGCCTCTAATTATTGCTGAATTTGCATTAGGAAAATCTACTCGCCATTCTCCGATAGGTGCAATAGCTAAAACTGCTGGTAAAAAATTTGGCTGGATGGGTGCATTCATTGCATTTGTTTCAACAGCCATTATGTTTTACTATTCAGTTGTTGTTGGGTGGTGTATAAAGTATTTAGTTTCTGCCGCTAGCGGAGATCTTTTCTCAACAAGTAATCATTTAGAATATTGGAATAATTTTTCGGGGTCAAGCTATCCAATTGTTTTTCACTTTATTGCTATGTTAATTGGATCGATTGTGATATTTAAAGGAATAGTTAAAGGTGTTGAAAAGGTTAATAAAATTCTTGTGTCATCGTTGCTTGTCATTTTAGTTATATTATTTATTAGAGCTGTAACTCTACCAAACGCTCTCGAAGGTATCAAGTATTTATTTACACCTAAATTAGATTTAATTCTAGATTACAAAGTATGGTTAAATGCATTAACACAAAATGCATGGGATACTGGGGCTGGCTGGGGATTAATATTAACATATGCAATTTATATGAAAAAGAAAGAAGATATTGCTTTAAATGCAGCACTAATTGGGTTTGGTAATAATTCTGTATCCTTAATTGCTGGTATAATTATTTTTTCAACTGTTTTCTCTCTAAGTTCAACTGATGCGCTTATTCAAGTTTCTCAATCTGGCCCAGCAAATACGGGATTAACTTTCATTTATTTACCATTACTTTTTTCGAATATATCCGGCAGCATGATTTTTAACACAATATTTGCTTCATTATTTTTTTTGGCGCTCTCATTTGCTGCACTTACTTCTTTGATTTCGATGATTGAATTAGCTACCAGAACCTTAATTGATTTTGGAATTGTAAGAAACAGAGCAATACTTTTTGTCGGAGCTCTTGGTTTTGCATTTGGAATACCATCAGCAATAGATGTAAAATTTTTAATTAACCAAGATTGGGTCTGGGGTGTTGGATTAATTCTTAGTGGTGCATTTATATCCTTTTCTGTGATAAAATATGGTGTTGATAGATTTCGAACAGAAATAATCAATGGACCAGGAAGTGATATAAAAATTGGGAAGTGGTACAACTATCTGATCAAATACTTAATTCCGTTTCAAGCAGTAGTTTTACTTGCGTGGTGGCTAATTTCTTCAACTGCGTGGGATCCTGAATGGTGGAATCCTTTTCATTCAGAAAATTTAGGTACATGTATTGTCCAATGGTTTTTAATAATTACAGTTTTCATTATGACAAATAAATACTTAGTTAAATATACGTTGGATAGGAAATCATGAAAATTGAAACTATTGTTACAGCAATATTTGTTATTGGAATTGTGTGGGGCGGAGTTTCATATTTTCTTCTTCGTGCAATAAAATTTGAAAAATCGAAAAATTCTGATCAAGAATAAATGGCAAAAAAGAATCTTCAATCGGTAAATGAAATCACTAAGTATTTGAAGAAAGATAAATTACTGCCAATTTATTTTCTTAGCGGCGAAGATAACTTTTCAATCGAATATTCAATTGAACAGATTAGAAAAACGTTTGAGCAATATGTATTATCAGATTTTGATAAGGAAATTGTAACTTTAGAAAAATCAAGTAATTTGAATCAGATTTTGGATTATGCATATTCATTTCCATTTGGTGGTGGTAAGAAATTATATATTTTACAAAATTTTGAAAAGGTTAGTGATAAAAAAGATTTAGTAAATTATGTAACAAATCCACCTGAATTTACGTTATTAATTATTTCTTATTTTGAAAAGGTTAAAGATTTATCAAAAGAACCATTTGCATCACTTGCCTTAAAAAATTATTTATTCGAAGCTAGAATAGAAACCGGTGAAGAGTTAATCAATTGGGTGATTGAAAAAGCAAATGAACTGAATTTTGCTATAAATTATGATTTAGCTGAATCACTAATTGAAATAGTTGGAGAAGAAAAAAGTCTAATAAGAACTCAGATACAAAAACTTTCTGATTATTCTCTAGGAAAAAAAGAAATAACATTTGTTGATATCCAGAAAATTGCTTCACCAACAAAGAAATATTCTATATTTGATTTGCAAGATGCACTAGGAAAGGGTGATAAATCCAATTCAGTTGAAATTGCATACAATTTATTGGATTCCAACCAAGAAATAGTTGTAATTATTAATATGATTTCAAAATTTATTAGCACAGTTGCCCAAATAACAGAATTAATTAAATTAAAAGTTAGTGATAATGACGGTGCAAAAATGCTGGGAGTGAGCTGGTATTATTATGTAAATTGTAAAAAAGCTCAATTTTTAATGCCAGATGAAAAACTTCTTAAAGCATCAAAAGCTTTGTTGAATGCAGATCTAGCAGTAAAAACCTCATCAGTTGATTCTAAGACAATTTTACTGGTTTTAATAACGGAAATGCTGAAGTAACATGATCGATTACTGATGAGATGGAAAAAGCTTCCTTTTTAGAGTAAATTTGACAAAAAAATTGAAACATTCTCAAAACTTATTAGGTATAATTGGCACTCAATAAAAAATTATCTGAACTATCAGACGAAGAAGTAATTAAAAATTTTCAAGAAACCAATAATCTTGAAGCATATGAAGTTTTAGTTAAGCGCTATAAGGATCCATTAATGAATTTTGTGTATCGTTTTGTTGGTGATCGTGATGCTTGTACGGATATTGTTCAAGACACTATGATTAAGTTTTACCTTAATAAAGATTCGTATAGAGAGTTTGCAAAATTTTCAACATGGATCTACACTATTGCTGGAAATCTGGCTAAGAATGAATTAAAGAGAAGAAAGAGAAGGAATATCTTTTCATTGAGTCAATCATCGGATGATGAATGGACGCCTCAAATTGAAGATAAATCATTCTTAGCACCAGACCGTGCTGCAGATAGTGAAATCAAAAATGAATTTATTCAACGTGCTTTATTGAAAGTGAAACCAGTTTATAGAGAAGTTGTAATTCTCAGGGATATTCAAGAACTATCATATGAAGAAATAGCTGAGATAACTGGTCTTTCACTTGGAACTGTAAAATCAAGGATTAATCGGGGGAGAAATCAATTGCAAAAATTATTAAAAACAATTTATCACGGGTAAATAATGGAAAAAAATTTTTACAGTGAAGAGAATAACAGACATTCAGAGTTAATAAAAGACCTTAATAAACTTCCAAAGATTTCCGCACCAGAAAATTTTGAATTTAGCTTAATGACAAGAATTCAAAACCAGAATTTTATTGGAACCGAAGAACTTAAACCACAATTTAATCTTGTGAAGTTCTTTGCTCCTTCAGCTGTTGTTGCCGTTGTTATCATTATGTTCTTTTTATTTCTACCTTCGAATGATTCAATGTTTGAAAATCCATTAATGTCTGAACCAACTATTATTGCTGAAAAATCGAAACAAATTATTGGCTCTGCTTCAAACGGTGCTGAAAATATAAAAAGTACTAAAAAGAAAAACGCGTCTAACAAAGTTCAGCTTTCAACTTCAAATAACTATGATATTGTTGTCAATAGAAATGACGCTGTAATGAAAGAAAAAGCAAAGTATCCTATATTTAGCAAAAGGTCTGTATCACTTGATGATTACATTTCTGGAGACAATGCAAAAAGAAATAATTTACAAGAGGGAAATGTTGTAAGAGCATCTGAAGAGTCTCCTGAGTTCGATGGATTTTTTGTAAAACAAGAACCTGATAAAAAGACAATTGAAAAATATCGTGCAATGCTGGATTCAGCTAAAAAAGCACAAACTAAAGCAGATTCTGTAAAAAAAGCTAAAAAAGTAGAATAAATATCAAGAAATGCTCAAAAATTTGTTTTTTTAGCTCATCATCCTTAAATTTCGACCTCAAAAATTAGTAAGGAAATACATTACAATGAAAACTGGTATTCATCCGGTCTATAGAAAATGTGAAGTTTCATGTGTTTGCGGCAATAATTTTATCACTAGATCAACTGTTAGCAGTATAAAATTAGAAATTTGCTCAGAATGTCATCCATTTTTCACTGGTAAACAAAAAATAGTTGATTCTACTGGACGAGTTGAAAGATTCAAAAAGAAATATGGCTTGAAGGAAGCATAATTGGACTTCAGAAATTATACAAGGGCTGTTTCTTTACAGCCCTTTCGCATTTTAAAGACCTCCCGAATAATTTCACAAAAATAAGTTTGTATCACTCAAAATGAATGAAGAACAACAAAAAGAAATCACAGAATTAAATTTATATCAAGGTGTTCGGGGACACGCTATTAAAATTCTTAATCGAGTCGATCGGACAGATGCCTATTTAGATAAATTGTTGGATATAGAAATTAAGAATTCAAATTTGACTGGTCCTGATAAAGCTCTTCTTTTTGAAATTGTACATGGTGTAATGCGTTGGTCTGGTAGGATTGACTGGATTCTCAATGGATTTTATAAAGGTCAATTTTCAAAAGTAATACCAAATATCAAAAATGCGCTTAGAGTTGCTTTGTATCAAATACTTTTTTTAGATAAGATTCCTGATTATGCAGCAGTTTATGAATCAGTTGAATTTGTAAAAAAATTACAAGGTCAGAAATATGCTGATATTGCAAATGCAGTCCTTCGGAATATAATTAGAAGTAAAGACGGTATTCGATATCCAAATCCAGAGGAGGATCTAGTTGGATATTTAAGTGCATATTATTCTCATCCAACGTGGATTGTAAAAAGATGGTTATCGAGATTTGGCCAAGAAGCCACAGAAAAATTATTGATCGCTAATAATAATAAACCGATAATAACACTTAGAGTTAATGGACTAGTTACTAATAAAGTTGAATTTATTAAACTGCTTGAATTTGTTGATTTAAAATTCAGTGAAAGCAAATATCTTGATCAATTTATTAAATTAAATATTTTAACAAACATTGCCGATTGGGAATTTTTTCAAAAAGGATATTTTTCGATCCAAGATGAAAGTACTGGACTTCCAGTAATTTTACTTGATACTAAACCGGGAATGAGGGTATTGGACTTATGTGCAGCACCTGGTGGAAAGACTGCTTTCTTAGCTGACTTAATGGAAAACGAGGGTGAAATTGTTGCCATTGATAGATTTGAAAGCAGATTGAAAATTTTGGACAAAAATTTGGAGCGATTAAAAGTTAAAAATGTTAAATCAATTGCTATTGATTCGCTGACCTACGAAGATGATAAATTATTCGATCGTGTACTTATTGATGCTCCTTGCAGTGGACTGGGTACATTAACTAAAAAACCTGATTTGAAATGGAAGAAAGATTTGGGCGATATAAGAAAAATTGTTAATATTCAATACGATTTACTAAAAAAAGGTGCGTCATTAGTCAGATCTGGAGGCAGTATTGTTTATAGCACATGTACTATTGAACCAGAGGAAAACCAAGATTTAATTAATAAGTTTTTAAGTGAGCATCCTAATTTTAAACTTGTTAATGGAAAAGATTTTCTACCTCATGAGTTAATAAATGAAGAAGGTTTTGCAGCAACGTATCCTCACATTCACGGAATTGATGGATCATTTGCATCAAAATTAATTAAAAATTAAAATACATATGCCAACTGAAGCTTTAAAAAAATTTGCAGAAGAACTAAAGCAAACCAGAGAAGCTAAAGAAATTACTCTCAAATCCATTTCCAATCGAACAAAAATTGATATAAAATATTTACAAGCTATTGAGAACTGCAATTTAAGTATTCTTCCTGATCTTTATATTCGTGAATTTATAAAGGAATATGCTCAAGTATTAGATTTAAATGTCAAAGAAATTATTAAGAAGTATGATAATGCTAAACTTGGAAAAATTGAAAGCAAAAATACCGAGGTTGCCGAAGAATCTGAAGAACTTAAAAGCGAAAAAGAAGATCAATTAATTGAAAGTGTTGAAGAAAATGTTGAATTTTCAGCCAATATAAAAACCACAGATCAAGAATTTCATTGGAAAAAGTTTTTTAAAAAATATCTTTTTCCAATTGGTTTTTTATTCTTTTTGGCATTATTAATATTAGTTTATTATTTATTTATTAAGGAATCCTCTCAAGAAATTATCACTGAATCTACATTTACTGAATCAACATCCGAAATTAATGCAAGGTTTGAAGTTGATTCTTCTTTATCTGGTGAGGTTGTTCCAAAGGATGACAGTTTACGACTCAGTTTAAGTGCTTCTGCTCGAGTATGGATAAAAATAATTTGCGATAAAAAAGAAGTATTGCAAGGATTTGTTGACAAAGATAAAAGCATTTCCTACAAAGCAATTAAAGAATTTCGTGTAGTAGTTGGAAATGCTGGATTGGTCAGCATGGAATTGAATAACAATCGATTAACTTTAATCGGAAATAGAGGTGAAATAAGAAGTTATAACATTACTGCTGATACTGTAAAATCTTTTCTAATATCTGTTCCAACGAAAAATGAAAATAGATCCAATCCGCAGAATTGAAGAACTCCGTACCATTATTCAAGAGCACGATTATAATTATTTTGTTCTTGCAAATCCCATAGTTAGTGATTTTACCTATGATCAGTTATTAAAAGAATTGATCGAACTCGAAAAAAAATATCCAGAATATTTAACTCCAGATTCTCCAACTCAACGTGTCGGTTCAGATATTTCAAATGAATTCGATTCTGTAAATCATAAAATTCCTATGTTAAGTTTGTCTAATACATATAGTGAAGATGAATTAATTGATTTTGATAGACGCGTAAGAGATTTTGCTGGAGAAGCTACTACACCTGATTATATCTGTGAACTTAAAATTGATGGTGTATCCATAAGTTTGCAATATGAAAACGGTATTCTAAAAACGGCAGCTACAAGAGGAGATGGTATTATTGGCGAGGATGTAACAAATAATATTAAAACTATTCGTTCAATACCACTCAGCGTAAATAAAAAGTTTCTAAAAGAATTTGGGTCATTTAATTTTGAAGTTAGAGGTGAAGTATATATGGAAAATGAAGACTTCAAAAAGATGAATGATGAAAGGGAATTGAATGGTGAAAAGTTGTTTGCTAATCCACGCAATTCAACTGCTGGAACAATTAAATTATTGGATTCCAAAATAGTTGCTAAAAGACCTATTAAAGCATTTATGTATTATTACTATTCTGAGTATACTAAAATCGGTTCTCAACTTGAAAATTTACTTATGCTCAAGAAATTAGGTTTTCGTATAAATGCAAATTATAAACATTGTAAAACAATTAATGATGTAATAGTTTTTTGTAAGGAATGGGAGGAGAGAAGAAATGAAATCCCATTTGAGATTGATGGAGTAGTCATTAAAGTAAACTCAATCAATTTACAGCAAAATCTTGGCAGTATTGCAAAATCACCGCGTTGGGCTGTTGCTTATAAATTTAAAGCAAAACAAGCTTCCACTTTACTAAAAAAAATAACTTGGCAAGTTGGCAGAACTGGTACTTTAACACCGGTTGCTGAACTGGAACCAATATTCTTAGCTGGTTCTACTATAAGCCGTGCTACGCTGCATAACTTTGATGAAATTAAACGGAAAGATATTCGTGAAGGTGACTCAGTTGTAATTGAAAAAGGCGGAGATGTAATTCCAAAAGTAGTTTCTGTGGATGTTTCAAAAAGGAATAAAAACTTAACAGAAACAGAATTACCAATTCGCTGCCCGACATGCGGCTCAAAATTGTTTAAACCTGAAAATGAAGTTGCAATTTACTGTGATAACAACTTCTGTCCAGATCAAATAAAGGGTAGATTGATTCATTTTGCCTCTCGTGGAGCAATGGATATAGAAGGGTTAGGCGAGTCATTAATTAATTTATTTACAGAAATGAAATTCTTAAAAGACTTTGCTGATATTTATGACCTCAAAAATAAAAGAAATGAATTAATTGAGATTGAGAGACTTGGTGAGAAAAGTGTTGATAATTTACTTAATGCAATTGATAAAAGTAAAAATCAACAATTTGAAAAGGTTTTATTTTCATTGGGAATAAGATATGTTGGTTCTGGAGCAGCAAAAAAGCTTGCTGAACATTTTATTAGTATTGATAATCTAATTTCAGCAACTAAAGAGGAAATTGAAGGAATTTATGAGATTGGTCCAAGCATTAGCTCAAGTATTATTAGATTTTTTAAAAGTAAAGATAATTTGAAACTTATAGAAAGATTGAAAAAGGCTGGTCTGAATTTTAATACAAGTATTGCAAAAGGTGTAAATAAGTTTAACGGAAAATCATTTGTGTTAACCGGAACACTCTCAATTTTAACACGCGATGAAGCTAAAGAAAAAATTATTTATTTTGGAGGTAAAGTATCTTCTTCTGTAAGCAAACTTACAGATTATGTTGTTGTTGGGGAAAATCCCGGTTCTAAACTTGATAAAGCTGTAAAACTTGGATTAAAAATTTTGACTGAAGAAGAATTTATTGAAATGATCAAATAATATTATGATTGAGAAAATAAAACTTAGAATATCGCACTACCTAATTCATAAAAATTACTTAAGAAAGAGAAATGAACCTTTCTCATTTAATAAAATTATATCTAATGCCACTGACTTTTTAATTATTATGCCATCTGAAGAAAATGATTTTTATCATTCCTTAGAACTCATAAAATATATCTTAATCCATAAAAAGAACATCTCACTTTTTCTACCAGAATATAGATATTCATTACTACCCGAAAAGGAAAAGTTTAAAATTATTTCTTATCATGAAAAGCAAAAAACAAGGTTTAATTTACCTGAAAAATCCTTAGGCAATAGACTTAGGGCCAAGGAATTCGATATAGTAATAGACTTGAACAAAAAAGAGGATGTATTTTTCAGTGCTGTTTCAAATTTAGTGACAGCCAAGCTTAGAATGAGCTTTGTAAAAGAACGCTCTGATGATTACTATGACCTACAAATAGCTAACAGTATTGAAAATTCTGAACAAATATACCGGCAGTTTTTAAGTTATCTGCAGATGTTTTGAGAAAACTTCTTTTGAAAAATGAAATGAATTTGTAGATTATATATAGAAAAATTCAAAAAAGGCTAATTTCTGATGGACGAAAACATAAATTTTGAACTAAAAAGAATTGGAGATATTTCGGTTTTTAAATTAAATGAAAAACGATTTGATGCTTCGATTGCTGGATTTGTAAAAGGTGAATTTACTATTATACTCCACACAGATGAGGTTAAAAAATTAGTTATTGATCTTTCTGAAATTGAATATTGTGACAGCTCAGGATTATCAGCAATATTATTGGCTTTTAGAATTCTGCAATCCAGTGATGGCCATATTAGATTAGCATCACCGACAAAAAATGTAAAGACACTCATAGAAATTTCACAATTGGATAGAGTTCTTACAATTTGTAATACTGTCAATGAAGCTGTTAAAGATCTTGAAAATATTGTTTGATCATCAAATCAAGATAAATTCTCAAAACGACTACAAAAAATATTATCCCTTAAATTGCTCTTCATTAAAATTATTCCTTATTTACAATAACTATAACAATTTTATTGCAAATGATTAATAAAGAAGTCTTACGACAGATAAAATTAGTAGTTTCTGATCTTGACGGCACTTTATTAAATGACAATGGAGATTTGGATAAGAGCACAATTGATTTAATACATCAATTAAATAAAAACAATGTCCCATTTGCTCTTGCTACTGGTCGTTTATTTAATGCAATTAAAGATTATATACAAATACTGAATTTGAAAATTCCACAGATTACTTTAGATGGAACATATATTGTTAATCCCTTTTCAAATGAAGTATTATTTGAAGAATATCTTCCTCGCAAATATGTAAAACGTGCGCTAAACTTGTCCGATAAATATTTATTAAAGGTTGCTCTCTGTCATGGTTCTGCTATTCTTTATACTAAAGAGAATTCTTTAATATCCGATATGCTGGAAAAATATAATGCTAATTATTCACTCGTGGAAACTTATGAAGATCATTTAGATAATACCTTAGAAATTCTTATAACAAGCGAGTATAGTGAACAGTTAAGATATGTTAGCAAAAAAATGTCGTTTCCTTATACGTACGGGATTAGAAATTCGTTTTATAAATCACAAACTCATGGTGGAATTTATTATCTTGAAATTAGAAAGATTGGTTCCAGTAAAGGTGAAGGATTAAAGAAGCTTTGTGAACACCTTAACATTAAAGTTAAAGAAGCAGCTGTTATTGGAGATTGGTATAATGATAAAACATTATTTGAAACAGATGCGCTAAAAGTTGCAATGGCTAATGCTGTTCCAGAAATAAAAAGATTATCTGATATAGTTACAAGGAAAGATAATAATTGTGGGGGTGCAGCTGAGTTTTTGGAAATATTATTATCAGCAAAAAAATAAACCATGACTACCGACCAAAAAAATAGGTTAAGGACTAGTTTAAGAATAAAAATTCTTATCGTTCTATCTGCAGTTATTCTAATTGTAATGATGTTTCCGCAAGGTGAGTCTATAGAATCTGAAGTTACTATTGGTTCAATATGGATAAAAGATGATCTAATAGCTTCAGCAACATTTGAAATACTAAAAAATCCAGAACAGTATAAAAAAGAAGTACAGCAAGCAGCACAAAAAAACTACCCAATTTTTTTACGTGATAATTCCATTACTTCAATAAGTATCGATTCAATTAAAAAAAATAATTCTAGAATACTTAAATTTTTGAATGCGAATAGACAAATAAATGGGATTGATAATACTACATTCCTTAGCGATCAAACTGTTAAAACATTTTATCTACTAAAAAAGAACCCTCGTTCATTTAATAAATTAAGAGTTTCTTCTTTAGTAGAAATTCTGAATTATTCTAAGGATTTAGTAGAAAGGCTTTATCAACGAGGAATTCTTAACAAATCCTACGGTGAGGTTAACAAAGATAGTGTTGCGGTTAGGGATGGAAAATATGAAAGAGCATTCTTAAAAACTCTTTATCTTGATCGAAATTCTGTTAACGACTACATATCAACTGCACTTATTTCCAATGTTGGAGAAAATGTTGAAGTGAATGAAGCAGTTCAAGAGTATGTTTTATATCACCTAAAACCAAATCTTATCTTTAGTTATGAATTAACAGAAGCTGCAATTGCTAATGCGAAAGACAAAGTACCAAGAAATATTGGAATTGTAAATGAAGACGAAAGGATTGTTGGCAAGCATGATAGAATTACTAGTGATATTAAATTAAAAATAGATTCATATCGAATTGCAAGAGGTGAAGAGATTGGTTTTTGGGGAAGGTTTTCTCAAAATCTTGGTAAATTTATACATGTTCTTGTTATTCTAATTTTATTCATTATATATGTCTATTTATTTAGGAAAAGGATTTATAATGATAACCTAAAAATAGTTTTGATTATTACAATCATTCTTTTTATTAGTTTCGTAACCTACCTTATCAACAACTTAAATGTATCTACACCAATTGAGCTTTTGGTTTTAGTGCCCGTTGCCTCAATGCTTCTTACAATAATTTTTGATTCAAGAATTGGATTTTATGGAACAGTTGTAATTTCATTAATTGCCGGTGGTTTGCGGGGAAATGATTATGTATTTGCTGTGATGAATATTATTGCTGGTGGATTAGCTGCGTATACTGTTAGAGATATCAAAAACCGCACTCAGATATTTCGTTCTTTTGTATATATCTTAATTGGATATGTTCTGAGTATTATTGCATTCGGATTGGAACGCTTTGATACTTTAGATGAAATGCTTTCTAGTTTTGCCTTTGCAACTTCAAATGCACTTATAAGTCCAGTATTCACTTTTGGTCTAATTATTTTTATAGAAAGGTTATTTAACATTACAACAGATTTAACACTTCTAGAATTAACAGATTTCAACCACCCTTTATTAAAGGAACTGGCTAAAAATGCTCCTGGTACATTTAATCACTCAATGGTAATTGGTACATTAGTCGAATCGGCAGCAGAAGCAATAGGAGCCAATACAATTTTAGCCAGGGTAGGCGCTTATTATCATGATATTGGTAAATCTGTGGATCCATATAGTTTTGTAGAAAATCAATTAATAACTGAAAATATTCATGAGACCATCAAACCTGAAAAGAGTGTTAATCTTATCCTTAATCATGTAAAGAAAGGAATTGAATTAGCTGAAGAAAAAAACTTGCCTAAAGAAATTATTGATTTCATTCCAATGCACCATGGTACAATGGTTGTTACTTATTTTTATGAAAAAGCCAAAGAGATTTATGGTGAAGAGAATGTTAATATAAATAATTACCGGTATCCTGGTCCTAAGCCAACCTCCAAAGAAACAGCTTTAGTAATGCTTGCTGATGCATGTGAATCTGCTGTTAGATCTTTAGATGATCCAAACCCTGAAGTAGTCGAAAATCTGATTAATAATTTGATTAACGCAAGGATTAATGACGGGCAGCTTGATAATTCTCCAATGACATTTAATGATATAAAGAAAATCAAAGAAGCATTTTTAAGCATATTGCTAGGACAACACCACAAAAGAATAAAGTATCCAAACCAAGCTGAAGTTGAATCAAGTAAGGACAATTAATAAGTACAATGGAGGATTTTTTAAAAGAATATCTCTCGATACTTCGCTTTGAGAAAAACCTTTCTGAAAATACTGTTAAATCTTATGAAACGGATTTACGCAGCTTTTTTGATTTTATTAAAAATAATGGAATAAATGACATTAATGAAATCAAGTCAGCTACTATATCAGATTTTTTTGAAAGACAGAGAAAAATAGGAAAGGATAGTTCAACTTCAGCACGCTACATGTCCTCTATAAAAAGTTTTTTTGGATATCTTGAAGACAACTCATATATTGAAAAGAATCCTACTGAAAAACTTGCATCCGTAAAAAAATCTAGAAAGCTTCCATCGGTACTCTCTTTCATTGAAATTGAGCAAATCTTAAATCAACCAGATACAGAAGATATAATTGGCTTAAGGGACAAAGCGATATTAGAATTATTGTATTCATCTGGATTAAGAGTATCTGAGCTCATTAATTTAAAAATCAATGATCTATTTTTTACAGATGAAGTAATTCGTGTTCTTGGAAAAGGTTCAAAGGAAAGGATTGTTCCGATAGGAAGCAGTGCTTCAAAGTGGGTTCAAGATTATTTATTTAAAACTCGTCCTTCGTTAGAGAACAAAATACGAAGTCAAAACTTTGTATTTTTAAATAAGAGAGGTAAAAAACTTTCGAGAATGTGGATTTGGAAAATTGTTGAATTATATTCAAAAGCAGCCGGAATTGAAAAGGAAATTCATCCTCATACTTTTAGGCATTCTTTTGCAACACATTTACTTGAAGGAGGAGCCGATTTAAGAGCAGTTCAAGAGATGCTTGGGCATGCTGATATTTCGACAACACAAATATACACGCACATTGATAGAGAATATGTTAAACAAGTTCATAGAGATCATCATCCAAGAGGTTAAAATTTAAGATGAAACTTTTGTATATCAAATATTTACTTATTGTGTTATTGCAAATATTGGTTTTTTCTTGTAAGCCTTACAATTTGGATGAGAAACAGCTAAGTGGTTACACAATTTGTTTAGGTGAATTCCAAAGTTTCGATGAGGCTGATGTTTACAAATCGAAAATGGATTTTGATTTATGGCGTGATATGAAAATTGTAAATGTTGAAACAAAAAAGTTTTTACTTTTATATCACTCATTTAATAGTTCATTTGAAGCTGGTAAAAAAGCTTTCGAGTTGTATTCAAAATCAACAATATATAATTATAAAATCTTCAAAGAAAAAGAATATGTCCGGGATGATTTTGCAAATACTTTTTTTGTTGCCAAATATCAGGGGCGTGCTTCCGTATATAATTATAATTTAATTTCTAAAAAAACTTCTCTCGTTTGGAGCAGATGGGGCAGAAAAGTAATTACATTAAATCATGCACCAAATTATAATTCAGCTTTTTTCACTACAGCTTTAGGATATGGAAGGAAAGGAAGTTTCCCTTATGTTAGAGATGCTCGTGTTTATTTTTATGATTTTAAAAAAGAGCTTTTTTCCGAATTAGATGAGCTTGATTCTGGTATTCAGATTTATACTTATTGGGAAGGGTCAGATACTTTTAAGGTTAATATTACAAAACCTGATTCAATAAAATCAGATATATTGAGGCAAGAAATTTATTCTTACAATACAGATGGAGAGCGAATCGGTAAAAAAGAAAGGTCCTTTAATATTATTGTTGACGGCTTTCCCAAACCTCCAACAATTATTCCTCGTAATATTTCAAGTACAAAAAAATATTTACTGAGAGAAGTGAAAGATGAAAAGAAATATTTCATTAATTTAAAAAACTTAAAATCTAATTCAGAAATAATGCTTCTTGAAAATGATAGCAATCTTATAAATTCTTACTGGTCAAGTGATGATAAATATTTATTCTTATTTACTAATAAAAATAAAAAAGTAAATGCAGACATTGATAAAGAACTATATATTATTAATACAGAATCAACGGAGATAATTAAAAAATTTACATCAATAAAATATCCACAACTCATAATCAACGGTAATTTTATATTTTTTACTGAATATTCAGGCAGGGATTCGAAAATAATTATTTATGATTTTTATTTAAATAATATATTTGACCAGATTCTAATGTCCGGGGGATGTGGAATTTCTCAATTACCTTAAACTATTATGAAAACTTATTTTAGAATCCTACATTATGTAAACCCTTACTGGAAACATTTAACAGTTTCTGTTATCTGTACAATTTTATATGCATTATTAAACGGTGCATCAATTTATCTATCCATTCCGCTTTTAGATACTTTGTTTCAACAAGCTGGTGTTGGGGTAGAAAGTATTGGAAGAATGTCGCCAGAAATAAATACAAATGCTTCCGGATGGATTTCAAATTTTGTCAATGAAATAACAAATTTCTTTAAAGGTCTAATATTCAGTGGAACAACTTCAGAAGTATTGTTTAAAATATGTACTCTAATTCTTATAGCATTTTTAGGAAAAAATATTTTTGGTTATATGCAAGCTTATTTTTTAGCTTATGTAGAACAAGGTGTAATCAGAGATCTGAGAAACAAAGCATATAATCACCTTCATAAACTGCCAATGAGTTATTTCAAAAACGAAAAAACCGGCAATTTGATTTCAAGGATAACTAATGATGTTAACGTTGTTCAATCAAGTGTTTCTGCCGTTTTCTTGAATATGATTAGAGAGCCTCTTACAATTATCGTGTTCATTGGAATAGCAATATCAATTAGCTGGAAACTGACTTTATTTTCCATTGCAGTTCTTCCATTTTCATTAATAGTAATTAGTTACATCGGATTAGTATTACGTAAACAAAGCGGTTTGCTTCAAGAGAAAATGGCAGATATTACTACAACGCTCCATGAAACTATAACCGGTGTGAAAATAGTTAAAGCTTTTGGAATGGAAGAATATGAGAACAAAAAATTCTTTAGTGAAACATTCAAATTTTTTAAGCTTGTTCTTAAAATTACAAGGATTAGAAATATCTCAAGTCCAATTACTGAATTTTTAAGTGTAACAGTTGGAGTTCTGATTATTTACTATGGAGCGCAATTAGTAGTTGTTGATAAAACTATAACAGCCGGTGAGTTCATTACATTTTTACTGGCAATATTTCAAATAATGCCTCCAGTAAAAGAATTAAGCACAGTGAACAATAGGATCCAAGAATCAAGTGCGGCTGCAGATAGAATTTTTCAGATTATCGATACTGAACCAATTATTAAAGACACTGAAAAATCCATTTTCTTCACTGATTTTAAAAATTCAATAGTATTTGAAAATGTTTCCTTTATGTATGAAGACTCAACGGAATTAGTCCTTGATAATATTAACCTTGAAGTGAAGAAAGGGAACATCGTTGCATTTGTAGGAGGCAGCGGAGCTGGAAAAACTACTCTGGTTGATATGGTCCCAAGATTTTTTGATCCAACTTCTGGGAAAATACTATTAGATGATATTGATATAAAAACCATAAAGATAAATGACTTACGAAAACTAATGGGTATTGTAACCCAAGAGACTGTTTTATTTAATGAAACAGTTCGAAGCAATATTGCATATGGATTTGACGATTATCCCGAAGAACAAATTATTGAAGCTGCCAAAGCTGCAAATGCACATAATTTTATTATTGAACTGCCTAAGGGATACGATACAATAATCGGAGAAAAGGGAACTAAACTTTCTGGTGGGCAGCGTCAGAGAATTTCAATTGCACGTGCATTATTGAAAAATCCTCCAATAATGATTTTTGATGAAGCTACTTCTGCTCTCGACAATGAATCAGAAGTTCTTGTGCAAGAAGCGATTGAACGATTAATGCATGATAGAACAACTCTGGTAATAGCACATAGACTAAGTACTATCCGGAATTCTGATCGAATAATTGTATTGGACAAAGGCAAGATTGTTCAAGATGGCAAGCATGATAAATTGCTTTCGGAAGAAAATGGAATTTATAGAAAATTATATGAACTCCAGTTCAGAGCCTAATAAAAGTGGAATTAGAAAAGAAAAAAATAAAATCATACGATAGACTAATTTTTGGGTTCATAGTGATTTTTCTATTAAGTATGACTAATTCAATATTTTTTAACCAAATCGGTTATTTTGGAGCGTTATTAGTTCTTTTAATAAAATGGTATAAATCTAAAGAGAAGATATTTTCAAATGTTGGTTTAGAAATTCCTTTCATTTTATTTCTTATTGCAGAATTAATATCAGCTCTCTTTTCTTGGAATCAATCTCAAGCTTTCGCAAATTTTTCAAAACGATTACTTCTAATTCCAGTTGTATATTTAATAGCTTTTACTGCAGATGATATCAAGAAAGCAAAAGCCTATTTCAATATTTTTATCTCTGCTGCAGTAATAACGGTTTTAGTTTACTTAGGTTTTGCGTATCGGCATTATATTCTTCAGCTATATCAGTTAGAATCAAAAGGACCTTCACCTTTTCAATATGTAATGACAGCCGGCGGATTGATGAGTTTTATTGTCGTAATTCTATTTTCATTTATAGTTAATGAAAAATCAGAACTAAAGATAAAATTACTTCAAGTAATCGGATTTGTAATTTCATTAATTGCTTTGATATCAAGTTATACACGCGCAGCTTGGCTTGGAGCCGCATTCGGAATGTTTCTGATTCTTGCAATAAAAAGGAAATGGTTTGTATTACTTCCAGCAGTATTAGTAATAATTCTATTTATAGTATTTTCTAAAAGCGAAAGCAAAATATTGATTTATCATGTTAACAACGAGCCACCAAATTTAATAAAGGAATTAAACACAGATGGACGTGCGAGAGATGTTTTCCCAATAAATAGTGATACACTTTTAGTCGCTGATTATGAAGAAGGAATTAAGTTAATTGTCGATGATAAAGTTATTCAGACAATTCCAACTCCATCACCAGCGACAAGAACTTGGCACTGGAAAAATAACTATTATGTAGTTTATTTAATTGATAGTAGACAATTTTTATTAAGAATGAATGACACACTTAATGTAGTTAAAATTTTTACTTCACCGGGGCTGACCAAAGATTTAGAACTAAAAAAGGAAAAATATTTTGTTGCAGATTATGATACTGGACTTACTGTTTTTACATTGGAAGGAGATTCTATATTATCAAAAACTTACTCTGAATTAATTGGAATTACTCGCATCGATTTTCAAGATTCAATACTTACAGCATATAATGCTAAAAGCAGCTCCTTAAATTTTTATCGGTTCGACAATAAGTTAAAACTAATTGACTCCATTAATATTGAAACTGGTATTGGACTACTCTGGATTCATCAAGGGCATACATTTTTTCAAACTGAAAGTGAACTATTACATTTTTATGTAACTCACAATGAGGTTAAGACTTTAGATAGTTATAATATACAAGGACTATATCGAATGAGATTTTTAGGAAGCAGACTTTATGGTATAACTACGAATGGTGAATTATTCAAAGGATTAATTACTGAAGATAATTTTGCTATTAATAAAATTTATGAATGCGGGATTGTACCTTCTGACTTCCATTTTCGCGATAGCACAATTTATCTTACCATGAGCAAGAGAAATAGAATATTATCTATGATTGATCCTTATCATGAAACAAATCTCGAAAGAATTAATCAATGGAAAACTGGATGGAATATTTTCAAAGACAATCCATTATTTGGTGTTGGTGATATAGATTTGAAAGAAGTTTATGCTCATTATAAAGAATATTATTTAAAGGAGAATTTTGGGCACTTGCATAATAACTATGTTCACTTTCTTGTAATTCTTGGTGGTTTTGGAATTATTATAGTTTTTTATTTGCTGATAAAGATATTTCTTACACATTTGAAAATTTACAACTCTGTAAAACAGATCCCTTTTGCATCCTCATATACTCTTGGTGCTCTTGCATCATTTGCTGGATTTCTTGTTTCTGGATTGGCAGAATGGAATTTTGGCGATCAAGAGATTATCACAATAGTGTGGTTCTTACTTGGTTTAAATATTGCTTTCTATCGTTCATTAAAAATTGATTCTAAAATAAAATGAATTCAGAATTAAAAATATCTTCAATAGTAATTGCCAAGGACGAAGAATTAAATATTGGGAGATGTATTCGAAGTCAAATGGAGGTTATTGATGAGATTATTGTCATAGTCGATTCTTCAACTAAAGATAAAACATCTCAAGTTGCTTCTTCATTCAAGAATGTCATTTGTGAAATGCGTGATTGGGAAGGATATTCAGCTTCCAAAAAATATGCGTTGTCTAAAACACAAAATGATTGGATTTTTTGGATTGATGCGGACGAAGAATTTACACCGGAGTTAACAGAAGAATTATCAAAATTTAAAAAGAAGTTAAGTCATTCACATAATGCATTTTCAGTTGCACGAAGAGCTTATTTTTTAGGTAAGTGGATAAAACATAGCGGTTGGTATCCAGCAAGAGTTGTTCGTTTTTTTAATAAAAATTTTGCTGAATTCAATGATAAGGAAGTTCATGAAGGGTTAATTATTAAAGGCGGTATAGGCGAGTTAAAGAATGATCTAAATCATTACACCGATCCGACTATTGAGCATTATTACCATAAATTCAATAATTATACTACATTAGCGGCTAATGCATTACATAACTCAAATAAAAATGCAAATATTATTGACTTTGCGATCCGACCCTTATTTCTATTTGTTAAAATGTATATTTTTAGGTTAGGTTTTTTAGATGGAATACACGGTTTTATTCTAGCTGTATTATCATCAGCATATGTTTTTACAAAATACATCAAACTTTGGGAATTAAATAGACGAGAAAGAGAATGATTCTTGGAATTATTCCTAACATATCGAAACCCGAAATTATTAATGTACTTTCTGAAATAATTGATGATCTAAATACTCACAAAATGAAATTCTACGTTAGTCAATCTCTTTTAAAACATGGTGGGAATTTTAAAAATATTCTCGCTGAAAACTTATTATTAGAAGATGAAGAACTAATCAAAAAATCTGACATGGTAATTTCAATTGGCGGAGACGGAACGATGCTTCACACCGCATACGAGGTGAGAAATTATTCAACTCCTATTCTTGGTGTGAATATTGGTAAGCTTGGTTTTTTAGCAGAATTTGATTTGAACAGTTTTGGTGAATTTATAACTGAAATAAAAGAAAAAAATTATATTGTTGAAGAGCGAATGGCTTTAGTTGGATTTGTTAACGAAGAATCTGATAGCAAACTTTATTCAATAAATGATATTGTGATTGATAAAGGTCCTTGGCAGAAAATGATTGAATTAACCGTAAAGGTTGATGATGACTATGTTACAACTTTCTCAGCAGATGGAATTATTATTGCTACACCAACTGGTTCAACCGGTTATTCTTTGTCTACTGGCGGACCAATTCTAAGTCCATCTGCCGACGTAATAGCGTTAAGTCCAATTGCACCTCATTCACTTACTATGAGACCACTTGTAATCGCAAGCAATCAAAAAATATCAATTATTGTTAAGTCGCCTCATGAAAAAATACAAGTTAGTTGTGATGGGCAACGAGTATTTACTTTCCCATCAAAAACTAGAATTGATATTGAAAAAAGTAATAAACCAATTAAACTGGTACATTCAAGTAAAACCAACTATTTTGAAATTTTGCGGAACAAACTTTATTGGGGATTAGATGTTCGATTGGCAAATAGCTCAAAGGAGAAATTATCATGAGAAAAACTTTTATGTTTATTTTGTTATTAGGAATCATTTCATATGCACAAGAAAAAAACAAACAAATGATTGATGAGAAATCAGGGAAATTAATTTTAATCGGCTATTGTGATAGAACTGCTTTTGCTGATACTAACTATTCTTGGTGGTTTAACAGTGAGTACGATAACTATGAATATAATGCTTCAACTGTAGATTCACTAAAACATGAATTATCCAATATTCTCATAAAAATTGTTATGGGTTCATGGTGCAGTGATAGCAGAAGGGAAGTCCCTCGTTTTTATAAATTGCTGGATGCTATAGAATATAATTATAATAATTTTACATTGATTTCTACAGATAGAAAAAAGGAAAGTCCGGAAGGAAATATTTCAGAGTTAGAAATAAAATACGTTCCAACATTTATCGTATATAGAAATGATAAAGAAATCGGAAGAATAATAGAAACGCCAAAAATTTCGTTAGAAAAAGATTTGCTAGATATAATAAGACAATAGAAGGGCAGTAAGCCCTTCTAATTTAGTTTTTTGAATTTTCAGATTGAACTACTTTTACCGATGATGCTTCTTTATAATTTTTCGGTTTTTTACTCGAACCATTTTTCTTATCACTTACTTCTACTTTAATATTATTTAGGCCAAATTCAGGGTGCTTACCATTTCCGTTTGTATTAGTTGCTTCGTGATACACATAAACCTGATTTTTATAATTCTGAAGAATAATACTATTCTCATCTTTATGAAGAACATATTGAGGCAAAATAGGAATCTTACCGCCGCCGCCTGGTGCATCAATAACAAAATGAGGAATAGCCAACCCGCTTGTATGTCCGCGCAACTTAAACATTATTTCCAATCCTTTATCAATCGAGGTTCGAAAATAATTTGCTCCTCTTGTTTCGTCAGCCATATATAAGTAGTATGGTTTAACTCTAATCCTCAATAACTTATTAAACAATTCTTTCATCACATCTGCATCATCATTCACACCTTTCATAAGAACAGCTTGGTTTTGAACTGGACATCCGGCATTGGCAAGCATTTCGCATGCTTTTGTACTTTCTGGTGTTATTTCCCAAGGATGATTGAAATGTGTATTGATATAAATAGGGTGATATTTTTTAATTATCTCGCAAAGTTTTGGTGTTATTCTGTGTGGTAAAACACATGGCATCTTTGTACCAATGCGAATTATTTCAATGTGTGGTATTTGTCTAATTCTTTTAAGAATTTTTTCCAGCATTGTATCGGTCAGCATTAAAGGATCACCGCCAGACATTATTACATCCCGAATTTCTTTATGATCTTCGAGATATTTAAATGCTGATTCAAGCTGCCTCATAGAAATTTTATCAGAGTTACCAACTTTTCTTTTTCTTGTACAAAAACGGCAATACATTCCACATTGACTTGTAGTGAGAAAAAGAACTCTATCAGGATAGCGGTGAGTAATATTAGGCACCGGACTCATTGCATCTTCCTGAAGCGGATCTTCATAACCTTCCATATCTTCAAGTTCCTGAATATTCGGTACGCACTGCAGCCAGATTGGATCACCTGGATAACGAATCAAACTAAGATAATAAGGATTAATTCTAGCTTGAAAGAATTCATCTAGCCCTTCAGCTACAGTTCTATCAAGTTTAAATTTATCAACTAATTGATCTACTGTGTGAATACTATCCCGGATCATTTGCTGCCAAAGTTCCATGACTTGTCCCTTTATGTTTTTATGTATTTACCAAAGACTATTAAATCGTCATTGATTTTATAAAAATCTTTAATTTCTGCAACAATTGAATAATTATTTCTGAAATAAAAATTTCTAGTTGGAGCATAATTTTCTTTAGATGAAGTTTCTGCAAGAATCCACCTTCCATTATTCTCTTTAACGAAATTTTCTGCATGCTCAAGTAATTTTTTTCCAACTCCATTATTTTGTGAATTAGGGTCAACAACAATCCAATACATGTCAAATACTCCATCGGTGAGGGCTCTTTTACCAGTGCAATGGTACCCACTGATTAATCCATTTTCTTCATAGATAAAGATGTTGTAATAACCATTCTGTTTATCACTGAGTGTATCATCAATTAATTCAACAGCAACTTTCTTTTCTTCATCAGAGAAGTTTTCTATGTTACTAATAATATTAATCAGTATTTCTCTATCGTCAGATTGCAATCTGCGTATCATATTGCGCTCTATTTAAAGCAAAATTTAAAATCTTGTTAAGTAATTGTTCATAACTAATTCCGGCTGCATTTGCAGACCTTACAAATCCAGAATCAGGGGAGATATCCGGGTTCGGATTAATTTCTATTACATAAGGAACATTTTTTGTGCTCAACCGAATGTCAACTCTTGAATAGTCACGGCACTCAAGAGCATGGAAAGAAGTTAAAGCAATTTTTTCAATTCTTTGTTTTAATTTTTTATCTAATGGAGCCGGGCATCTGCCAGCAGTATTTTTATAGTATATACTTTCTGGCGACCACTTAGCCTCATACGTTATTATTTTTGGTAAGTCATTTGGGAGTCCATCAAAAATAATTTCAGAGATTGGAAGTATTTCATTACCAAGAATTGCCACATTTAATTCTCTACCATCAATATATTCTTCGATTATCACACTCTGATTAAATGCATTGAATAAATAATTTAGCCTTTCTCTCAGACTCTCATAATTGTTTACAACAGAGTGCTCTGAAATACCAATGCTTGCATCTTCATTTGCAAGTTTTAAGATAACCGGGAACCTAAGATTAAATTTATTCTCTTTTGGAATTTTGTTAATATCTGCAATTACATGCTTAGGGGTTCTTACACCATGCGAATGTAATATTTGTTTAGTTAGATCTTTACCAAGACAATTACCAAGGCAAGTGGAATTATTACCCGTGAATGGAATGTTTAGCAAATCGTACAAACCAGCAAAGTAGCTCTCAAGGTTAGAGTTCCCTTCAACAGATTCAACAAAGTTTAGAATTGCATCAGGACTGTAATTAGTTATTTTTTTAATTGCATGCTGAATATTTCGATTGATTGCAAGAGAATCAACAGTATAATATTTCTTCTGTAATATTTTTTGAATATTATCAATCTGCTTCAGAAAATCTCGTTCAGATAAATCTACATCTTGATGTTCCTCTTGTATCTCTTTGCCAAGGTAGTTATTATAATATTTAATAGGCTCGTTATAACAGATTAATATTTTTCGATCAAGCGTCATAATAAATTATATCTTTTAGCTGCAGTTACTAATACTCTATTTATAGTATCTTCATAAGTCATCCCAATTGCTCTAGCCGCCTTAGGAAAACATGAATTATCAATTGGATTTGGTAGCATGCCGGGCAATGGATTAATTTCAATAATATTTGGATTACCATCACTATCCAATCGAAGATCGATACGACTCCAGTCTTTGCACCTTAATACTTTATAGGTTCTAAGAGCAATATCTTTAATCTTGTTTTCTAATTCTTGATCGATCTTAGCTGGGCAAGTAAAGATATTTAATGGATTATCGCGTGTATCCGCAATCCATTTAGCTTCGAATGAATAGATAGGGATTAAATCTTTGGGTAATTCATTAAAATTAATTTCAACGATTGGAAGAATTGTTGTATCAGAATTATTGCCAATAATTGCAACAGTAAATTCGCGCCCTGGTAAAAACTCTTCTATTATAAAAGGCTGGTTGTAGGTTTCTAAATTTTCTTTTAATCGATTTTTAAGGTCCTCTAAATTAGTGATATAAGATGAATTAAAAATCCCTTTACCTGATCCTTCGGCAATTGGTTTCATGATTACTGGGAATTTCAAGTTAAAGTTATCAATATCCTCCAAAGATTCTGCCAATTGAAATTTTGCGTTTGGGATATTGTGATAACTCAATACTTCTTTTGCTCTTGATTTATCAAGGCAAGTCGAAAGAGTAAGTGGATCAGAACCGGTGTAAGGAATATTTAACATATCTAGCATAGCTGGGATTTGAGATTCGCGACTTATTCCGTTAATACACTCCGCTACATTGAAAACAATATCAGGTTTTGCAGTTTTAAATTTTTCAAATGCATTATCATTAGCTTCAATTAAAGAAACATTATGAAATTTTTCTAAGGCATTCTTAATTGCATTGATGGTTTCGAAAGTGTCCCATTCAGCGTATTTGTCATTAAACGAATTATTCTTTTTGCTATCTGGAGGGTCTTGTGCGGATTCGAAAGAATCATCTTCTTCCGGTTTTACATTATATGTTAGAACAACTTTTAATTTTTTATTTGGTACAAAGGAACTAATAAAGAATTCCTTCCAAATTTTTGTTACTAATATAACTATTAATTTTTTTTTTGCAAGAAATTTGATAAAAAATTTTTCAAATAGAAAATCCGAGTGAGAGAAAAAAAATTCACAAAGTCAAGTCTAACCGATCTTCGAGAGTTGAATGTGGTTTGAATAATTTTCTTTTAGAATTGTTTTGATCAAAGAATTTTTTTGTTCGCGAAGAAATGGATCATCAGAAATAATTTTAAATGCTGAGTCGCGTGCATCTGTTACAATTTTATAATCATCAATCAAGCTGGCAAATTTTAATTCTGGAATACCACTTTGTTTTGTACCAAATATATCTCCTGGACCGCGCAACTTAAAATCAATTTCAGACAAATCAAATCCATTAGAAAATTGCAGCATGGCATTTAATCTTATAATAGATTTGTTTCTTTCAATTTGTTCTTGTGATAGATATTCAAAGTTGTAATTAAATTGATTTGATTTAATTGCAAGAGCATCTTTTGTGATTAATATGCAGTATGCTTGCTTAATACCCCTACCAACTCTTCCTCGTAATTGGTGAAGTTGAGATAATCCGAATCTATAAGCATCATTAATAACTATAATGTTTGCATCTGGGATATCAATTCCCACTTCAATTACAGTTGTTGAAATGAGGACATGATACTTTTTATTAGCAAAATCTAACATAACTTGTTCTTTTTCTTGCCAATTCATTTTTCCGTGAATCAAACCAACATTCAACACGTTTAAATAATTGTTTTTCAATTCCTTATAGTATGTTTCAGCAGCTTTCAAATCAAGTTTATCTGAATCTTCAACTAATGGGTAAATCAAAAAGGTTTGGTTATTTTCTTTTGATTTATCAATTATGAATTTGTAAACATCGAGTAATTTATTTTCACCTCTTATATATGTTTTAATTTGCTTTCGATTAGCTGGCATTTCATCAATTATTGATAAATCCAGGTCGCCATATAAGGTCATCGTTAGTGTACGCGGTATTGGAGTTGCCGTCATAATTAATACATCTGGGCATAAGCCTTTGCTGATTAAGGCTGATCTTTGTACTACACCAAATCTATGCTGCTCATCTATAATAATCAGTCCTAAATTTTTATACTCAACGTTTTCTTCAATCAAGGCATGAGTGCCAATTATTATTTGAGCTTTTCCACTTTTTATATCAGATAAATTTTGATCTTTTAAAGATTTTTTCTGACCTCCAATAAGTAATGTAATATGAATGCTAAATTTTTGTAATAGAATTGCAAAATTTTTAAAGTGCTGATCAGCTAATATTTCAGTTGGCACCATAAATACTGATTGATACCCACTACTAACAACAATGAGCATTGTTATTAATGCAACAATAGTTTTTCCGCTGCCGACATCACCTTGTAAAAGCCGGTGCATTGGTTTATCACTTTCTAAATCTTTACGAATTTCGCTTAATACATTTACTTGGGATTTTGTCAATTGATACGGCAATGAATTTAAAAACTCTTTTAAAAATACTGATGGAGTTTGATAGTAATGATTTCTATTCTCATTTTTTACTAGCGTCTTCCTAAGGGCAACTAAACATTCAACATAGAATAACTCTTCGTATTTCATTCGGTGTTGAGCGTTATGTAGTAAATCATGATTCTGTGGAAAATGCAAGTTCTGGATTGTCGTTTTAATATCAAGCAGATTCTTTTCTTTAATTAGGAATTCTGGAAGAGTTTCATTTAACTCATCTGAAAAGTTATCAACTGCCTGATGAATTATTTTTCTTAGACTGAAATCTCCGATGTTTGTTAATCGCAGTTCTTTTGGCAGTCGATAAAAAGGAATAATTTTACCGGTGTTTATAAACTCCTTGGATTCTATTTCTGCAAGTTTGTCAAAATCTGGATGTGCAAATTGCAAATGTTCATATTTTGTTATAACTGGTTTTGAAGATATAGCATATATCTCACCGGTATTAAAAATATCTTTGAAAAACTTTATCCCTTGAAACCAAATACATTCAAAAAATCCAGATTTATCTTTAAACTTTACTTTAAGAAGTTGTTTTTTACCATATCTAATAAATTGTTTTGAAACAACTTCTCCTATGATAGTCACTTCTCCATCATAACCATTACGAATTAATTGATAGACTTTTACTGTATTTAATATTGTTGTTCTATCTAAATATTTTGTTGGGAAGTAGTACAATAAATCTTCAATAGTATTAATTCCTATTTGAGCGAAAGATTCGGCTCTTTTAGGCCCAACCGATTTTAAATACTGAACAGACTTTGAAAGATTATCCGTCATAAAGTAAATGATAAGTTATATTAAAATATAAAGAAAAATTAAGAAGTGAAGTAGTTGAATTAATCTTCAGGCTTCATTTCACGAGTCATTAATTCGTAAGTAACCTTGATGGGATCTCTTTCCTCAAATAGTATTTTATATACTGCATTACAAATCGGCATTTGAATTTTATATTTTTGTCCAAGCTGATAAACAGACCGGCTTGTTTCCACTCCTTCTGCAACCATTTCCATTGAATTCAAAATATCCTTTAACTTTCTACCTTTTCCAATTTGCTCGCCAACAAATCTATTTCTACTATGTTTGCTCATACAAGTTACAATCAGATCTCCCATTCCAGACAAACCGGAGAAAGTTTCAGGCTTTGCCCCTAATGCAATCCCAAGTCTAGATATTTCTACAATTCCTCGTGTCATGATTGCGGCTTTTGTATTATCACCAAATTTTGCACCATCAATTATTCCGGCTCCAATTGCGATTACATTTTTTAATGCACCTCCATATTCAACACCGAGTAAATCAGTTGAATAATAAACGCGGAAGTAAGAAGTTATGAATGCAGACTGAATTTGTTTTGCTGTAAATTCATCTGTAGATGCAGCGACAATTGCAGTGGGGACTTTTCGAGATACTTCCTCTGCATGACTTGGACCAGATAAAACACCAATTTGTGAAGGTGAGATATTTTTGATTTCATCTTGAATAATTTGTGAGACAGTGAGGATTGTGTTTTTCTCTATTCCTTTTGCTACACTAACAAAAGTAGTATCAAGGTAATCATATCGTTTAACATATTTCAAAATGTCACGAATAAATTGCGAAGGGACCGCCAATACTATCATATGTTTATCAGTACAGCTTTCTTGAAGTGAATGTGTAATAGTTATTTCTTTAGGAATTTTAACGTTGGGAAGGTATACTTTATTTTCTCGATTTTTAAAAAGAGCTTTAGCATAGCTCTTTTTGTATTCCCATAAAGTTATATCATGGCCATTGTGATAGAGTAAAATCGCTAAAGTAGTTCCCCATCCACCGGCACCTAGGACAGATATCCTCATATTGCTATTTCTTTTTTATGAATGATATCTTGCTTTCATTTCCTTTGATAAGTCGATCAATATTCTTACGATGAGTATAAATTACTAAAACAGCTAATCCAATTACGAATGGTAAAATAGTCTGATATCCAGGAATTTCAACACCAAAAAGATTTTCTCGGATAAATAAAATAACCGGAACTGATACAGCAGCCATTAGAGAGCCAAGAGAAATATATCTAGAAAATGTTACCGTTACTGAAAATACTAATAAGGCAAGGAGCATATCAATTGTAATTAGGGTAATTAAAAATCCAAGTGCAGTTGCAATTCCTTTACCTCCTCTAAAGCCCGCAAAAACTGTCCA